>Ga0181352_1000077_pt1 | contig 41726 bp, 58 predicted proteins | sample Fa13VDMLBSN_FD_130103 | JGI IMG/M metagenome (GOLD analysis project Ga0181352, IMG submission 130103) | Freshwater viral communities from Lake Michigan, USA - Fa13.VD.MLB.S.N | ecosystem: Environmental > Aquatic > Freshwater > Lake | place: USA: Michigan | collected 2013-09-23 | reverse complement strand
ATTACTATTCCTGCACGTCCGACCTAGTATGTCCGCAAGGACAGTCACGTTTCCACCTTTCTCGATGAAGACAGCCGGGTTATCGAGACGGGCTAAGTTTGCCTTACCTTTTGTAAAAGTCAAATTTTGCATGAGTCGCAATCATCCTCGGCGTTTTCAAAAGCTGGCAATGGCTTCTCTTCATATTCACCAGCGCCATCATTCGTGTTAAAATAATACAACTGCTTGCCACCGTACTTGTAGAACATAAGTAGGTGACCGATCATCTCACTCATAGGGATCTTTTCTTCTTCATAGAACTTCGGGTTGTATGAAGTGTTGACGGAGATGCCTTGGTCGATAAACTTTTGGAGGACAGCAACGATCTTGAGATAGCCTTCTGGGCTCTTCTGATCCCAAAGAAGATCGTACTTTTTCTTAAGTTTTCGCACTTCAGGAACGACTTGTTTAAGGACGCCATCTTTTGATTGCTTAACAGAAACAAGTGACCTTGGAGGTTCGATTCCATTCGTCGCATTGCTAATCTGCGCTGATGTTTCAGATGGCATAAGCGCCATGAGTGTAGAGTTTCTGATTCCGTACTCTCTTGCTGCGTTTGCCAGTTCTCCCCATGCAAAACGGTATTGCGGGGTAGCCAATTCATCAACATCTCGTTTGTAAGTGTCAACAGGGAAAATGCCTTTGCCATACTTTGTTTCTCCACTCTTAGGACACGCACCTTTTTCTTTCGCAAGATCAATTGATGCCTTAATCAGATAGTATGACCATGCTTCTGCGTAGGAATGTAACTTGTTCAATCCATCGTGATCTATATTTTGATAAGAAAGATCATTACGAGCAAGCCAATATGCAAGATTGATAATACCGACACCAAGAGGACGTCGATCCATAGTACCTTTTCTAGCAGCCAGAACTGGATAATCTTGATAGTCAAGCAGCTCGTCCAGAGCGCGTACAGCAAGAGTACAAGGACGTTCAAAGTCAGAAGGGTCACGTACTTTCCCCCAGTTAACAGCTGCTAGTGTGCAAAGAGAAATTTCTCCATCAGGATCATTTATATCATTCAATGGCTTTGTTGGCAGATCGATCTCACAGCACAGGTTTGACTGGCGAATAGGTGCGACTTCCTTAATAAACGAACCATGATCATTCGCATGGTCAACATTCATCAGATAGATGCGACCAGTGTCCTTACGTTCCTGCATGAAAGCAGAAAACAACTCAATCGCAGGGATTGTTTTCTTGCGGAGCTTTGTTGAACGCTCATACTTCTCATATAGCTCTCTGAACTTATCAACGTCTGTGAAGAACGCATCATACAGATCAGGCACATCGTTTGGCGAAAACAGAGTGATGTTACCACCAGACAATAGACGCTCATACATTACCTTGTTGAACTGAACACCATAGTCAAGTCCACGGATACGATTGTCTTCAGTACCCTTGTTGTTCTTGAGAACAATTAGATCTTCAACTTCAAGGTGCCAGACAGGATAATATAGAGTTGCTGCACCGCCTCGGACACCTCCCTGCGAGCAAGATTTAACCGCAGCTTGGAAGAGTTTGTAGAAGGGAATAACTCCAGTATGCGTAGCATCACCTTTGCGAATAGGAGAGCCGAGAGCACGAATACGCCCAGCACCAATACCAATACCAGCCTTCTGAGAAACGTACTTAACGATGGAAGAAGCGGAGGCATTGATTGAATCGAGTGAGTCATCAGCCTCGATAAGTACACACGAGCTGAATTGCTTTTGAGGCGAGCGGAGACCTGCCATAATAGGAGTCGGCAGCGAAATTTCAAAATTGCTTGTCGCATCATATAGATCCTTTACCCACTTGAGTCGTGTCTCTTTTGGATAGTTGCGGAACAGCACCATCGCGATCAACATGTACGCCATCTGTGGCGTTTCATAGATGTGACCAGTGGCTCTGTTCTTGATTAGATATTTACCGCGAAACTGCTCCATGCCCACGTAAGCAATGTTAAAATCCCGCTTGTGATCAAGAAACTGATTAAGAGTATCAAGATCAGCAGGAGAATACCATTTTTCAATATCCTCGTCATAATATCCCTGCTCAATAACCAAACGAATATGATCGCGAAGATGAGGAATGTTATAATCTCCATAGACCTGTTTCCTTAGATGATAGTTGATGAGTCGACCTGCGACATATTGATAGGCTGGAGTTTCCTCACTGATCAGGTCAGCGGCAGCTTTGATAAGAGTTTCTTGGATATCGCCTGTTTTGATTCCATTATAAAACTGAATGTGCGAGCGTATTTCGATCTCGCTCTCGGAGACATTGTTGAGTCCTTCACAAGCCCAAGCTACCACACGATGAAATTTGTTCAGATCTAGATTTTCTCGAATACCATCGCGTTTTGTTACTTGGATTTGTGTAATCATTTTTTTCTCCTGTTAGAACTAAATAATACTATGTTTCGCTCAAAAAAGCAATAAAAAAAGGAGCTAGGCTATGGATGTAAATTCTTGGTTTAAATTAGTAGCTGACGTCGGTTTTCCAATAGCTGCTGCGTGTGCTGGCGGATATTTTGTTTTTCTTACAATGAAATTTATTCTGGCTGGAGTGATGAGTTCTGTGCAAGGTCTTAGCGGAATCATTACTGCCCTCGATAATCGTGTTAAAACAATGAACCATGACGTTATTCGTATCGATACTCTAGTTTCAAATGCTATGGGTGTCAAACCAGATATTGACCGTATCGCCAGAGCAGACGGTAAAAACGACGCAAGGAGAGACTAATGGGTGACATTGCACAACTAATCTCTAAGTACGGGTTCCCAATCGTCGCTGCTGGCGGTATGGGCTACCTTATATATTATGTTTGGATATGGGCTACACAGCAAGTCAAACCCGTTCTTTCTGATGCCAACAAAGTATTGATTGCTCTCATCGACCGCATTCGTATGCTTGATAATGATTTAATTCGTTTGAATCAGAAAGTAAATATCGTTCTTATGCTACGAGAAATGCAACACGATGATTTATTAACAAAAGCTAGCGAGTTTCGAAAGAATGACCAGCTGACCAAATCTGAACCACAGCAGGAACCCGCTAAGAGCGAAGAAAAGAAAAGCAAGTAACAATAACACTTTACTTGCTTGTGGCACGATAAATTCCATCCCAATTATAATCGAGGTTGGCGTTGCGTAATTCGTCAATGCGTTCCTCCATCATATGGTAGTAGTAACTTAAATCCCCATCAAATGCTTTTTCTAATACTTTGATATATTCCAGCGCCTTGTCCCAATGCTGGCGACGGTAGTGGAATAGAAACTCATTATGGCTTTTACGATATACGCGATTGATCTGCTTATCAGCAACTACCGTGTATATCTTTACTCCTTGTGATTTTCCTTTAACAGCGATTTCATCGAGTTCGATGAGATTATAGAATTCTTTAACAAGTTCTGCCGTTCTTTGACCGAGGATAATTCTAACGCCGTATGGTTTTGATTGTCCTTCGAGTCGCGAAGCAAGATTGACAGAGTCACCCAAGCAAGTATAGTCGAAGCGTTGACTGCTTCCCATATTACCCACCACAACAGAACCAGTATTAATACCCAAGCCCATTCCAAATGCTGGCACTCCTTCTTTCGCTATCTCTTCATTGAATTTGTCTAAGTCGCCAAGCATTGCCAGCCCAGTAGCAACTGCATTTTTAGCATGGTCAGCGTCATCGAGCGGCGCATTCCAGAAAGCCATCTGCGCATCACCAATGTACTTATCAAGTGTCCCGTTGTTTTCTAGGATCTTAGCAGTCATCGCCGTCATATAACGATTCATTATTTCCGTAAGACCTTGCACATTAGCGCCATAGTGCTCAGAAATAGAAGTAAAACCACGAACATCCGTAAACATAATTGACAGCTCACGGGTCTCTCCTCCGAGTTTAAGCAGCTCTGGATTCTTCTGTAGTTTTTCAACCAGCGCTGGCGATAGATACGTACCGAATTGTTTTTTGATCTGTTGTTTTAATCTAAACTCACGAGCAAAGTTATTGAATACAAGATGAGCGAACGTAAATGAACCAGCTAGAACTAAATATGATGCATCCCACAGCTGCATATATTCTGTGAACATATAATAAGAACCGTAAACTGCTGCAGCTATAAACGTAAAATAGACAGGAACGGTATACTTCACAGATGTCTTTGGGAGGATTATCACTAGCAGACATAATATGGTACTCAATAGCGCTACCTCTAGGTATCTGGCTATTGATAAACGACTGGCGGAATCGCCATTAACCATCGTCTGAATTGTTGCTGCTTGAATATCGTGCGCCCACTTTTCGCCGACTGGCGTGGCAATAATTCCACCGACGCCTTCAATCGCAATACCTAGAACAACAACCTTACCGTTGACGCGCTGATCGATTTGCGTTGCTTCTATTCTTTCGAAGCTCGTGTTCCAAGTCGCCCAGATTCTTCCTCTTTCATCGATCGATATCGGCGGGAAAGCTGGTATGCGGACGAACTCTGTTCCAATTTCACTTGTTTTAATTTGGTAGCTAGGATCTCCCGCAGCGACTCGAAGCGTTTCCAAAGGTAAAGAAGGATAGAGACTCCCAGCAATATTGACAAGTAGAGGGATACGACGCACCACACCATCCACTTCAGGAACTGTGGCGACAACTCCCACGCCTCCAGCGGCTTCGGCATGCTCACGTATTGGACGTATACCACCATTCCAACGATAAACATAGCTAGCAGGATCAACAGGACCGATCGCAGCAAATCCACGACGAACTGCATCTGGTGGAATATTTTGAGTAGTTGGTGTTTGAGCGATGATAACACTATCAAGAGCTTTTGCCAATTCATTGTCGCCTCCTGCCCTATCCTTTTCCGAGAATAGAATTGGCATTGCAATTACTGCTGCGCCGTTTTGTTTTAGTTTATCTATTGTTTTTGCTACATCGCGGCGATCAAATGGATACTGACCAAACTCTTTTACTGATGGCTCTCCGAAATCTACTATGATAATTTCTTCGGACTTCTTAGGCTCCAAAGATGTAATCAGAAAATCAAATGTCTTTAGTTGTAATACCTGTACAACCGTAGGATTCCAAACGTAGAAAAGCACCAGCAAAGCTGCTACGATAAATGCTGCCAGTCTGCTCGTTAAAAGAATACCCAGCTTTTCCATTAGTACTGATCGACGTAGTATGGGCTGCTCGCGCACGCGGACGTGCATGTGATGTTTACGTCGATCGTCTTATTAGTCGAACCAGATTGATTGATCGTAACAGGAATGTCGTTACCGTTTGTTGTAACAGTAGCAGTATGATAGCCTGTACCTGACTGATTGATTATAATGTTTTGAAAGCTGCCTGTAATATTTACTGTAGCCATATTCATCGTTGATGTAGTAGTAAGTGTTTGTGCATTAGCACGACCGCTGAAAACTACGAAAAACGATAAAAACAACGTGTACACTAATTTTCTCATATCAGTTACTCTGCTTTATTGTTATTGATGTTGTTCCTGCATGATTAACCATCTGCTTCACAGTAACGCCTTCCTGAATAATATTCAGCGTTCCTGCCCTTGTAGTTTGCATACTTACTTCAGCAAAACTGCTGACTGTTTCGCGATATAGTGTTAGCGTTTCATTTTCAATAAAGTATTTCAAACCACTTGCCTGATTATATTTTGGCAGCAGCTGTCCGAATTCTTCAAGCTCATTACTCAATAACTGGGTGGCAATAACATCCATAAAATTATAAAGATAATCAGTACTAAGAAAATCTCTATCAAGTTTGTTAAACTCCTTAAGAAGATCGCGTTCTAACTCATCATATTTCAAATGGTCTTTTTTCAAAAAGTCTTCGTCAAGAAAGTTAAACGCTTTCTTTTCTTCCCTTCTGCTCGTGTCTGCTACTACTTTTGGCGGAGGAGTAACGATCAGCATGTTATTTATTTGATTCAGATCCAAATTAAGCACACCAGCACTCTGTGGTCGAGTCATACTGGTATCAATCGTTACTGCTTCAAATGGTTTCGTCAGCAGTATGGTTCCCATATCAGTCGTTACGCTGATTTTGCCAGTGACACAATCTTTGTCGATGTTTTTCCAACCAGCTGGGCAGGAAGGAAGAAGAATAATCTGCGAACGACCTAGCTCGTCAACTGTACTGGAAAAGTCAGTACCACGAACACCGATCGTTGCAGTTGGTGTTGTAACAACTACTTGTTGAGGATCGCTCTTTGCGATCTGACCGCTGGCATATTTGACAGTACCAAGAGCCATCTTGATACCGAGCTTACCAGTTTTCTTTTCGCCATCATATACAAAGTTATCTATAACTAGCTTAGAATGCTCTGTTATTTGTACACGAGTGTCGTCTCGAAACGTAATACCAGCTTTGGCGTTAGCTGTTGTAATAACATCCTGCATCTCGATCCCCAGCTGTGTTTGACTGGGGATCGTTTCCGCCTTGCGTTTTATTTCAGTAGGTCCAGTTTGTTCTGTTACAGTTCCGACCGCAGCTTTACTGATGGTTGGACTTAATAGTAACAGCGTTGCTAGAACCAGTGATTGCAGTAACGATTTTACTATCAACTGTTCCACCTTGTCTAAAATCTACCACATTCATTGCACCATAAATTGTTAAATCAACTTGATGACCAACGCTAGTGGATGCTGTACCAGTTCCAGCTTGAGTAACATCAACAATGTTTCCCGAACCACCAGCAATGTCAACAACGTTAGTGGTGCCAGCAATGCTAGAAGCAGTACTGTTAAAATTAACAGTGTTGTTGTCTGATGTAATAGACAGTGTTGTATTAGTTAAGCTGTCAGTGTTTTGAGTTACTTGGTTACCATCACCAGTTACTGTTTTAGCAATAGTTGATGTACCGCAAGCACCACCATTAGCGCCGCACTCCAAGTTAATGATATTAGAACTGCCAGTTGTAGTTGATGTGATTGTAGCACCATTGCCATTAACAGTCATGTTAGTGACATTGTTGTTACCGATCTGTTGAATTGTTACTGTATTATTATCGCCTGTGAAAGTGCTTCTATTAGCAGAAGTACCTATCGCGTTGCCTGCACCTGTTTGCGTAATTGTAATAGTCGAACCGTCGCCAATTTGATCCATATAAATTGAGTTCGCCGCATAAGCATTTTGAAACATAACCAAGAATGATAAAAGCGCCATCATTCTGGTGAGTAGTTTCATTTACTTCCCTTTCTTTTTATCCGATGTTTTAAATTTCCAGAGCTTTCGTTTAGCTCCTTCTTTGATCATATCAGCGACTGCTGCCTCAATAGCAATACGTACAGCATAGGTTGTAGGTTCATTGATGCTGTTACCAGCTTCAAACTCTACAGATCTCGTACCAGCATCGACAAACTTAAATACGTTAGCACTAATACCAGTACTGAAAACAGTTTTGGTTGCACCAGTTGAGAGTAAAATCTCACCAGTGTTAACCGAGATCAATCTAAGCATAATAGTAACTTCATCTTTTCTATACTCTTGTGTAGCACCGATACCGAGATATCGAGCGCCAATACCACCAGAGCCAAGATTGCTGTCATAACCAACAATTCCACCGTCAATCATAACACCTGCTACAATAAGAGGTGTCAGTGGCTTTGCTTCTTCTTTCTCGTATACTTCGCGCTGACTACGAATTAGCTGACGCTCTTTAACAAGATTGTCAAGACCGACACGCTCAACTGGTCGAAACCATTTACCACCACCTGCATCCTGCAGTGCCTTGATGAGAATAACCTCACCACCTTGTGTCACTGCCGAACTCAGGCTCGCATAGTTTTGTGTTGGTTTACGCTGTCCGCTCATATCAGCAAACTTATAAACAGCAATCGGAATTTTGTCTCCATCAACTGGAGGCAAATTCACCAACTCATTAAATCGTTTCGCTGTAATAATTTCGGGCGCATCAACCTGTGCTTCTATTTTTGAACTGGAAGTTGCAGTTCTCTTTGCGCAACTAGCTAAAGCAATTGCTGCAAGTAATAGCACTGCATACTTTACCATGCTAAACTCCCGTATGGCACTACAACTTGTGTAACACTACCACCAGGATCTGTAATTCGCAAAGTAATCGTATCACCGTCAGAAACCCACTGGAGGTTATTACCGCCAATGTCAAACTCGCCCTGAGAAGCTCCACCTTCCTTGAACAACTCAGCAGCTATGTTCTGGGAAATCGTAGCGTAAATTCTACTTTCCAGATTATTCAAAAACTTAGCTAGATTGGTATTCTTAGCGTCTGCAGCTGCTTTCGCTGCTGCTGCTTTTTGATCGTCTATGATCTTCTGTTTTCTTGTTTGCTCAAGATTGTCAATAGTCAAAACATGAGCCGAATAACCTACACCCGAAAAAGACGGGTTCTTAAAACCAAAAGATAGCTCACTTGCAAAAGAAACAGAAGAAAATAAACATAGAAATGCTATGGTCATTTTCTTCATATCGCCCTCCGTCAGTGTATACTATTTATTCAATCGCAGCTGTAAGAGACGGAAATTCCTCAACGATCTTTTCCCATGCCGACTGAGCGACCTCTCGATGCTCCTTCTGAGTTTCTGGACCCATACGGAGCTGGCAGTAGTGAATCCAACTACGGAGCGTCCCGTTCATATACATACGGGAAACGGTCAAACCTTCGGGTAGAACAGCACGAGCTTGTTCCTTGGCGATACCATTTTGAACTGCCCATGTATATGCAATTCTAGCTTCGTCTAGCACCGTGGCTTGATACGCTTCCCAATCGCTAATAAGATTAGCTGCGCTTTCGCTTTCTGCTTGGCTAATCTCAATACTGTTCTGACGATTTTTCTGATCCTGAAGACGAGCTTCTCGCAGTTCGAATCCTAAATCCTGAGTCGGATCAGCATAACGCTGGCTAAACTCCTGAAACGAGAACGAACGATGACGAAGAATTTGACGAGCAATATCGCGTGTCGTTTCGATCTCCATCACAATGTTGACCATCTCGAAAGGCGACCAGTGTTTGTGCTTCGCAAGATACTTCAGCAGCTTCGGTGCAGTTTCGTGATTGTTTTGATTGGACGGATTGCTTACACGAGCAACGTAAGCAACAAGGTCATCTGCCTTGAGATGATCCATCCAAATACCATGCGGCTTCGTAATACCAATAATCTTAGCTGAATTCATTTTTCACCTTTTCAGTCAATTTATGCAATTCGGGAAACGCCATTTCTAGATAGTGCAATGTTTCTTTCACATTACCACGCTCATACCATTCGATAGCTTTTACAATATAGGGTGAATCTGTTTCAACATGTCGAGATCTTAGTTCTTCCAAAAGCTCTTCATCAGTCCATGCATCAAGATCGACTTCAACATCAACATATGTTTCGACTGTTTTATACCTATACTTTGACATATTTGCTCTCCACCTCATCAATCATTGTTTCACGCATATTATGTAGGTCGCAAATGTACTGTGCGAGGTGCACATCATGACCCAGTTTGAACAGTGTTACGCCACGAGGAAGTTGAAACACTTCGATATCGCCACCATTTGGCCAACGATACGACCATTTTGTTTTAGTTTGGTGTGTAATCTCGGCGAAGTCTTTCATATGCCGAATGTTTTGGAACAATTCGTTATCCATTTTTCTCCTCCAGAACTGCGCGAGTATTAACAAATACTGGCGCGAGGACATGTCCAGCATCGGCATAAAGACCCAATTCCTCTGCCCATACGACAACATCAAGCAGCGCCTTTTCTAGTGCGTCGAGGCGATCAGCAGCTTTGTGAGCTGCAGTATAATGCGCAGGATATGCCCTCAATTCTTTAACCAGTTCGCTCATATTTTGCTCCAACGTTTCAGTGCAAGTTTCGCTGCAAGATCACGATGTGTATTCTGTCGGATGATATACTCGATAAAATCTGAGGACAGTCCAGCAAGGATCATATCGTTGATATCTTTGTGTTCCATGTTGTCTGGCCAGATACAGACATTATAGCCGTTCATGATAGCTTTGTCAAGTTTTTTAATTGTCTCGCGACTCCTCGGCTCGTTATCGTATACAATGACGAGATTGTCTTTTGGAAATGAGGCGACCGATGAAACAAGATCACCACCTGCAGTAGCGATTGAATTAGAAAGAAACATACTATCGATTGGACCTTCAACAACGTGTACAGTGTTGTTAAAATTGACTCGGTCAAGTCCATAAACCTTTGGAATAGATTCATCAAGAACAATCGTAATATACTTGACTGTCGAATGACCCAACGCTCGACCCTGATAGGCATGCACATTTTTATCAGAAGAAATAAAGGGTATAAGAAGGCGAGTCTCATCGCGCCCAATACTATCCTCGTCAAACTTACCAGGTACCAAGCAATTAGTATACTGCTTAAAGTTAGGGCAACAAAATAGCTTGGCGTGGAAAGGATTTGGGATTCGGCGTGCATCGACTAACTTTTTCACAGGATGCTCGGGACTGAGCTGACTAACCTTCTTCAATCCCTTCAGCGGACCATACTTCATGAATACAGGCTTCTTCATCTTGTTGATGAAGTCCTCGTACTCGATCTGTTCTGGTGTCTTATTGTTCTTCAGCTTTTCTAATTGAAACTCATTGTACAACTGCTGATCGACTGCGCGAATAAAGTTCGGCACAGCCATCGTAGCGTTGCAGTTATGACAATGGAACAGAGACTTGCCCTTCTTCTCGTAGATATAACCACGAGCCTTGCTGCGATGTGATTGAGAATCGCCGCAGATCGGGCAACGGAAATTAAAAAGATTAGCAGACTTACGCTTGAAATGCTGTAGTCTTGCCGACAGCATATTTACGTATTTCGCTTCTAACCAATCCACAGTATACTCCTATCATGCTTACAATAGTAATTATACTGGAATTCTAGAAAAAAACAAGTACTATTTTACGAAAAACTTGCCGTAATTGAAAATAAATGATATGATCCAGCTAGCAACGAATGCACCGCCGATGGCGAGCCAGATGTATTTCTCTAGCTTGTTTATCTTCTCTGATAGGATTTTATGTTGTTCTGCGGATTCTTTACGGAGAGATTCGATGTGATCTAAGACTACATTATCTTGGTTTCTCATTGTATCATACACATCCTTCAATTTATTATCGAGTTCTTCTCTACGCTTTTCGACTGTGTCGTGAAGTTCGTCTGTAGTTTTTTCTTGCTGAGAAATGCGCTGATCGTGAACAGCCAACATCGACTTTAAATCGCTAGAAATTGCAGTTAGTTTTTCGATGGCTGCTTCGATACGATCACTCATTTCTTCTTTCTCTTCAACATCTTTCTGATCTTGAGTAGAGGATCATAGGTATCAATACCGCCTGTACCCGCTGTCGAACTGCTATTACCCATAGCGTTGACGGGTACATTAGACGCATAAGCATCTTCTTTCATTTTGCGAAATTGTTTAAAACTCTTGACCATTTGAAATTGCTCTTAACTGTTTAACTATTTTCTCATCCATGGGTATAGTGTCAATGTCAACTACATCAACATCACCTACATTATATAGTTTATCAGGAAGAACATCGAGCAAAATCAAAAATGGTTTTATGTACATAAACTGTTTGTTCATTTTTAAAAAGAGTATTCGAGGCAAATGAACCGCGCCAAATACGTTGTTGAGGATGATAAGATGATTGAGAATCAATCTATCTTTTAGCTCGCCACTCTCAACATATTTTGTTATCAATTTCTTAATATATTTAATTCTCTTTAGATCGTCAATAAATTCCTCAGTAGAGTGACACTGGGGATTATCATAATGTTTGGCAGCATAAATTAAGAAATTCTCATTCGTCAACTTTTCATTCATTAAGTCAATCTAATTTTTACATTTCCTGATGCGTCGTAGTATAAGCTGTTTATAGCTACATTTGCTGCAGCTGCGGCTGTATCGTTAACATATGGACCTTTAACTTGTAAAGCCGAGTGACCATTAGCATATTTAATATCACCATTAGCAGGTAGTGTTAAATTTCCAGTATTACCGAAAGTCCAAAGGTAATCAGTATTAGCCCCAGACCCAACAATTAAATCACTATTACCATATGCTTTTCGACTTCTTAGACTGTTTACTACAAGATGGCCATCTCGCTCTAATTTTAAAAGTTGGGTATTAGAGTGTGACCATATAAAACCGCCATTCGCACCGTTTGACCCAGTATTAAATACTAAATCCGTAGTGTTTGCTGTAATATAAAAATCGTTAGACCCATATACATATTTTGTATTACCACTAATATGACCGCTAGCATTTATAGATAAATTGTTCCCAACTTTTACAATACCAGCAGCAGTTGTATTTGCTACTGTTGCAGTATTAGTAAATTTACTGTTTGAAAAAAGATTTAAAACAGAAATAGTTTGAGTTTGCGCAAATCCAGAAGGGTTTGTCAGCACGACAATTCTATCGTTAGCTGACAAACCTGTTGTAATATTCAATTCAGACGTTTTTTTAGCGTCGTTCGACATAATCTAAGACCTCAACTATCAAGAGTCAGGAAGTCTTGCGTCGTCGCCAGCATCGGCTACTTCAGCAGGTGTACCATAAGCAGCTGTCTGAGCGCCAAGCGACCCCATGGCTACGAGTGTCTCGTACTGAACACGACCAGCGCGACCACCAGTTCCTTCGGTGCGAAGAACCCAACCAGCGTGAGTTACGCCACGGTTCTTTGCACCACCAACTACAACGTAACCAGTTGCAGTGTCACCAGTTACAGTATGAGTTTCGCCTGGATTTGTTGTGCGAGCATCGGTTAGGTCGATGTTTGCGCCACCAGAGGTCAGCGAAAGAGCAATCGCAGTTGTGTTAGCGAATGAAACATAGTAGTATGTGTTACCTGTAAGCGGGGCAATTGGTGTATTGCCCGAAGGAACGCCATAATACAATCTGTCAGTAGCTTGAAACTTCGAGTTTGCAGTCGAAATGAGGATTACATCGTTTGTATTGCTGAAGCCAGTTGAGTTAGCTGTAATGTTGATAGCTGATGGAGCGGCAATAGTTACAGTTGGGTTAACAGTGTACCCAGAACCAGGCTGGTTGATAAGAAGGCTAGTAATGCTGCCACCAACACCAGCTGTTACGTTTGCAAAAGCATTTACTGCAGTAGCATTGGTGCTACCATTTGCAAATGTCAAAGTGACTGTAGCGTTAGCTGAGTAGCCAGAACCACCAGAAGTTACAACTGCTGAGGCAAGGTTGCCACTCGAAACACCAGCTTCTGCAGCGTCGACGCCGAATACACCAACTGCAACGCCTGGAATGAAAGCGCCAAGAGTTGTGTTACCAAACATGTTAACGTCTACGCTCGCACGGGATCCAGCAGATGTGTTACCGAAGTGAGCGTTGGCGCCATTAACACGATTTACCTGGTCTCCCTTAACAAAAGCATAGGTGCCGATTGGTGCACCGTTAGAAGTTTCTTTAGTAGTACTGCCATTAGCAGTTACTGACTGATCATTTCTACCCCATTGTGCCATTTAAATATCCTCCTAGAGAAAGTTTTTATTATTTATTATTCGTCGATAGTAAGCATGTCGAGTAGATATTTTGACTGCTTACCGATTTTCTTTGCTTTACCCCCAACAACTACTAAATTGTCTTCTGGGTTTATGCGAGCTCTTGGCTGCGCTGGGGCTACAACTCTATTACCATTTCTAACTATTTGTTTTTCAGCTGCGGATCTAACTTCTTGAAAAGAGACGCTTTGGTTTTGTTGTGGTTGAGATGCTGGTTGCTGTTGTTGCGCCGCAACTGCATTTACGTCAACTACATTACCACCGATTACGATAGGCATTTTACTTACCTTTATTAAAACCGCCAAGAGAAATCTTTGGCTTTTGAACTTCTTTCTTACCAGCAATTACATCACGCATTGAGTCTGCACTCTTGTGAATACGCTGTGAAAACGAGTGTTTATCGAGCGATGTTTTTAGGTTATCATACATGGCTAGCAAACGATGAGCAGTTGCTGGCGAAAGATTAGCTTTCTTACCATCAACAAATGTTACTGGCGCTTGACCGCGCAATGTAATAACCTTACGAAGCTGCATGATGATATTGTCAGAACCAGGATCCTCTGCGGTCTTATTCTTTGGTGGGCGACCGCGACGAGCCTCATCAAGTTCTTCGTTCGCCTTTATAGCTTTTTGTGCTTCTTTTTGACGATCGATTGCTGCCTTCTCGCGCTCTTTCTGTGCGCGCTCGCGCTCTTTTTCCTGCTGGTCGCGACGTTGTTGCGCAAACTTATCAAGCTGCACCCTACGACGATCGGCGTCATGTTGAAGATGACTTCCGCCCTTCATATGTGAAGAACCAGCAGACTTCATTGTTACTGGAGTTTGTCTTACAGAACCAACACCGCCAACGAAACCTTCTTTTAGCTTCTTCTCAGTTTTGAACATATCGGGCGCGCCAGGAGCATTTACATTAGGCATTGATGGCTTATTAGTCGAGGCTGGGGCGGTGTTGCCGCTGGAAGTCGACATACTCTTCAAGGCTGCTGCCACAGCATTTACCTTATCGATATTGTCGTCTTCCTTTACTTTTGCCTTCTTTGAGTCGCTGATAGTGTAGTCAGCAGTCGAATGAGATGGGCTGAAACCACTTTGATCTTGGTTCTGACCACGTAGAGGACTCGAAGTTGCAGTTGTTGCAATCGAATCCTTCGTTGCTTTTTTCTCGTCGAGATACTGACTAAACTTAATCATCATAGACCCTTTGCAATTTCCTCGAGACGAGCGATTTCATCTGCTGAAAGCTCTACTTCCTCGTGCATCTTTGCATCATACTTCTTAGCAAAATGACCGAAGTCCTTCTTTACATAGGAAGCATTGTTCTCGTTGCCATAAAGATGACGACCATGCTTCGAGTCAAGATAATGCTTTACCATCTTATTCGGATTCTTAGCATTCTTGAGGTGATCAGCTGCATGCTTCTTTACAAGCGAGTGAGCCTTGGCATATGCCTTACCAGCTTCAGCCATCTTGTCCTCACCCTTGGCAGCGTGATGTGCTTCGCCATGGTAGCCATGACCTTCGTTATCGGTTTTTACAGCTTCATCAATCTGCTCAACTTCTTCTTTAAAAGCAGGGCGCATCTTATCATATTGAGGCTTAGCAACTAATTTAGTATCGTTCTTCTTACGAAGAAGTTTAAAATCGTGAGAGTCGATTTTACCATTCTTGTTCTTATCAATCTTATGCTGATTGCCCTTCAACTCTTCTTCGGTTGGCTTTCTTTTCATAGCTTCATTGACAGCATCGATAAGATCCTGTGGAAGCCCAAACTTATTGTCTGATTTCAACATGGTTTCTTCCTTTGTTACTTTCTTTGTTTTCTTTGGCTTGTCATCGGAATCAACAACAACCTTATCGTCTGTCTTTGGTTCTAGATCAACTTCGGTCTTGCCGCCAGTCATCTGATCTTCTACTTTCTTTGCTTCGCCACTCTTGGACTTCTTCTTATCGTCCTTGTCGTCGGCGGCAGCATCAACCTTTTTGTTCTTGTCATCCTTGTCTTCATCATCTTTTGCTTCATCGATAATCTTAGTTTTGATCTCGCCCTGCTTGGCGAGTTTGGACTTGTCATCAAAATTCGATGGCGCTGTGTCAGGACGACCAACATTCACTACCTTGCGGCGAAGGTCGGTGTTACGATTCATTGACGCTTCAACAACATCTCTGATCTTGTGTTCTAGCGAACGATAGTCCTTATCCATGATTAGCCTTTCGAAATAGCTCTGAGCATCCAACCATGCTTATCATGGGCATCGATGCGTTCCTGAAGAAAATTAGAAATATTTGGTTTACCAGCCTTATCAGCTGCTTTCATTGCAGTAGTAAGCGACTCGATAACTATTCTGTTATCAGCTTCTAACTTTGTCATCATTGACATTGCCGAAGGGATATTAACTTCATCCTTGATTTTTGTAAGCTCTGAATAACGCGAGAACGAGCCAGGAGCGTATGAATCCAATGTACGAATATGTTCAGCAATTAGATCCACAGCGCCCCAAGCATCGGCATACAGAGCACCGAAAAAAGCATGGTAATCGTTAAAGTTCGCGCCTTCAACGTTCCAGTGAAAATTATGCGCCTTCAAATAGAAAGCGAACGTATCAGCTAGTGCTTTCTTTAGTGCTTCTGTAAGTTCGTTCATGTTACTTCTTAGCCTTTGTTTTTTGCTGCTACCTTAGCAACGTTCTTAGTTGCAACCTTCTTAGCGCGAGTAGCAGTTTTCTTAACTGCCTCGACAGCATCGGCTGCATCAACCTTACCATCCTTGTTAACATCAGCTGCTGCCTTAGCATCGGCTGCATCAACCTTACCATCGCCGTTCACATCAGCCTTTGGCCAAACAAACTTCCAAAATGCCCAAACAGCTGCGGCGCCAACAATAAGTGTCCAAACAATAGTGCTATCCATTACATTTCTCCTTCATAATTAATGGAACGATATATTTAGTTAGATTAATCAGCAATTCCACTTTCTTAGTGCCTTGTTGATTCTAGAATCAGGATCACGAGCAGTCTTGGCTGAAGTGAGTCGTTTCTTCATTCCACCCATACGAGCACAGAATGACTTGCGACGCTTTGCTGCCTTGCTGCCCTTCTTTAGTTTTGATGGCTTTGTAGTAACTGCAGTTTGTAACTTTGAGCCTGGATTTTCACGACGATAAGCCATGACACCAGAACGAGTTAACCCACCCGATGGACTCTTGTGCTTAGAGTCTGACCATTTCTCTTGAAGCTGGTCACAATGTTTGCAACCGCAGTTATAAAGCTCGTAAATATTTTCTTCAACAACTTCCTTGACGATTTTCTTTACTTTTTGTCCTGGAGTTGCATTCTTATATGTATCGGTAAGAGCATCAGTGCCAACGAAACGGCTGGCTGGCTCTTCCATCTTCTTTGATGTTTTCTCAGCGCCAGTATACGCTTCCTTAACAGGAGTAATCAACCCGTGCTTATCGCTAGTACCCTTTACGATCTTAGCCGCCTTGATAGCTGGTGCATGGGCGAACTTCTTCTGATATGTCTTAGCGTCGTCAGCACTAGCAAAATGTGGTGATGATGTGTGACCAGTTAGATTGAAACCTGTCTTGCCAACTAGATAATGCTTTGCTTCATTTACTTCTTCAGTTGGTACACAATTAGGTACTGAACGACCATTCTTCATCTTTGTTCCTACCTGCTTATAACCCTTCCAGCATGGATCGGCAGCTTCATTCTGTGATGCCTTGATTGCAGAATCAGTTGGTGCGCCTTTCGATCCAGGCTTGCGCATACGCTCGCCCGATCCCGCCTTAATTCTTTTTCTCTTAGCGTGAATGTTATCCCACAAACCACGCTTCTTTTCCATAAGATCTTCGTCCATTTTTGCAGCTTTCCCGCCAGCGATAAACGAGTTTACGCGATTAAACGCAGTTTGTTCTGGTGATTCGTTTAGGTGTAAATCCCATGACAAATAGCCTCGACGATACACTTCCTGCAAAGTGTCGAACGAATAGCCAGTTTGGTGGGATTTTTTATAGAGTGCGACTGTCTCCTTTTCAGAAAGGACTACGGCAACCCCTTCTTGCTGTTCATTGAAGACTAGCTGAGGACTTTGGAGACTATTTTCTTCTTCGGACATTGGAGTTTCCCTGTAGGCTTATCCAAAAACAATGCAGGATTGCCGTAGCTTTCTGCACCTCTATTTATAAAATTTTTATCTTGAAATCTCTTCCCAGTCCAAAGAAGCAAAACAGTTACTGGTGCTTGATCCAGCTGCAACAGCAAGAGTCAATGGTTCTGGTGTAGAGGTTAATCCATTACGCTCTAACTGGAATCTGAATAGAGCCTCCTTCAGAACATCAACTGGTGCGGATGACTGCGTGGATGAGTTAAAAAACCCCGATGCAACTGATCTTCCGCCAGATATTGCATTTGCTGTTAATGTGTATTCAATTGCAGAATTAGTTCCAGCAGAGGTCCATGCCTGTGTGTTCGTAACGGTTCCTCCAGCTATTATTTTCCAACTAAAATCTACGTTACTACCTTTTCCTAAGAAAGCTGCAGCAGTTGGAATTACTATAGCATCTAGTGCAGTAGACTTCAATCTGATTGAAACTAATGGATAATACGTTCCTGCTGTAGCGCAAGAGTAACTATTCGTTATTGGCGTTGAAATGGCTTGCTGCAATCCTCTTAGCTCATAACCGCCTTCGGACATAACTGAGGTGCAAACTTGTTTCATTGTGGAATTACTAGCAGTAGTTCCAGTATTTATGATTTCATATCGAACTGGCAACGAAGCAGTTGTCATATATGTTGATGTAATATAATTAGCATGATGGAATGAGTGACAATGAATTAACTGTCCATCAATAACAAATCCACAGCGAACAGTTCCTAAACCTAGCCATTCGATATCATGAAACATAATTTGCGCTTTTGACATATCAAGAGTTCTTTGTGATGGGCTTGTTGGAACTGCGCCCAGTAATGTATCGACATTCCAATTTGCTTGTTCTGCTCTAGTTTCAACTAATGAACCATTTGACCAAGAACGTTCGACCCAAGCAATATTTGTTCCATTTGCCTCTAGATAAATGCCATTGTTAGCACCGAAATACCCAACTCTTTGACGAAGATTTGCTTTTGGTGGTTCCATAACAACAGTGTTTAAAATTTGCAATGACTTACCAGGCTGATAAGAAAACACTTTATTTGTTTCTCTTATAATTTCAGCGCCAGAGGTTACTGGGAGATTTAGCTCTATCAAACCAGCGTTTGCATTAAAATTATAAGTTGTTCCTGCTGTATTCGATGTCGCCCACAATCCGTTATCTTTGTAACGATGTGAAGAATCAAACAACGTTACAGGCTGCGATACTCTTGATCGACCGAATGCGTCTACCGCTACACCAGAAGGATTAGCGGGTCCAACAAGGCTACCGTATTGATCTGCAAGCATAACAACTTCAAAAATTGTTTTGCCATCTTTTAAGTATTCATGCGTATCTTTACGAAACTGAGCCATGGTTTATCTTCCGTTGTTAGGAGTTCTATTTATAGATTGCAGTAAACTTTGAACCAATATAGATTTTTTATACACCATGCCAAAATCTTCTTTTATACCACGCTTTACCATAGACTGTTTAATTCTGGCTCTACGCTCTTGTTCTTTACGAGCTCTTGCACCAATAATATCTTGTCTCTTTGCATACTTGCCTAGTGAGATTGCTGCAGTGTTAGCATCGATCTTAATGTCCATACCTTTACGAACATCATTATACAGCTCGCGTGCATGCTCGGGATGTATGTGCGAAGGAATGCCTTTCTTAAACTCGCCGAACTTATTCGTAATAGCATGACCGCGCATTTTGCTAGCAGACATACCGACGTCACCCTCTGCGTCTGGGTCGCGCTGACCAGCAGAAACAACATCGACTTTCTTAAAGTTGAACAGCTTACCCTCGCCCTCGCCATTATATTTGTCGAGCGTTTTCTTATATTCATCAACACGATCAGAGCCAGCGACCATAATCAGATGATCATGACCCGCCTTGTGTAGCTTTTGTGCATGATGAAGAAAAGATGGCTCTTCTTTCGAAGCTACGGATAAATTAGTTTTTGGGAAAAATCTCTTAGCGTGTTTCAGCTTCTGTTCAGCAGTCAGCGGATTCTTTTCTGGGTCAACTGAATGTGACAATACAACGCTATGTTTTGCGTTGTTTTCTTTAGCCAAATCGTGAACTCTATCAACAAGAACTTTGTGACCAGTTGTTGGTGGGTTCATACGCCCAAACGAAAACACAACTGGATTTTTTGGTTTACTGTCAGCTGGTGGCTCTTGTTCTTCGTTCTTGCGGAAAGCGCCAGTTAAAAAGTTGCTACGGCTGAAGTCGGCGCGATCAACTAGCTTTGATGGACGACCGCCACGAGTTGCAACAAATCCTTCGGGCTTGGTTGCCTTGCCACCGATTGTTGTCTTAAATTCTTGATTGCGAGATAGTGCGCCAACGAGAGTGTCCTTGGCTTGCTGCATATGACCGTGTAACTGAAGAATGTCGCCAAGCTGCTTCTTATGATTTTTAATATGCGAAAGTATCGTATCAGCTTGTTCTTGTTTCTTTTTCTTACCAGCTTCTGATTTTAATTTATCTACTTCTTTTTGCAGCTTGGCTTTCATAAACTGATTGTAACCATCAGCAGTAGGCTTCGTATCGTTTCTTACTGTATCATTAATATAAGTTTTGATATTAACATCGTGCCCATCAACAGTATTAAATATTTCAGGATCCATACTTGAATAAAGTTGTGTTGCTTTATTGATATGGTCTTTATATTTCTTACTTTCAATATTTGATATTTGCCCTTGGTCGATTTCTGGATTAATGGTGTGAACATCTGGATCCTGTTTAAATGAACCATGGTTGACATTAAAGTCCGCTTTCATGTCGTCCAACTTCTTACCCTTGTACTTGGTATGAACGACAATTCCTAGTTTAGATGCAGCGATTTTACGACCATGAGCTGAATCTTTATCAGCTTCGTAGGTGATCGTGTTTGGTGTAAATGAATAGCTGCCTTCTTTTTCAGTTACGTCAGGTTTCGTGTACATCAAGTCGCCCTGATACACACCACCTTCTTTTGGCATAATTTTTGGGAGATGTTCTAATGCTGCCTTGAGCTTTTCAACTAGCCCAGGAGCGTGCCCGTGATTGGCTTCGATATCTTTCGGCGAATAATTCAGCTTTGGGTCTTTATTAAAAGCTGACTTCGAAGCTACAAAGAACTTTCCGTTCTCTGGGTTACGACCGAAAACTACTGATGGCGCGCCATCATATTTCTGTGTGATCTTGGTGGTTGTTTTCTTACCTTGTAAAAAATTATGTACATCTTCGAGGGTTGACGCAGCATGCTTGACGCCCTCGTGCCCGCCATGAATAATGTGATCCTCTGCATGTTCGAGATGTTTTAATTTCTCGACATCCAAGGATTCAGTAAGATAGGAATTGAAACCAATCATAAAAATACCTCTTTATTGGTATTTATATGACTTTACCTCGCCGCCATAAATCACCTGCCAAGCATCAAAGTCGACGTTGGGGTACTTCAACTTCAGGCGATTAAACATTTTAAGATTAGATTCAGAGTCATCAAATAGACGTACTTTATAGAACTTGCCAGTCTTTAGATACTGTTCGATGAAAACTCTTTTAGCTTCTGCAGCAGAATATCCTAACAAGTTGCCAGCGCGATGAACATGAATGTCATCGATCTCGGTCAGACCATGCTTACGAAACGTGGCGAGAAACTTATCTTTATTATCAAAATCAGAACGAGCTGTAAGAAGAATTACTTTTGAATTTGGGTTTTTCTTCATACGCATGATCAACTTTATTCTGTTAAACATCTTGCGAATAGGACGAGATGTTTGATAGAACATATCAGCGTTCTGAAACTCGCTAAAGTCTAGCTTATCATCAAACTTGGGCTTGTAGTTATTGAACTCTCTATTGTTTAGCTTGCGACGAATAACTCCACCTGGACCACGAACGATAACATTAGCTGTGGTATGAAACAAAGTCTCGTCTATGTCGAATATCGTTAGGATCCCCTGATCCTTGAACTCTTTAAATCTTTTCATGGTAATATGAAACCTCGAATTTGAATAAAAGTAAAGCTATTTCGGAGCCGATAATTCATAGTTGATCCAGCCCTGTTTTGATTTTGTATCATCAATCGCGCTCTTAGAACCAATGAATTTCAGCGTCGATTTTCCAGACTTCACAAATTTAAATTTTACGTTACCTTTTAACCATTCATTAATATTCAAGTTAGCTTGAAAGAAATCTTTACCTTCTAATATTTTTTTAATTTCTTCAATACTATTTTGATCTTTGTTCAATTTATCTGCAATCGTTCTGTTAAAAAATGCACTTACACTGTTCGGCAATTTCTTTTTTATATCTTCGTTTACGCCAGGATATGATTTTATAGCCAGTACGACTTTATTTAAATCTGGATCTTTTTTACCAGCAACAATAGCATCAAAAACGGCAGATGGTCTAGTTATGTTCAATTTCAATAATTTTTTAACACCATAAGTGTATACTATTTCTTTTGATTTTTTATACTCTATATTGTTAGTCGCGCATACATCACATATATCTTTGAAGACACCATTCTTAAGTTTTGTTCTACCTTTGATACCTTTTTCTAACATATTAGTGAAGAAACTTGCTTTAGCGCCGACACCAAACTTAGAACTAATACCAATATAAGTCCCATCTCTAAATTCAACAAAACTGTCAACGCCACTGAAAGCAGGATCAGTCGGCATATGAAATGCTTTAACATCACCCTTGAATGGATTACTTTCGAAAAATTTTGAACCTTTGTTAGCTAATAACACCCAACCAACTAATACTTCGCCAGTGTACACGCCTAGCTTGTTAACTACTGGTGCTGGTAAGGATGGTGCCCAAACAAATTTTCCAGTTTCGAAAAAGTCTTCAAACATTTCAGCATATTCTTTGCCCAGGATATTTGATGCTTCACACCCCTTTACGATACTTTCCGCTAATGTTTTCGCTTTTGTAAATGAAACCACACTAACATCTTGACCCATATAATTGAATTTACCTTTGGTACCAAGAGTCGTGAAAATTCTAGCATCTAATGATGATACGCTAGCAGCTGCTCCACCCTTTGCCTGTGGTTTTGCAAGTATCATCAAACTGCCTATTTGGGCAGCGCCGACTGAACTTCTCCAGCCAGGACCAGTTTTTTGAGGAGTATATGTTCCATCAAAAGTAGCAGCCATCAATTTTAAAAATGATATACGCTCTTCTGAAGTGTAAACTACTAATCTAGTTGAGCTATCTCTCTTGAATACGCCGTATCCAAGTTGCTTCAAACTATTTTCTAACTGCTCAATAGAGTTTACGGAAGCCATTGTCATTCCTCATTTAACTCTATTTAGGTAATAAAAAAGGGAGAGAGCATTGCGCCCTCTCCCCTACCCTCAAAACGAATGCGATCGGGCGGAACCCCACCGTTATTCCCGACTATTCCTGACTGTAAAATACAACTTGCCTCTTGTGCTGCAGACACAACACGCATTCGCTTTGAGTTTATTTATACATCTCTCTTATTCTTTTTCGGCTTATATTCAACTTTTTTTAAAATAAATTCAGGAGTAAATCCATCGAAACCACCACCAAGGTTTAGATATCGCATAAAGGACTTAGCCTCCTTTAGCGTTTTATAAGTTTTGATGATATGGTCAGTTGCAGTTTCGACTACGGTGAAATTGCTTCCTTCTACTACTCGATAATTCATCACTTGAACCCCGCAAACATGGACTTGTCAAACTTCTTCTTTGGCTTACTGCGTTCGGTATCTTCCTCACCGAACTTAGTTCTATCCATCACTGGACCATCAAGTATGTCCTCCTGTTCACTTTGCTCTACATCAAAGAGACGCATTTTGCTACGATCAATCCCAATAACAAACCGACGAATAGTCCCTGGATCAGAATAGCGATTTTTGAGCTGCTTAACCATAATCTGATTTCTTGACTCCATGTCCTCTGAGGTTTGGAGCCCAAACATAAAATCAGCTGTGGCTGGGAGTCCAAAGGATTCTGATGTATCTTCCAGTCCCAAGTCGCTGCTCGAATATCCGCTTCGAGTTGTTTGAGTCGCACTGACGATAGGTACATTGAACTCCACTGCGAGCCCTCGCAACTCTTCTGCGATTGCTTTGACATAGGTATAAGAATTGACGTTGGCTCCATGTTTCAACCTCGATGACATACAGATATTCAAGTAGTCAATGTAAATGATATCTGGAGTGAAAGACTTCTTGATCTTCAATTCATTCAGGAGATGGCGGAAGTTTGCAGATCCCGCACATGCCGTAGGATACTCTTTCACAATCAGCTTACCGTCAGTTTTCTTACGAATACGCTCAACCTTTTTTTCGTAAACATCTTTCGGCAACAACATTAATTGATCAAGAGGCGTATCGAGTAGGTTCGCGTCGATACGCTCGGCGATCTTTTCTTCCGCCATCTCCATCGTGATGTACAACACATTCAATCCGCTCACAAGATTGCCAGCTGCACAGTGACACATGAACAAAGACTTACCGACGCCAGTGCCAGCGAGTGCAATGTTTAGTGTTTTTCTTGGTAGCCCACCCTGAGTAATCTTATTGAAGTATTCAAGATCAAACGGGATGCGGACTTCTTTGGTGTGGTAAAACTCATATCGAGCATCTGTGTCTTCAAGAAAGTCATGCCCGATGTGCGTGTCGAACGAAACAGCCAGAGCGTCGGAGAGAATTTGAGGTATTGCCCCTTTCGTGGTTTTACCTGTTTTGTCATCCAAAATCTGAATTGAGGACATGATGGCATTATAAACTGCCTTTTCCTGACAGAACTTTTCAGTCTGGTCGAGGAGCCACTGCAAGTCAGTATCCTTTTCTTCTGATATTGACTCGATAATTTCTTTTGCTTTCTTAAACGCATCTTCGTTTACATTGTCTTTGTTTGTAAGATCGATTAGTAATGCTTCTCTAGAAGGAAATCCATTATACCTCTTTACATAGGCATCAATTAGATCGAACACAACCTTGTCGTTGTAATCTTGGAAATACTCCGTCTTTAGAAACGGAATAGTTTTTCGACCAAACTCTTCATTAAATACAAGATTATTGAAGATTACTTTTTCAAAAGTCATTTATGCTCCTGGTGTAGGACAAAATCTTCGGCTAGATCAACTGCTAATTGATACGTAATATCAACACCGCATTCAGTTCTAATATACTCGCCATTTTCAAAAAAGTCAATAACGAATATTTCGTCTTCTAAACTAATAATGGCTTGACGAACACCATCATCGCTAACATATTCACTCAGAGTCTTCATATACAAAACTTTCTGCATCTGTATTAGCTTCTTGTAAAGTTGAAAACGACGAACTACCTGTTACAAGTATTTTAGATTCAAATTGTAAATCATAAGCCAATTTAGCAGCAGTATACATTTGTTTTGGTATATTAGGTGAAGGTTCTATATAACCTAAATCTCCAGTCGGTCCTTTCAATTCTTCATATTGTACCATATACTTTGAATGGTCAAATTTTATAACAGTAGCTTTTTTACTACCGCTATCATTTGTAAAGACTCCGACAATCTCAGACATTTTCTTCTTCCTCTTCTTGTGTCATGATTGAGCCAACTGCCATCTTGTAACGTGTTTCAATATACTTGGCAAAGTCAGTCGTTTGGAATACCTTTACCCAGAAGTCCTTGTTGTCGACAATATCACCAGCGCGCATGTTCGGAGCCATAACCTCGCCAGTTTCCTTGTCAACGCGAGCATACCAGCCATTCTTTGGCTTTATGATATAACCACCTTCAAGTGCAACATCGAGCAAACCAGACCAGCGATTAATGCCACCCTCGAAGGAAACAGTGATCGGGATCTTGCTCTTTTCCTTAACGTAGCGAGACTTCTCAACATTGATGACGAAGTGATAGCCCTGAATACCGTCAGCGTCCTTGTCCTGCTGACGACCAAGGATCCAGATATTGTCTGAACCATAGTACGAGCCAGTACCACCACCAACGATGTCCTTCGGGAACATACCAATTTCCTTGTAGGTGTGATTGATCACAACCATCGGAATGTCCTTGAGCGAAAGATGCGGAGTGATCATACGGAACAGCGACTTGAGCTGTTTGGCGCGAGACATATCCGCCACAGACTTACCATCAAGAGCGTCGTCAACTTCCTTCTTTGAAGCAAGGTTACCAATAGAGTCGATAACAATCATTACTCGATCTTCACGAGCAAGATCCTTCATCTGCTTCATAATATCGAACTTCAGTTCTTCGATGTCGGTAATAGGAGTATGGACAACAGAATCAAAAGAAATACCAAAGGTATTAAAATAGGACTGAGGAGTACCAAACTCAGAATCGTAAAAAAGAATAACGCCATCTTTGTACTTCTTTAAAAAAGCTGAAGCCATCAACAAAGCAAATCCAGTCTTAAAGTGCTTCGAAGGACCAGCTAACATAGTTAGACCAGGAGTGATACCACCGTCAATGCTACCAGAAAGAGCAACGTTGATCATGGGAACTGGGGTAGGAATCATATCCTTTTTAGTAAAGATCTTGCTATCCGCAAGAGTAGAAGTTAATTCAATTGTACTGTTCTTAATAAGTTTATCGCGAAGTGACATGTTGTCTCCATACTGTTAGATAATGCGATCGTCAATTTTAAGTATACTGCTTTCGTCCATTTTTGTCAAGGACTTTCTAATCCCAAGATTAGCAGCAATCAATAAAAGCACAGCCAAAGGATCAAAAACAAGGACGATAATGATGATAACATAGCGAACTGCTTTTTCCAGTTGATTCCCATCAGCATTGTCGTAAACGAGTTCGGCAATATATTTGAGTGGTCCAACTTCCGCTTCGAGCTTCTTAACTTCTGATTCAAGTTTGATTCGCTCGGTAGTAAGTGCGGATATATTTTTGACATGAGTGTCCTTGCGAGTAACGAAGATATCGCGTTGTCTTCGTTGTTGATCGGCAGCTCTCAAAGAGTTTGCCGCCTGTCCACGATCTGTCATTTTATTAATAGCGGCATCTATTTGCGCGATTTGCTTATCAAGATCAGCGATTGATTGTTTCTCGAATTCTATCTTATTTTGAATAATAACAATTTGATCGGCTGAACCTGTATTGATACTTATCGATTGGTCGATATGTGCTTTTGATAAGAAACCAAAAATTCCCATGCTTGATATAAACATAAGAACTATAACTGATGATGTAAGATAATATTTAAGAACTTTTGGTGCTTGGTGCCAGTTATTGTATAACCAACTTGCAGTGACTAGTTTACCTAATTCCAAAACGCTGCCCATGAGAACAACGGGAATAAAAGCAGATGCGAATATAGTTGCCAATCCCAATATCGAATAGTATGCGGACACAGCAGATAGTGCCAGCGCTACCGCCAAAGCTAGGTAGTTAATCATCCGTCTACGTAGGTGTTAACCTTCTTTATGAATGCCTGAATCTTAGCAGCTCTATCTGGCCAGAAGATGTAAGTCTTATCTGGATCTTTTTGTAAGTTGTTCAGCAGAGGCATAATCATATCGCGCAAACCTTCCAACTTGTTTTGTATTTCAGTTGCAGTTTGCGCAGTTTGTGCAACAACTTTGTTTTGTTCTTCTACTTTTTTCTTCAGCATCTCCTCGTGAGCTTTTAACTCTGCTTCGGAGACGAGACTGAAACCAAAATCATCATCAGCTAGTTTCATTTGAAAAAGTCCTCAAGTGTGGCTTTGTTGTCGATATCCCAGTTTAACACTTCAGTGATAGAACGAAGTGGCTCCATGAAACTTTTATCAAACTGCGTATCACGATCGATGTATTTATCGAGGTTGAACTCGTTAGGAAGATAATCTGCAGTCGCAATAACAGTATCATTGATAGGGTTTGGAACTTTCAGATAAGCAAACTTGATCTTGTCGCCATCAGTAATTGGTGGAATGCTCTTCACCTTGTGCTTCTGCAGCATGTAATTGAACAGCAACGCGCCCTTAACTTGGATCGGTGTGCCCTTCTTGTAAATTGTAGAGCTGTCGCGATACTTACCCATACCCTTGATGCCGCGAGGAAACGCAACATCTTCGAACGACAAATTAGCAAAGTCATCACGAAACTCTTGAATGAACTGATCAAGTGTAGCCTTGTCCTTGTTCATAATAATTTCAAATGACTCTTTGAGCTTCTCGCGACACGCATGCGGAGTCGATGAACGAACAGCTTCGATGCCTTGAATTTTCAACTTTGGCTTATCAAACTGCACACCTTCAATGTTCCACGCATTGAGGATATACATCTTCTTGGCTTTCCAGATGCCTTTGTTTGCGATAGTTTCTCGTTTCATCTGCATCTTCTGCTGATATGCTGACATCTTTTCTGCCAACTCAGCATAACACTGATCAAGATATGGCTGCACTTTCTTTTCACAGAACTCATCAATCAACTTGACTGCTTGCAATTCATCACTGCCTGGAGGAATCAACTTCTCAAACGTGACATAGATTGAGTCAGTGTCAGACGCAATCACATAATCTTGATTCTGCGTTTTGAGGAGCTTGTTGAAGAACTGGTTGATTTTCTGTTCGATCCACCTAATAGAAAGCTGTCCTGACGTTGTAATCGCCTCTGCATGGTTGAAATTGAACCAACGGAAGTATTGGTTTCCGAGCGCACCGTAAGCTGAGTTAAGCTGGATCTTTTTTGCCATCTGCATGTTGTGATATCGCGCGATGAGTTTTTCGTCATCTTTGCTTTTCGTTTTCTCATACCGCTTCTTTGCTTCAAGCATTTGTTGTTTATACTTGACACGATCATTATACATCTTCTCCATCAACGCAGGTAGGAAACCTTGGAACTCTTTCGTGTACATACAACCATTAGCAGTATATGATACACCATCCAACTTATTAGGAATGCTGACACCTTCTAGCAATTCATCAGTCGACGGGAAACGATTGAGACGCCCACGGAATGTTTCGGGACTGATGTTGTACTGCATAATCAGATGCGGATACAGACTGTTCAAGTCAAACGAAACAACCCACGGTGTAAGACCAATACGCGGATCCTTCACATAACCACCCACGAGCGAGTCAAAGTCAGGCTGCTTTTTAAACTGCGGAATAACGATGCCTTGCTCGAGCAAATAGTTATGAATGATAACATCCCATGGACGAACAGTCGTCATCGTGTCGTTGTAGTTGACCTTGGCATCATAAGCAATCGCCATAACCTGCTCAAGAAACTTCAACTTGTCATCGAGCTTATCAACAAGCACACAGTCGTTGATGTTATACTCGATAAACTTCTGGAAATTGTTTTTGTACAACTCAAGCAGATTACCATACTCGGAGTAGTCAGTTTTTTTCTCACCAATCTCAATGCTAGCAATATAATCTAGCTTGTACGACTCTTGATTGCCGAAGGTAAACTTACGATATAGTTGATAGTAGTCAAGAACAGAAATACCAACAGGCGTGTAAGACTGGTTCTCTTTACCACGGAACTCAACGATCTTTTCGTCAAGCATATGCCATGGCGACAGCTTCTTACTATCAAACCCAAGCGCATTTAGTCGGTTGACGAGATACGGAATGTCGAAGAACTCAATGTTCCAGCCAGTAACAATATCAACGTCAAGCGACTGCCAGCATTTCAGGAACTGTGACAGCAACTCCTGCTCATGTTTGCACTTGATATAATAGGTGTTGGTGTCATCAGTCGTGAAGTCGCCACAACCGAACACATAGTTACGATTGCGACTGCGCAGAGTGATCGCGGTGATCTCTTTGTCTGCTCGTTGAATGTCGGGGAAACCTTCGTCAGCGGCGCACTCAATATCGAGTGTTACAATACGAACCAAACTGGGGTCGTAGTCAATATCGTCTTTGTAGTTGTCGAAGATGTACGCATACTGAAAATGAGTCAGCCCGTAGATGTCAAGATTATCCACATCCTCGTAGCGTTTGATAAAATCTTTTGCTTCGTAGATGCTTGGGAAAATCTTTTGTTCTACAGGCTGACCATCAAGAGTTTTGAATGTACCACGCTTGCTTGGAATAAAAAGATACGGACTATACTCAACAACTTCCTTCATGCGCAAACCAGTGTCATACCCACGGACATAAACTCGATTACCTCTCAAATGCACGTGTGTATAAAACTTGCTCATGAATCCTCCATAACAAATATCATATTAGTATAGCTTAGTTGACGAGAAATGTCAACGGAATATTTCAAGCGCAGCGTGATAATGTTCTTCACGATCCTTCAAACCAATTGTGCCGCCATTGATCTTCTTTGTAACAGTAAGAATGTCGCCTTTGTCTGCCCATTGATTCAGCTCGCGTGAGTCCCAGAACCAACCAGCTGACCAGCAAGCACCTTCTGGGTCAGCGCACCACTCAATAACTTCCTCGAGCGGCATTTCCATATCTTGTGCGAAGATGGTGTAGTTTGAACGACCAGTTAACTGAATAAGCCCGCGACCACGAAACCGATAGCCGTCACCAGACTCAGGAGGACCATTGCCCATTCTGCTGGCGTAGACAAGATTGGCGATCTTTTCAGGTTGTTTAGCATATTGATTAGGATCCTTGCCGCGAAAATACTTCGGGAACACTTTCATCAAAGTTTCGGCGCGGTAGTTTAAATTTTCTTGTGTTGCTCTAAGACCACCAGACTCGTGCCCGACTTGAGCAAGAAACATTGAGATACGATTAGAATTATTAATCTCATAGAAAGTCATGACTTCATTTAGTGGCTCAACAAAACGCTGAACAACATCTTCGTCTGTGTCTTCAAAAAAATCGTTTAGCTGATCGAAAGTAACTAGCATTATCATCTCCTCGGTAGGAACGCTAGTTATTTATTGGCGAACTTTTCCATATAGGTTTTATTAACTTCGTGAATTAGAGTGTCGCGCGACAAATTCAGATCACGAAGTTCTTTATCAGATAAGTTGTAGAGCTGTTGTAGAGTAGTGTAGTACATACGACTTTCAGTCATCCAGTCGACAAAGTTTTTATAATAGTCGGTAAACATGATTCCTCATATGTTGAAATAGGAAATGGCTGGGCAAGCCTATCCTGCCCAGCCTCATAACGAAGAAATCAAGTTTGCTTACTTGCTCTCAGTAAGCAGTTCTTTCTTTGCTTTCTTAGGGGTATCTGCGTCTGTGATATCGATCTTCTTTGGCTTCTTATCTTCTGGAATGATGTGTTCCAGCCAGACCTTAAGAATGCCGTTGATCATCTCAGCATTGTTAACAACGACATTGTCAGCAAGCGAGAACGTGCGGGTGAATGCACGGTCAGCAATTCCCTTATGAAGATATTGAACGTTCACGCCATCTTCGATCAGTGTATCAAGAGTGGTTTGACCCTTGATAACTAGCTTGTTATCTTCGAGGGTCAGCTCAACGTCTTGCTTTCCGAATCCAGCAACTGCCAGTTCGATAACATAAACATTATCGTCTGTCTTCTTGAGGTTGAATGGAGGATAAGCTGTCGCAGTCTTTTGGATGTGGTCAATAGTCTCATGAACCTTTTGAGCGAACTTATCTGCTCCGACGAAAAACTTGGAAAACTTCTCAAGATCAGCGAATGAGTGATCGAACTTGTATGTTGGCCAGTTAGTCATGTCTTTTCTCCTATTAAGCGAGTTAGATTATAGAGTGGACCCATTAGGCATCCACTACATTATATAGGTTGCATCGCAATATTTTCAAGGGGTCAGTGGTACTTTTTTTCCATTTTTTCTTTAGTCGTTACATATAGATGCATCTCATCTTCATCATAGAAAAACATGGGTGTAAGATCAGCTTCGCGGAAAAGATTAGCTGTTACAAGCAATCTATCGAATGTGTTATCGGGGTTCATAGCCCGTTCGATGCGAGCTGCCTGTTTCACATATTCTTCAGGAACATAAACCATATTTTCTAGGACTACTGTTTTCATTACGGTCTCCGTGGGAAACTACCTTATATTTAGTCCCAAAGCCCCTGGTAATACTTTCCGAAGAGACGAAAGCCATTAGCCATACGTATCCGAATTGCCTGCATCCCCCTAACATCAACAGTTCCCATATTCTCAACCGACCACTCGCCTTCTGGTGGAGTATAAAACTCTTTTTCCCAATTTTCGTTGATGGTTTTGAATGCCCAAATCATTTCGTCGAGGACATAATCCCAACGATCGTGGAGCAAGGTGTCGCTGCCCGACCCATCATCTTCGCCCTTGCCGATATGCGGTGCGTCCTCAATATCAACCCATGGCGAACCGTGTTTTGTTTCTTTTAATTGAACAAGCATAGGATGGATAATATACGCAAGCGTATTGTCCATCGACCACGTATCCCACGGATCGATTTTTACTTCGATCTTACGAGGTTTACTAGCATCCTTCGGATACCTCCCCAAATTCACTTTCATCGACTTCCTCCATAGATTCCATAGCTTTTGTAAGAGCAGCAAGTATACCTATTTTAGCCATAGAAATCAACTCTTCATTTGACATCTCAAACTGGCAAATAGCAGAGCCATCTTCTTTTACTTCCATAACTTTCAGTTCCATTTTCATCTCCTATAAATAACACGTTAGAAGTGGGAGTGTTCCATGTTCGGTCGTATTCAATTTATAATAATCGGCGCTGTATTACTTTTTAGCGTTCTTTCTGGTCTTTACTATACTTGGCGCAAGGGTATCGAGCGCGAAGCTCTACTCGAGTATAATCAAAAACAATTAGAACAACACCAAAAGGACCAGGAAAATTTTCGTCGCCGTATGGAAGAAATCGCTAAACAGCAAGAAGAGATTGCTAAGAAAAACGACGAAGAGAAAAAAATATTTGGCGACAAGATGCGTGCAGCTGCTGACTATCTAGAATCGGAAGATGCAAAAAAAGACGATCGTCCCGCATCGCCAATACTTAAAGAAACTGTTCGCAAACTGAAGGATGCACCAAAATGAGATTGATCGCTGTAACAGTTGTCGCCGCTGCTCTTGCTGGTTGTGCGAAAGCCCCACCTCCGCAAACTCTTATTAAGACAGAACAAGTTGTAATCGTTCCCGATCGCACATTGTTTAATTGCCCTAACGTTAGACGTTTCCCAAATCCTGAGACACTTACTGACGCAGAAGTAGCAAAGCTACTGGTCACATTACACAAAAACAATACTGACTGTCAGAAGAACATCAACACGATTTGGAAAACGCTAGACGCTGCTAAGAAAACAGCAGAGAAAAAAGATTAATCGGTCTTACGAGCTCTTGGCTTACGCTTCTTTTTTTCTGCTGCTTCTCGACGAACTTCTTCAAGTAAACGATCATCTTCAGCTTCAACTTCTGCCATTGCTTCATCGATAATCTTGTGAATAGTTGCGCGAGTGTCTTCCATAGTCTCAAGCATATTTTCAATAAGACGCGACTGACGCCAAACGATCACCCAAGTATAAGCTGACCATGCTGAGAAAAGCAACAAATTAGCCCACACAAAGTATTCAATGTTTGGTGCATAGATAAACGCGAAGAAAATAAACAGCGCCGCTGCATATGCGCTAAAGATTAGAGGCAGCTTCATTTTCAAAAAGTCAATCATAACTACTCCTTATATTGGTTCGGGGTGATGGGATCGAACCACCAACATACGGATTCAAAGTCCGTTGTTCTACCGATTGAACTAACCCCGATCAGTTTCCGAAATATTCTTTATTTTGCTCGGCGAGTTCTTTTGCGATAGATAACGCTTCTTCTTCCGTATAGTCGTTGATGTTATCCTCTGGATAGTACTTTGCTAATTCTACAGGCTCATCTCCATCGACACTAACATTTTTAGTACCGTATGTTATATTAGTTTTGCGCCCAACTCTCACTTCAATACATACTATCTTCTTTAGTTTGGCAAAAGGAACGTAGGTTTCTACGTCTTTATACCAAGTCTCCCCCTCCCAAACGAGCTCTTGCTGTGTGATTCTTTTATAAACACGAGGCACCCAAAAGGTATACCCAACATCATATTTTGTTATTACATTCACTGACAAACCTCATCATAAACAGGACGACCGCGACGGTCATAACCAATTACTTCTTCCCAGCAAGTCATAATACGACGAGGATCAGGACGAGTAATAGCATAAGCACCCAACGCACCTAACGCCAAACCACCAGCAACCCACGGCGCAATGTTGCGATGCCGCTGTGGTTGATAGTGATGCTGCGGCGCATTATAATAATGACCGCGATGCGCACGATTATACGGACCAGCAAATGCGGGCATTGTCATAATAAAAACAATAACAGCTGCTAGATACTTACGCATGGTTATCTCCTACATACGTTCGATAGAGGGTTTGCCGACAACTTCATAACCGTTATTACGCGAGCCATAGATTTCTTTACAGAACTTGAAAGCATCTTGTAGATTTTCAAAATAGTTCTTACGCTCGACGAGAAGATTAAAGTTCTTGCCCTCTTTGTCGGTATACTTGACGCTGTAGCAAACTTTGAAATTGCTCATGACTCTCTCCTTCGTTGCGTGTCGTATTTAGTCACTTAACCAACATGCGACGATGCTCTTCGCGCTCGCGCATGAGCTGTAGTTCTTCATCTTCTTTCGTCTTGATATAAGACAAAATAGTAATAAGAAGTGTGACCCAAGCAATAGCTGTGTAAGAAGCCAGCGTCATACTTTCAAATATGACTGCTAGCTCCGTACGGATGCCAAGAGTGCTGAAGAGCCCGCCAATAACAATGACGGTGATCTTCAGCATGTTCTTAGAAAAGAAACCCTGAAAGCTATGCTTGGTCATTTTCTCCTCACTTACAACAGGTAATTCTAGCAATCCGCTCCCAATTGTCGTTGGTCTTGCGAAGATTGCCAAGTTTGATTGCCATGCGAAGCGAAAGTTCGCGGAGCTTTTCGTTATTCTCATCGATGAAACTCATAACATCGCTCTTCTGTTCGTCGGTAAGATCGCTAAGAAGTCCTTGCTTGATCACCTGTTTGATACGGATAAGGTAATCGCGTCGGGTCTTCATTGACGTATCGATATAGTGAGAACGGGAAACCAACGCCGAAAGGTGCGGCGCAAGTTTATGACCCTTCTCAATCATCGCATCAAAGTCATAGTTGCTGATGAAGATGATAGTACCGTTGAAGGTGAACGTGCTAGGAATGCGCGTCGCACTGTCTTCATCGATAAGAACAGCTTCGGTCAACCATGAGACGCGACGCTCTTCGGTCGTGTCGCAAACTGCTTTGAGCAGGTTGAGTGCCGTATCGTCAAAGAAGATCGCGTCGGCGTCATCGAAAACAATAACTTGACCTTCTTCGCGATGCTTATACAGCAACTTGAAGAGCCCAGTTGACCGAACGTAACCTTTGACGATCGTATGGCTAAGTTCGCTCGGGTCCCATTCTTTAAGACGACGCTCGATCGTGAAGGACTTACCTAGACCAGCGGGACCAGAAACGATAAGAGCACGAGCGTTACCGACCGTGCATGCCTCGGCGAGGACATCGAGAATTTCGAACCGTTCCGCTAGTCTAGCTTCAATCTGCTCGTCGGTCTCTTTTACCACGGGCTTGTACTCGACTTTAAGAGCCGCCAATCGTTTGGCGGTATTGTTAGGCTTCGCGCGGTATCCCGCATTAGGTACGCCTCTAGGCATAGCTTTCCCCTCAAGTTAACAACCAAGTATAGCGCGGGCGACGAATAATGTCAAGCGAAATCGTATTGCTCCGCTTGAGCCGCTATATCGTCAGCTATACTATCAGCTTGACTACGGAGATCTCGGGCGATATAGTCAAGCTCTTCTAGGATATCCGCCTTATCCTTACCGAAGGTTACCGATCGGCGTCTAAGGCTCTCTAAACGCTCTGCGAGCGCTATTAGATCGTTGATGTTCATTCTATACGTCCTTACTTTACTTAACCTTAACTATACGCTTCGGTCTAGGTAAAGCGTATAGTTAAGGTAAAGCTAGAGCCTTACCTTCACTATGTTTACTTCATATAGTCAAGGTTGTTATGAATCCCATCGGCAAAAAGACGAATTTGGATCATACTCAAGTCCAAGTCATCTTTAACGTAACGATTGATTACGTCAATCAGGACCGACTGTAGGTACCCAGCAGCGTAGGCGTAACCTTCGTTCTTTATCATCGTGTCCGTAACCTTACGGACGGTCTCGTTAAGCTCGGCGTACTTTTCTGCGTTCATCACTTTCTCCTTTTCCATAATACAATTATAGCCCGACCAGGAAATTAAAGCAAGGACTTTTTTTATGGTCAAGGTTTAGATATAGAAAATGGGCGTGGAACAGTTAAGTCCACGCCCATTGTTATGTTTTAGCTGATATTTAAAATCAGAACTTATAGTTTACGCCAGCGGTAACACGATCTTCCGCGTTACGATTTGCCTTTTCGATACCGTCAATCCGACGATAACGTGCGTCGAGATCAAGAGTATTGCTGATCGCGTACTTGGCACCTAGACCGACGTTGTAAATGGAATAGTCAGCAGCCTGAGTATTCCAGCGATAGCCAACACCACCGATACCATATACGGTGACATCAACTCCTGGAATCTTGTACTGTGGTACGATATTGGCAGCGAATGTGTTGCCATAATTCCACTTGCCGTCAACCTTTGCATCAGGGCGAGTGAAATCATATGTACCCTCTACTGCGAGGAACGGAAGGACGTTCCAGCCAGCAACAGCACCACCAGAGTAGACACGTGCATCTCCGATGTTGCCACCAACATTACCACCAACGTAGTACTGAGCCTGTGTGAACACAGGTGCTGGTGCAGCTGGAGCCTTCTTGCTTGGGATATCAGAAGCCGAAGCAACTGAAGCCGACGCAAGAATTGCAAGCGCCGCTACGATAGTCTTTTGCATTTATTTTCTCCTTATTTGTTAACGATAGTCACACCAAAATAGTACTCGGAAACTAGAACTATTGCTAGCGCTAGTAACGAGATCCAAGTACACATAAAAAAGGTAATGATATACTCACGTATAGTTTCCATCATGAGTATACTATTTATAGTTCGGGGAAGCTAAAGTAAGCATTTACGATGTCCCGAAGATGCTTTGGAATATCGTTATAATAATCGATATCCATAATTCCACACAAAACAGACTCGTATTCCTGTTTTGTGAGGTATGCTTTACAAATCACGAGGTATTCTCGTCCATTCATAGGTTTCTTGACTAGATCATCGTTGATATAAGCATATTCGGTATTAACAAGTTCGCTGTCGTCGAGATAAAACTCGTCTTTTGTTTTTACAGGAAACTGAATCACATTAGACATAACAAAGCTCCTAGTAGTGGCGGAGAGGGAGGGATTCGAACCCCCGATACCTCGCGGTATATCTGTTTTCAAGACAGGCGCAATCAGCCAGACTCTGCCACCTCTCCAATGGCACCGCATGTAGGAGTCGAACCTACGCCCTCGATTTTGGAGATCGGTGTGCTTCCGTAACACTTATGCGATACTATTTTGTTAGTATATATTATGTTTACTTATAAGTCAAGCTGAAAAAGACGCCGAACGAATACTTCTACAAAAGACGTCGTTCGGCTACTTTTTATGGTGCTGTAAGAGAGATTCGAACTCCCGACCTACTGATTACTAATCAGTTGCTCTACCAACTGAGCTATTACAGCAGTTCGTTTTCTTGTAAAGTGTAAAATTAGAACTTTACTTTTAGACCAGCCTTACCAACAGCATTATTATAGTCTACTGATACGCCTTTGTCGAATCCTGCTGAAAGATCAATGAAGATTCCATCGTAAATTTCCTTCTTCACCGTCCCTCTTGTACTTATAACAGTTTTGAAGTCGGGCGACTGGATAACACGAAGTTCTGCAGCCACGTCTTCATCAATCTCAAATCGTGTACCAGCATATGGCATAGCCTTGATCGTCGAGTCTGCATTTGGTATCGTCGAGAGGAGCAACGAACCATACTCAGACGCGGAAGCAATCATGCTATCGTTGACAATCACACCGACAACTGGTCGGAAACCAGCATATGTTTCTGGCGCATATGCAGCGACATCGGCATAGAAGTTGTTCTGCTTCACTCTAGATGAGTTGATGAGAGCAAATTCAGGAATCGACGTTCTGTTCTTATATTCACTCTGCGACGCACCAATCGCGACGCGGAACCAAGCATAATCTTGCTTCGTCAGAGCATATACGAGAGCGCCGTACGACTTCTGATCCGTTGAGGAATTCAGGAAGTCTTTGCTTTCTCCCATCTCATAGTATGCAGCGAAACCAAACGAGTTGTTATCTACAGTCGTCTGATATCCGCCAGCGATTCCGCCGATACGATAGTTGCCTACGGTCTGCGTGTAACGAGCTGTAGGTGACGCCCATACGCCATCCTTAGCACCAAGAGCATCTACTGCAAACAGATTCATGTTACGAGAAGCGATTGCGTCTCTTGTACCAAGAATGGAAGCACTCTTTGTAGAGTTGGTGCTTGCTACAGCTGTTGTGGAAGAATTTACTGCAGTCGTTTCAACTACATTCGCAACTGTTGTTTGATTTGCAGCTGTATAGGATGTGTATGTGTTTACAACTGGTGTACCATTTACTGTTTCAGTTGTTCCGTCAGACTTTGTGATGGTCGTGACAGGAGTTGTTGTTACAGTTGTTACAGTAGGCGTTGTTGTAGTTGTTACAGTTGTTACTGGAGTTGTGTCAGTATGTGTTGTCGTCACTGGCGTAACAGTCGTTGTTGTGACTGTACGAGTAACGCTGACGTTCTTCTTATCACGAGCAGCAGCATCGCTGTTGACAGAAGAAGATACTGGTGTTCCGTATGTAACAGCTGTTGAACGAGTTGTTGTTCCGATTGTCGTTTGTGTTGTAACAACTGGTGTGCCTGTAGCTGTTGTGACAACTCGTGTAACTGATCCATCAGCGCCAGTGATTGTTACTGTAGATCCACCGCCAGCAGCACCATTTCCGCTATTGCTGATCGTGCCACCAACAGTACCTGCAACGATACCGTTGATCAGTTGTTCCAAAAACGCTTCGTTGTTGGCATCGTAGAATGCGCTTTGCGTCCAGTTGATATCTGCGACTACAACGACTGTACCGTTGTATGTTGCACCAAGATCGCCAGCGTTACCAATCCACATCTTTGCGGTTGCGTTTCCGCTACCGTCAGCAGAAAGAACGCGACCACCATCACTGGTGATAGTTGCTGCAGCTGCGAAGTCTACTGTTTCGCCATTAGGGAAATATGTTCCGTTACCAGTCTGATTGTTTAGTGGGCTGCCACCGACGGTGATTGTGCCACCGCCTAGAGAACTTGTAAATGAACTGATACTGTTGTTTCTGACTGCGAATCCAGCATGCTCGCCAGACAGATACAGGTATCCTCTGTTCTTCAGGAATGCGTCGTACTTCGCCATGTCGTCAGCTGACAGCGCGGTGCCATAACGCATATCCCAGACCTGCTGATAGCCAGCAAGATCGCCAGGGCTACCTGTGCCAGCCTGATAGGTGACAGTGTGTCCCTTAGCCTCGAGTTCTGTTTTGACGGAAACGTGAGAATCGCCCTCTCCGCCAAGGATGAGGACGTTATCGGCAAGCGCGACTGTAGTAAGCGAAAACAGAGCAGCAAAAGCCGCTAGAATCTTTCTCATTTGGATCTCCTATGTGTGGACGATTATAAGTCATCAACATCATAGCAAATCCAGTATCACTATTTAGTATATGGTGCGCCTGGAGAGACTCGAACTCCCAAAACTTGGTTTCTAAGACCAATACGTATACCAATTCCGTCACAAGCGCGAAACGTAAATAATATATAGTTATATCTAACAATTGGAGTTAATTTAATATGGCTAGATGTACAGAAATAACTGTTGATCGTGGTAAAAAGATATTCGTATTTGATGATGTGTTTGAAATGGCGTGGCGAAGAACAACATTTCAATTCTTACTTAAATCTCATTTTACAATCGGTTGGAACGATCAAGAAGATCCTCACAACGCACAGCATTTATATCTTCATTCGAGGTATAATTTTGAAGACGTTGCTCATATGAAAATGTTAGAAAAAGCATGCGAAGTTGAAAAAATAAAAAACCTTTTAGAAGGTAAAATTCTTGATCCTAGAATAGGCGCAACAGTAAATCTTTCTATGCCTACTGATACTTATTTTGCTCATCCACATAAAAACACAACATTACTTTACTATGCTAATCCTCAATGGAAAGAAGAATGGGCTGGCGAAACATTATTTTTTAATGAAGAAGTTTCGGAAGTAGTTTATACTTCAATTTACAAACCAGGTAGAGTTATAATTTTTGACGGCGGTATACCGCACTCTTTAAGACCACAATCTAAACTTGCACCACAATATCGTTTTACAGTTTCATTGTTTTTTGACAGCAATGTTGGTCTTACTGAGAGTATGACGACGGAATAATATTCCATGGATTTATACTAATTGTTTTCCTAACGCCGCTATATGGAAATACATGATGATATATTCCAGGAGAAAAAAATATTGCTCTATTCGTTATAGGTCTTAGAGCAATATTTTCTGTTATAAAATCTCCACCTTGTAAATTAGTTACTTCTGAATAATAAACTATACTACACAGCGGAAAAGATAAAATAGATTTTTCACGAAATAATTTTTCATCTTTATCATAATGCCAAGATGGAGCATAACCTGAATTCGTATTACTCCTCATTTCATACCCAACCATTTTAGATAGATCGAAATATTTTGATGCTATCTCTAATAATTTTTCTTGTTCAAAATTAGAATTTAAATTATACCAGTTTGTGCCTTTATAGGCGAAATTATTTAAATTGTTTCTAATTTTTTCTTCGAAAACATTATCAAGTATTACAAATTTCATGAAATTAAAATTCCTATTGTTTTTCTATTTGTTAAAGCTGGAGCGGGCAACAGGATTCGAACCTGCGACGAACAGCTTGGAAGGCTGACACTCTACCCCTGAGTTATACCCGCAAATAAGTTCGATGAGAACGGACAGCGCTATCCTTTTCAGAGCACGGGTTCCCAAGGTTACGCGCTCCTGGAGACACTCCCGACCTCGTCTAGCACCCAGAGGTATCAACCCTCGGATACGTACTGATAAACCGTGTGTCTACTCTGCTCATCGAATTCTGGTAGGCGTGCAAGGATTCGAACCCTGTCGAGAACGGTAATCTGCCGCTAGAAGAGGTATAAGCTCTCCCTGTGTACCAACACCCACGCCCAAACTGGTGCTGCTGGAGAGAATCGAACTCCCGACCTGATGATTACAAATCAACTGCTCTACCAACTGAGCTACAACAGCGAAACTGTGGGAGCTAACCGTGGCTCCCGTCGGGTCTATTTACCGCGACCAACCGTTATTTGTTATCGTATCAACTCTCCAGTTTTTCGGGAGCGCGACTTCCCTATTCACCTTCAACGAGCTTTCGCACGTCTGCTAGATACGATAACTCAAACGAGTAGGGTCAACAACCCAATAAACGGACTTCTACCGACTCGTTTTTATAATGGTGGAGACATGCGGGATCGAACCGCAGACCTATTGCTTGCAAAGCAATCGCTCTCCCAACTGAGCTATGTCCCCGAATTAATGCCTGTCGTGTGGGATTCGAACCCACATCTTCCCACATGCAACTGATCAGGAAGCACTGGTAGGAAATCATTGTCCGTTAGACCAACGACGCAATAGATTCATGACTCTATTGCTGGCAAACTGGTGCGGGATGAGAGGGTCGAACTCCCGACATTCTGCGTGTAAAGCAGACGCTACTACCACTGAGCTAATCCCGCGAAAAGCTCCAGACACTATCGTAGTCTGGCGACGGATGGCTATTTAAGCGTCTCCTATTAGTCCTGCAGGATAGGAGAGAATCATTTACCATCACCCTAGTCTGTTTCAACGCTAAAGGGCTCGTTCTGGCTCCCTCAGATGGATTCGAACCACCGACCAATTGATTAACAGTCAACTGCGCTACCGCTGCGCCATGAGGGAAAATAATTACCGATGATGGTCCTCCCAT
>Ga0181352_1000076_pt1 | contig 41908 bp, 64 predicted proteins | sample Fa13VDMLBSN_FD_130103 | JGI IMG/M metagenome (GOLD analysis project Ga0181352, IMG submission 130103) | Freshwater viral communities from Lake Michigan, USA - Fa13.VD.MLB.S.N | ecosystem: Environmental > Aquatic > Freshwater > Lake | place: USA: Michigan | collected 2013-09-23 | reverse complement strand
AGCGTGCTCTCAGCGCTATTTGTTTTGCCGCAGGTTTTGGGGGAGGGGGTATCTGACTGAGGGGTATCGCCATGGGACAACGCGGGCCGAAGCCGTTGCCGGGGAATGTGCATCTGTTGCGCGGGAATCCGGGCAAGCGGCCAGTGAACGGCAGTGGCATTGTCGAGCCCGAGGTCGAGATCCCGGACCTGCCGAAGCACCTGCTGCCCGAGGCGCGGAAATTTTGGAAGCGGTTGACGCCCGAGCTCGAGAAGCTCGGCCTCATCTCGAAAATTGACCAGGCGGCGCTGGCGCTCGTGTGCCAGGAGTGGGCCTGGTATGTCCATCACGACACGCAGTTGCAGCGCGCCAAGAATCTGGCACAGCAGAAGCGCGAAGCATGGGACGCCGATCCCGACAATGCCGGCAAGGACTACGCTGGCGGCGACGGCACGACGGTGACCACGCCGAACGGGCATGCCGCCTACTCGCCGCACTGGGTAATGCGCAGAAGCCACGCCCAGGCGCTCGATCGGTTCCTTGCCTCGTTCGGCATGTCGCCGAGTTCCCGCGGCCGCGTCACGCCGAGCAGCAATCAACTCAACCTTCCTGGCATCGATGCACCGAAGGAAGGTTTCAGCGCGTTTTAACCACCGCCTATGAAAGATTACGCCGCAATCGCGACGCAGTACGCGCGCGACGTAGTCGATGGCCGGATTCTCGCCTGCAAGTGGGTGAAGCTCGCCGCGCAGCGTCATCTGAACGACATTGCGCGCGCCGAAACGGGCTGGCGCTACACCTGGAACCCTGAATTAGAGACTGCGGAGGGCAAAAAATACCGGCCGGCGGACCGCGCCTGCCTGTTCATCGAGCTGCTGCCGCACATCAAAGGTGACTGGGCGGCGCGATCGGAGCGCATTGCGCTGCAGCCGGCGCAGGTTTTTGTCGTCGCGTCGATCTTTGGGTGGGTCGATCGCGACACCAAACGCCGCCGATTTCGTGTTGCGGACCTGTTTCTGCCGCGTAAAAATGCGAAATCGACGCTCGCCGCGGGCATCGGTCTCTACATGCTGGTCGCTGATGGCGAATTCGGCGCCGAGGTTTACTCTGGCGCCACGTCGGAAGACCAGGCTGGCGAAGTTTTCACGCCGGCCAAGTTGATGGCGCGCCGCACGCCCGAGCTGATCGCGCGCTTCGGCATCGTGGTGCGTGAATCGAATATTTCGGTACCGGAATCGAACAGCAAGTTCGAGCCTGTGATCGGTAAGCCCGGCGACGGCGCCTCGCCCAGCTGCGCGATCGTCGACGAGTTTCACGAGCACCCGACCGAGGATCTCTACGACACCATGCGCACCGGCATGGGCGCGCGATCGCAGCCGCTGATGCTGGTGATCACCACCGCCGGCGACGACATCTCGGGCCCGTGCTACGCGCACCAGCAGGATCTGCAGCAAGTGCTCGAAGGCGTTATTGAAGACGATCAACGCTTCGGCATCATCTTCACGATCGACGAAGGCGACGACTGGACCACCGAAGAGGCGCTGCTCAAGGCGAATCCGAACTTCGGCGTCTCGATCGACGCTGAGTTTTTGCTCACGCAACTGCGCGACGCGATCCGCGACCCGCGCAAGCAGGCGACGTTTCAGACAAAGCACCTGAACATCTGGGTCGCTTCGGCCTCGCCCTGGCTCAACCTGCACACGTGGAAAGCGGCGGCCGACAAGACGCTCAATATTGACGATTTCAGGGGCCAGCCGTGCTGGGACGGCGTTGACCTGGCGAACACCACGGACATCGCCTCACGCTGCAAAGGTTTCAAGAAAATCATCGCCGGCGTCGAGCATTATTACTTTTTTTGGCGGCACTATCTGCCCGAAACCGTGATCCACGAGCCGGAAAACCGGCATTACCAGGGCTGGACCCGCGAAGGGTGGATCACCGCGACCGACGGCAGCATGATCGATCAGGGCAAGATCGAGGCCGATATCCTCGAAGATGCCGAGAAATATCCGCAACGAGAGGTGGCATTCGACCCGTGGGGCGCGCCCGGCATCATCGGCAACCTGCAAAACGAGGGTTTCGAGGTGCTGACGATCCCGCTGCAGGCGCGCAGCCTGTCGGCGCCAATGAAATGGATCGACGGTCTGCTGAAGTCTGGACGTCTGCACTACAACGGCGACCCGGTCGCCACCTGGGCGGTCTCGAACGTCGAGGTCAAGCCCGATCAGAACGACAACTGGTTCCCGCGCAAGCAGTCGCGGGCCAAGAAAACCGACCCGGCGATCGCGATGATCCTGGCCACGGCCCGCATGATGGTCGACCAGCATGAGGAATCCGTTTATGAAAAACGCGGCATCGTGGTGATATGAAAATCCTCGGTTTTGACATCCGTCGGGCAACCGAATCGCGCGAGTCGATCGAAGACCCGCGCGTCGGCAGCTCTAAGATCCTCGACATCCTCACGGGTGGCGGCCGTTCGACCAGTGGCCTGTTGATCAACGAGGACCGCGCGCTCAACTACTCGGCCGTCTACGCCTGCGTTGACATCATCTGCAAAACGCTCGGCACGCTGCCGCTGCAAATTTACCGGCGCACCACTTCGGGCGAAGAAATCGCCGCCAGCCATCAATACTGGTCGATGCTGCACGACCGGCCGAACCCGTTCATGTCGTCGACGACGTGGCGCAAGACGGTGCAGGCGCACACACTGTTGTGGGGGAACGGCTACACTCGTATCGAGCGCACGCGCGGCGGCCGCGCCACCGCGCTCTACCCGTTGAAGGCCTCGCGCGTCGAGCCGAAGATCGACCAGGGCGCATTGAAGTATGAGGTCACGCTCGAGCAGGGCGGGAAAGAGGAACTCAATCCGATGGAAGTGCTGCACACGCCGGCACTTTCCCTGGACGGACTCAAAGGCATTTCACCTATCAGCAAAATGCGCAACTCGATCGGCCTCGGCCTTGCCGCCGAGGAGTACGGTGCGCGTCTGTTCGAAAACGACGCTCGCCCCGGCATTGTCATCGAAACGCCCGGCAAGTTGTCCGAGCCGGCGATGGCCAACTTCAAGGCCGACCTCGAAAACAAATACAAAGGCCTCGGCAACCGCCACAAAGCGATGGTGCTCGAGGAAGGTATCAAGATCCACGAGGTCGGTTTCCCGCCCGAAGACGCGCAGTTCCTCGACACGCGAAAATTTCAGCGCAGCGAGATCTGCGGCTGGTACGGCGTGCCGCCGGCAATGGTTGCCGACTACGAAAAAGGCATGACCTTCTCCAACAGCGAGCAGCAGGACTTGTGGTTCGCCAAGCACACGATTCTGCCGTGGTGCGTTGCGATGGAGCAGGAGATCAACTGGAAATTGTTCCAGGGTGGTGAGTTTTTCGTGAAATTCAACCTCGACGCACTGCTCCGCGGCGACTTCAAAACCCGCATGGAAGGCCTGCAGGTGGCCTGCGGCGGGCCCTTCATGAAGCGCAGCGAGGCGCGCCAGCTCGAAGGTCTCAAGCCTGATAGCGCTTACGACATCCCGATCATGCCGCTGGCGATGGGTGACGCCAATTTCCCGCCGCGTTTCGAGCCCAAAAACGAACCCGCTGAACCCGGCGCCGCCGGCTCGGCACAAGGAGCAGCCTGATGGCCGATGATTTTTCGAATGCAGCCGCCGGATTGGATTCGCCTGGGAATTTTGTCAAAGCAATCACTGGCGACGACAGCAACGATCTGGCGAAAGTCGCGCGCGGGCTCTATGTCGGCACCACTGGTGACGTGAAGATCACGTCGGCCGGCGGAACCACGGAAATTATCCCGAGCGTGCCGGCCGGCGCCATCTTGCCGATCCGCGTAAAGCGCCTTTTTTCAACCGGCACGACCGCCGGCGGCATTATCGCGATCTGGTAAGCAATGCGAATCGGCATTGATCTTTCGCTGACGGGGCGACGTGGCGCCGGGGCAGCCAACCCGGCACCGCTTGTCCGCTGGAATTTCAAATCAGTCGGCGCGTCACTCGTTTCGCAGATCGGCGCATGCCCGCTGGTCAGTTCCCGCTTTAATGCTGCCTCGACGTATCCCTACTCAATCGATGACTGGGAGGGCGCCATTCGTCTGCTGCGAGCGGATATTGTCGGACTGCCCGGTCGGCGGTTTGTCTACAACTTCGCCGTGAGTAGCGCAGCACCGGCGAACGCCAGTGTGCAAGATTACAACTCTGCGCGGGTGGGTGACACGTTTGTAGTTTCCTACACGGTCGGCGGCAACAGCGGCAACGAGCGCATCACCATATCGCTCGGCGCGTCCGTCACAATCATCGGCACCGGCCTCCCGATAGGAACGCGAGTATCTTCCGCGCCGTTCACAACATCCGGCGCGTCCATTCGGGCGACCTTCACGGGAACGTGTCTTGACTGGCAGCTTGAAAACGTCACCGGGCAATCGAACCAGAATCCGAGTGAGTATGTCAGCGTTGGCGTTCTGGCCGCTCCTTATCACGGTTTCGGCGCCGACGGGGCTAAATACTTCGACTACCAAAATCCGTGTGTTCGTGACAGCGGAACCGGCATCGTCACGCAGGGTTCTTACGGAACAGCGTTTACGACAATGCGCGGGTTGCAGATGGAGGAAACCGCCGCCCAACTCGTAAAATACCCGTGCGACTTGAACACCGCGCCGTGGGCTGACATTGGCACACCAACGTACTCTGCCGCTGGCGCTCGTGCTGGTCAGGTCGTGCTCGATCTGATTGGGGACGATGATGCCGGTGTGCTTGAGGGTAAAGAGCAACTTCTTACCACGCTGACGAACACCGCCGTCAAGGGGGTAAGTTTCTTTTTCAAGAAAGGAACTGTTCACTCCGAGGGGGATGCCCCAAGCACTGTTGTATTCAGGGATGATACTGCGGGAATCGTTTGTTTGTCGGCGACGATAACGTGGTCGGGTAGCACGCCGACTGCCGTGACTAACACCGGAACGCAGCTTCGGTTGGTTACACTTCGTGACGGCAGTGGCAACCCAACGGGCGTGTATCGCTACGAGGGAATGGCCGCCACGATGCAGGCCACGACAAACAGTTATTACATCCGCATCTACCCTGCGGCCGATGCTGCGCTCACCACCACGATGACAGGCAACATCTACATCGGCGGTGTTCAGGTTGAAATGAGCAGTTCACAACACCCGCATGTGTCTCCGTTCATTTATCAGGCTGGAACGGTGATAACACGCGCAACCGATTCTGTGACTCGCTCCTCATTCAGCACTTACGGGTTCGATGCTGCCGAGGGCACTTTTGTCGTTCAAATGCGTCGCGGGTATCTCCCGCAGGTCGGCGGCATCCCCGACTCCGGTTCCTACTTCTTCCAGATGGGCAGCGGAACCAATGCTCGTATCTTGACTTTAGTGAGAACTAACTTATTTGTCGGGGAAGTATCCTGTCTCATGCGAGCCGGCGCCGGCGTAGAGCAGAACACCGGACTCTATGCTAACGCAGGCGACCCTTGGCTGGATGCGACAGTAACAGGACGCTGCGCACACCGTTACAAACTCAACGATACGGCCTGTGCGTGGCGCGGCGGCGCGGTCGCAAAGGACACCTCACATCCTGACGGCATCCCGACAACAGACGGTATTTTGTGTATCGCTGGGAATAGCGGGATGCAAGGTGACATTGAACTCGTCGAATACCACGGCCCCGGCATTACGGATGCGCAAGTCCAGCAATTGTCGGTGGTCACATGACCGACGCCGAGCGCACCCAAGTCGAACGCGACTCGCACGAACGAGCGGCGCGGTGCATTGACTACATGGTGGCTGAGGCATTGAAAGCGGGCAAGACGACGACCGCGAATATTCTCAAGCGCGGCGCGGTGCAGATCCGGCTGATTGTGCCGTGGCCGGGGATGGTGCCGAAGCCGCCGGTTTCGGATTTACCGGCGGGCGGCTCCAGGTAACGCGCTCGTTAAAAATTGCAACCCATGAAACCGCTCAGGCGGTTTTTTTATGCCCACGCAAAGGGGTAACCCATGACCAATCAAATCGAACGCCGCAACTTTGCGGTAGACCGCATGAAAATCGAGCGTCGCGAGGCGGGCGACGGTCACATCGTCGGCCACGCCGCGGTATTCAATACTGAAGCCGACATCGGCGGCTGGTTCCGCGAGAAGGTCGCGCCCGGCGCATTCGCGCGTGCGATTACGCAGGACGACGTGCGCGCGCTCTTCAACCACGATCCGAACTTCGTGCTCGGCCGCAACAAGGCCGGCACGCTGACGCTCACCGAAGACGGCCAGGGCCTCGCGATCGACATCGTGCCGCCGGATACGCAGTTCGCGCGCGACCTGCAGGTATCAATCGACCGTGGCGACATCAGCCAGATGTCGTTCGGATTTCGTGTGTTGAAAGAGCTGTGGGACGACACCGGCGACACCGCGGTGCGCACCCTGCTCGAGGTCGAGCTCTTCGACGTTTCACCGGTCACTTACCCGGCGTACGTGCAAACCGACGTCGCGCTGCGCTCGTTCGAGGGCTTCAAGCAGTCGAAGATCGTCGCGCCGTCGGCCGAATTCATCGCGCGCAAGCATCGCCTGCTGCGCGCCCGCCTTTCGCTCTAACCCCACCGCTTCGCATTCGCACTACCTCACCGTGCAGTGGCGCGCGGGGCATTGCCTCGCGCTGGTCGCCGCCGCCAGCGGCTTTTTATGGAGATTTTATGAAAACCAAGACGAAGTTGTTTGCAGTAACGCTGGCGCTCGCGTTTGCCGTGCTCGCCAGTTTCATCCCGGAGCTGTCGATGGCGGGCGACCCCGCCACGCTGGTGCTGGGCAGCGCAATGTTGATGGGCAACGTGGCGATCGCGGATCATTCGATCCTGAAGCTCCGCGAAGATCGCGCCAAGCTCGTCAAAGACGCTCAGGAGATCCTGACCAAGCACGAGGGCAAGGATATTCCGAAAGAAGAAGAGGCGCGATTCGACACGATGATGGCCGATGCCGACAAGCTGGGCGACCGCATCAAGCGTGAAGAGCGCGCCGCCGCCGCTGCCGGCGAGGTTGATTCGGTGATCGAGCGTCGTTCGGGCAAAGAGCAGCCCGGCGGCGCCGGCGCCGGTGCGGCCGAAGACGTGCAGGAGCAATACAAGGTCGCTTTCCGCAAGTGGTGCATCGGCGGCAACGAAGATCTGTCGCGTGAAGAGCGCGCAATTCTTCGCAATGGCGCCCGCGCACTCGACAAAGACGAGCAGCGCGCGCAAACCGTCACCACCACCGGTGGCGGCTACACCATCCCGCAGGGCTTTTCGAATCAGATCGAGCAGTCGATGCTTGACTATTCTGGCGTGCTGACGGCGCCGACGACCAAGATGCGCACCGATACCGGCAACTCGTTGCCGTATCCGACGGTCGACGACACCACCAACAAGGGCGCGTTGCTCGGCATCAACACCGCGGAATCATCGCTCGATTTGACCTACGGCGTCGTTACCTTCGCGGCCTACAAGTTCACCTCGTTGCAGGTGCTGGTGCCGGTCGAGCTGATGCAGGATTCGGCGTTCAACATGGACAGCCATGTCGCCGGCCTCCTGGGCGAGCGCGTCGGCCGCATCCTCGAGCAGTTCCTGACCATCGGCACCGGCAGCTCGCAGCCGCAGGGTATCGTGGTCGGCGCTGGCTCCGGCACGGTGCTGTCGGGCGCGGGTTACGTCGCGTCGGTGCAATACACCGACCTCGTCGATCTGCAGCACTCGGTCGATCGCGCCTACCGCAAGGGTGCGGGCTGGATGTTCAACGACAGCACGCTGAAGGTGCTGAAGAAGATGGTGGACAGCCAGAACCGTCCGTTGTGGTCGCCCGGTGTGGCCAGCCGCGAGCCGGACACCATTCTGGGTGACCCGTATTTCATCAACCAGCAAATGGCCAGCATGGCCGGCGGCAACAAGTCGATGATCTACGGCAACCTGTCCAAATACGTGGTGCGCATCGTCAAAGACATGACGCTGGTGCGCTTCAACGAGCGCTACATGGACAGCTACCAGATCGGCTTCCAGTTGTTCATGCGCGCGGACGGCCGCATGCTTGACGCGGGCACCGACCCGATCAAGTACCTGCAGCATCCGACCGCTTAATCGCAGTTCGTCACGGATACGAGGCCGCGGAAGCGGCCTCGTTTTTCCACATGAAAATAGAGTTTTTGCAGTGGTGGGGCGGCGAATCTGCCGTTTACCGCCGGGGCGACATCGCGGATCTGCCGCGCAAAGTCGCATTGAATCTGATCGAACGCGGCGCCGCGCAACGCATGCGCGCCGTCGCGGTCGAGACCGCAGTCGTCAATACACCCGAGAACGCCGCCGCCGTGACCAAACCGGCGCGCCGCGGCGGGCGTGTGGCGGCTGCCTTGAAAGGGTTTTTCTGATGAACGAGGGGCGCTGTTCCATCACCGTGTCGAGCGCGCCGCCGGCCGAGCCGGTCACGCGCGCGCAGGCCAAGTTTCACCTGCACATTAACGACACCGATACCGACCACGATACCTATATCGACGCGCTGATCACCGCTGTGCGCGAAAAAACCGAGGCCTACCTCGGGCGCGCGCTGGTGCGGCAGACGCAGATCCTGACGCTCGACTGCTTTCCCTGCGGCGACGGCATCATTCACGTGCCGAACCCGCCGCTGGCAGCCGTCAGTGCGGTGCAATACGTTGATGCCAACGGCGCAACGCAGACGGTGAGCAGTGCGAACTACACCGTCGACGCCAGCTCGGCGCCCGGTCGCATTGAGCCGGCCTACGGCTTCGCCTGGCCGGTCACGCGCAACCAGATCGCGGCGGTGAGCGTCACCTACACCTGCGGCTACACGCCGAGCAACGACAGCCCGACCGACTATGCGGTCAACGTGCCCAAGTCGATCCGGCAAGCCATGCTGCTGTCGATCGGCACGCTGTTCGAAAACCGCGAGTCGGTGCTGATCGGCAATATGCAGGCGATCCAGATCCCGGACTCCGCTGCTGCGCTGCTGTGGTCGCAGCGTGTCATGTCTGTTTGAAGCCTGCGTTCTGGGAGGTGCCCGAGCAATGGCCGGGCTCTACGGTGGTCGTGATCGGTGGCGGGCGCAGTTTGACCGCCGCGCAGGTCGAATGGGTGCGGCTGGCACGGGCGCGTGGCGAGTGCCGGGTCATCGGCATCAACGACGCCTACCGCTTGGCGTCCTGGCTCGACATTCTGTATTTCTGCGACAACAAATGGTGGGCGTGGCACCGCGAGCGCCTCGCTGGCTGGGCGGGCCTGATCGTGCGGCTCGAGTCGCCGCAGCACGACTGGTCAGACACGCGCATCAAGGTCTTGAAGAATTACAACGAAGGCGGGGTGATTGACTGTCGCGACGGTGTCGCGCACGGCTCCAACTCCGGCTACCAGGCCGCGCACCTGGCGATTCACCTGGGCGCAAAACGCATTGTGCTGCTGGGCATTGACGTCAAGTGCGACGGCAGCCTGCAGCACTGGTTCGGCAACCACCCGGACCGCGCGTCGCCGCCTGATTACGCGCGCTGGAAAAAGCTGTTCGCCACGATGGTCGAGCCTGCGCAGAAGCGCGGCATCGAGATTATCAACTGCTCGCCCGGCAGCGCACTCGAATGTTTCAGGAAAGACACCATTGACCGCGTATTGCCTGATCCGCCAACAGCCGCATTATCGCCATGAGGCCTTCATCGCCGGCCTCAAGGCGGCCGGGCACAGCGTAAGCACCTTGCCGCCGACCGAAGGCCGGCGCGGCGACGTGCTGGTGATCTGGAACCGCTACGGCCTCAACGAACAAATCGCCGACCGCTTTGAAGTCGGCGGCGGCACCGTGCTGGTGGCCGAGAACGGTTACATCCGCACGGACGGATACGGGCGCCAGCATTACGCCATCGCGAGATCGCGTCACAACGGCGGCGGCACATGGCCGGTGGGTGGCCCTGAGCGATGGAAAGCGCTCGGCATTGATATGAAGCCGTGGCGCCTGCCGCAAGACTATCGGGTTGATGGGGAACTGCGCCAACAACACTTGTTGGTGTGCGGCAATCGCAGCTTTGGCACGCGCGGCAACATCATGCCGGTGGGCTGGGAAAAAAACGCGCGGCAGCGCTTGAGCAAAGCGACCGATCGCGAAATCAGGCTGCGGTTTCACCCCGGCAACGATGAGCCGGGCGTGCCGCTCGCGGCCGATTTTGAGCATTGCTACGGCGTCGCGGTGTGGTCGTCATCGTGCGGCGTGGCGGCTTTGGTTGCCGGCATTCCGGTTATTTGCGAGGCCAACTGGTGGATATGCAAACCGGCCGCCTCGGCGACGTTTGAAGAAATGAACGGGCTTACTTTGGTAGAGGCCGATCGCCGTCGAATGGCGGCGCTTGAGGCGCTGGCCTGGGCACAGTGGACTGTTGAAGAGATCGCGGCAGGCATTCCGTTTAAGGCTTTATGCACGTCTACAGTTCCGGCCACGTCCACAGTGTAAACGTCTGCACGGCGTTCGCGGCGGGCGGCAATTTCCCGTTGCTGACCGGCGCGCGCACGCTGCTGCCGGGGCCGATGTTCACCTACGGCAACCTGCGCGGCCTGAAGCCGCTGCTCGACCAGGCGCAGCGCGAGGGGCGTGACTGGTACTACGGCGACAACGGCTACTTCCGGCCCGGTCATTATGACGGCTATTACCGCGTGACCCGCAACGCCGAGCAGCACGACGGCACCGGCGGGGCCTCGCCGGCCCGCTGGGAGCGGCTGGGCAAGACGCTGCTGCCGTGGAAGCGCGGCGGCCGCAGCATCATGCTCTGTCCGCCGGGGGAAAAATACGCCGAGCTGCACGGTTTTACGCGCGCGCAGTGGCTGGCGGATGTGACGGCCACGCTGGCGGCCAGCACCGATCGCCAGATCATCGAGCGTTCGAAGCCGGGCGATCCGGATGCCAGGAAGTCGTTGTGGTCGGCCTTGCGCGATTGCCACGCGCTGGTGACGCACAGCAGCAATTCGGCGGTCGAGGCGCTGCTGTTCGGGATTCCGGTGTTCTGCACGGGCGCCTGCGCTTCGTCGCGCATGGGCCTGGCGAACGTCGCGGCGATCGAGACGCCGGCGTATCCGGACGATCGTGATCAGTGGTGCTTCAACCTGGCGGCCAACCAGTGGACGCTCGCCGAAATGCGCGACGGGACTTGCTGGCGCGGCCTGGATGGGTAGCTCGGCGCCGAAGCCGAACAAGCGGCTGCCGGATGCGGTGGTCGAGCGGGCGTGGCGGTTGAAATGTGAAGGTCTGCACCCGCTCGCGATCGCGGCAGTATTCAACGTGAGCCTCGGTTGGGGGTGGCAGATGATTCGCCGCGGACGGGAACTCGAACAACGGCGGCAGTGGGTCGCCAATCACCGCAAAGGCGTCAAGCATGCGTAAAGGCTGGTTCAAGATCGACGGCGTGCAGGACGGCGACCGCACGATCGACGATCAATTAAAGGGTCTGGGGCCGGCGCTGGCCGCCGCGCGCGGCAAGACGGTGCTCGATCTGGGCTGTGCCGAGGGGCTGATCAGCCATGCCTTCATTCAGGCCGGAGCTCACAGCGTGCATGGCATCGACTCCCAGGCGGAGAGCCTCGCGGTGGCGCGCAAAACGTATCGCGATCTGGAACGGTATCTGTTCGAACAGTGCAACCTCAACGACGGCGTGCCCGCGCCCGGCAAAAAGCGCGAATACGAGATCGTGCTGGCCCTGGCGATCCTGCACAAGCTGCGCCAGCCGTTCGCGTTATTGGCCGAGGTGTGCCGTTTCAACCAGCCCGAGCTGCTGGTGATCCGGCTGCCGGGCCCGGTGATCGTCGACGCGCGCAGCGACCACGCGCCGCACGACGTGCCGGCCTTCCTCGCGCGCCGCGGCTACGTGATGACGCGCGAAGAGCGCGGGCATTTCGACGAATGGATGGGCTATTTTCAACCGCAGAAACAGCAGGCCGCCTGATGCTCGACACCACCGACCCGGAATTGATCGACCAGTACCGCGACCTGATGCTGGCCGGCCGCCATTTCAAAGGCATGACCGTCGTCGGCTACCAAGCCGAGATCGGCGCCATCGTCAAGGAGACGGGCGCGCAATACCTGCTCGACTACGGCAGCGGCTTCGGCGAGGCCTGGCGCGAGCACCTGCTGCATAAGCAGTGGGGCGTGCAGCGCGTCGAGTGTTACGACCCGGCCGTCTATGCGTTCGAGAACAAGCCGGTCGGCCCGTTCGACGGTGTGCTCTGCGTGGATGTGCTCGAGCATCTGCGCGAGCAGCATGTGCGCAACGTGGCGCAGGAGCTGTTCGGCTACGCGACAAAATTCGTCTGGGCGAGCGTCTGTTGCCGCGCCGCGAAAAAGACCTTTCTCGACGGCAAGACGAACCTGCACGTGACGGTGCAGCCCTACGACTGGTGGCGGGCGCATTTCGAGGCGGTCGCAGAACAACATCCCGGCGTGCGCTGGGAGCTGCTCGATACGCCGTAATCAGGCGATGGGCTTCGGTGACGAATTAATTGCCGCGGGGCAGGCGCGTGCGCTGCGGCGGTTGAATCCACTGCCGGTGCGGGTGGTCGACCGCTACGGCGACGCGCGCTGGTCCGGCATCTGGGAGCGCAACCCGTCGATCGTGGCGCCCGAGTATTCCGGCGAAGTGCAGATTCTGAAAAACGGGCCCAGCTTGCGGCCCTACATCGCCGACAAGCGCGACGAACGCTGGGTCTGGCAGGCCTTCACGCCGACGCCGGCCGAGCTGGTGTTTACCGGCGAAGAAAAGGCGTTCGGCGAACGCTACCCGCGGCGGGTGATCCTGGAGCCGCACACCAAGGCCAAGGCGAGCCCGAACAAGGACTGGGGCTGGATACGCTGGTCGAAGCTGGCGCTGTTGCTGCAGGCCGCCAACGTGCGGGTGACGCAGGTGGGCGGGCCGCACACGCCGATGCTGCAGGGCGCCGAGCTGGTGCAGACATCTACATTCCGCCAGGCCTGCGCGGTGCTGTCGACCGCACGCGCCTGCGTGCTGCCCGAAGGCGGGCTGCACCATGCGGCGGCGGCGCTCGACGTGCCGGCAGTAGTGATTTATGGCGGGTTCATCTCGCCGGCGCAGACCGGTTATGCCGGCCAGGTGAGTCTTTTTACCGGCAGTGAACCCTGCGGCATGCGTGTGAAGTGCGGGCATTGCGCGGAGGCGATGGCAAAGATCGCGCCGGAGGCCGTGTTCAAACAACTGATGGGAATACTCAACGATGAACGTGCAACAACTAATCGAGGCGCTGAAGTCGCTGCCGCCTGACGCTGAAGTGTATTTCGAGCTCCCGCCGGAAGACGGATATACGCAGACCGAGGAGAGAGCCCCGGAGCCGCGGATAAAAGAAGACGGTCGGGTGCAGCTGTGAAGCAGCACCAAGGCGTATGGCTGCCTGACGAGGAGAAGCACTTCCCCGAATGGATGGACAAAAACGGCGAGCTGGTCGACGGCCGCGGGACTTACCAGATCAAGAAACTGCGCGCGGCCGTCAAGTATTGCCGGCAGGCGCGCGTGGCGGTCGATGTTGGCGGCCACGTCGGGCTGTGGAGCATGCAACTGGTGCGGCAGTTCGAGGTCGTGCATGCGTTCGAGCCGGTGGCGGCGTTTCGCGCCTGCTTCGAGCGCAATGTCGCCGGCAACGGCGTTGTAAAACACATTCTCTATCCGTGCGCGCTGGGGGCGGCAGCCGGCAGCGTGTCGATGGCGGTCGATCCGGCTGACACCGGCGGCACGCATGTCGCCGGTGCCGGCGACATCAGCATGCGCACGCTCGACGAGTTTGAGTTCGCGCGGCTCGATTTCATAAAGATCGACTGCGAGGGTTACGAGCTCGAAGTGCTGCGCGGCGCCGAGCTGACGCTGCGCGAAAACCGGCCGGTGGTGATTGTCGAGCAAAAGCCGCACAAGCTGAAACCGAATTTCGGCATCGACGGCACGCCGGCCGTGGATTACCTGCTGGCGATGGGTGCGAAACAACGCGAGGTCATCAGCGGCGATTACATCCTGTCGTGGGACTGAGTGATTATAAAAACGAGTGGGACCTGCTGCAGGCCTGGCGCGCGCAGCGGCCGCGTTTTCCGGTGGTGGTGCCGTTTGCCGAACATCTCACCGCCGCCTGCGCGCAGTGCCGTCAGTTGGCATGCAACAGCCTCGGCCGCGGCGAAATGACGGTAAGCGGTTTTATCTGCGACCTATGCATCCGGCAGCTTGACGGGGACTTTAAATGATCAGAGCCGGCAATCTGCGCCACAAGGTCACCGTGCAGCAGCTGGTGGCGGGCAGCCCGCAGCAGAAGGCGAGCGGCGAGCCCGACGAGACCTGGACGACCGTCGCCACCGTTTGGGCGTCGATCGAGCCGTTGCGAGGTCGCGAGGTGCTGACGGCGCAGCAGTTCGGCTCGGAAGTGAAGGTGCGCATCCGCATGCGTTATTGCACGCTGGTGGCCGACATCACGGCGGCGATGCGCGTCGTCTACGACGGCAAATATTACGGCATCGTGGCGGTGATCGACCCGATGTTGAAGCACCGCGAGATCGAGTTGATGTGCACGCAGGGGTTGAACGATGGCTAACAAGATGACCCTGCAGATCGACGGCCTGCGTGAGCTCGATAACGCGCTCCGGGCATTGCCGGTCGAGATCAAGCGCGGGCCGATCATTTATCGCGCGTTGCATGATGGGGCGCGCCCGATCGTGGCCGAGGCCAAGCGCCTGGCGCCGGTGCTGGCAGACGAGAAAGAAAAGCGCAGGGAGCGGGGTGCGCTGCGTTCTGGGATCGTGCAGCACGCATCCAAAGATTTTGATTTTGAGGTCAACGTACGCGTGCGCAACCGCGGCTACATCTTCGCGCCGGGGCCGGACACGCGCCGTAACCCGAAAAGCTCGCGTCGCGCCGGCAACCCGAACTACTGGTGGCTGGTCGAGTTCGGCACCTCGAAGATGGCGGCGCGGCCGTTTCTGCGGCCGGCATTCGAATCGCGCAAGCTGCAGGCGGTCGAGGCGATCAAGACATCGCTCGCGCGCGGTATCAAATTCATCGTCGAGCGCTTCGGTTTCCGGATGGCCGCATGACGTTCGAGGCGGACCTGAAGCAGCACGTCAACGGCGACGCCGGGATCGCGGCACTGATCGCTGATCGTATGACGCCGTTGATCGCGCCGCAGGGCACGCTGAAGCCGTATATCACCTATCAGCGCATCAACGGCGCGCCGACCAACGATTTAGACGGCACGGACGGCGGGCTGATCGCGATCCGCTGCCAGATCGATTGTTACGCCGCCAGCTTCGACGGCGCGCGAACGCTGGCCGAGTTGGTGCGAACACGCCTGCAGACGCCCGCAACGACGTTTTGCGCGCTCACCAACTTTGACCAGGACTTTTTCGAAGACGACGTCCGCCTCTTCCGCACCGCGCTCGATTGTTCATTCATGTATCGCATTTCTTAAGGAGTCATCACCATGTCAGGCGTATCCTCGCAAGGCACCAGAATCGCGTATTCGGACGGCGGCAGCCCTTCGAGCTTTACCAACATCGGCAAGGTCACCACGATCAACGATTTCGGCGGCGGCGCGACGCCCGTCAATGACGTCTCCGACCTCGATTCGGTGTTCAAAGAAAAACTGATGGGGCTGCCGGACGAAGGCCAGGTGTCGCTGAACCTGAACCTCGACCCGGACAACGCGACGCACATTGCGTTGCGCACGGCGCGCCGCAACCGGACCCGCCTCGAATTCAAGGTCACGTTGACCGACGCAACGCCGTCGATCGGCCAGTTCTTCGCCTACGTGCTGACGTTTAAACACAGCATCTCGGTGGGCACGCAGCTCAAAGCCGATCTGACGCTCGAGATCGACGGCGAAGTGACCTGGTCCTGATCGATGCGTGATCAACTGCTGAAGTTCCTTGCGGTACGCGAGGAAGCGATCGAGATTGACGGCGTTGCGTATGTCGTGCGCGAGCTCTCCGAAGCCGACAACGGGGAGTTTTTCGCCGACGGCAAGGATGCGCTCTACAAGTTCATCGTGAGGAGCGTGTTCGATGCCGAGGGCAACCGCGCGTTTGCCGACGAAGACGTTGAGGCGCTGAAGGCGGCCGGCAAGCTGCGCCTGCGGCGACTCACCACCGTGGTCATGCGCGTCAACGGGTTGGACGCCGAAGCCGAAATAAAAAACTCCGACGCCGGCCCGAGCGCCGGCTGATTCTGTCGCTGGCACTGAAGGCCGGCGGGCCGTATATCGCCGATCCCGGCCGCCTGGTGCGCGACATGCGCCCGTCAACGCTCGGTTTGTGGCTGGCCATGTATGCGATCGACCCCTGGGATGACAACCGGGCGGATCTGCGGGCGGGCGAGATCGCCGCCGCGGTGGTCAACGTGCAGGGCGGCAAAAAGCAGGACGGCACGCATTTCCTCGCACGCGATTTCATGCCCTACGCGGACGGGCAGATCGACCAGGAGCAGGTGGCGATCGAGCGCGAGCGCGTGCTGGCTGCGCACGTGCGGGCGGCCTTTATGAACGCATCCGGTCACAAAGCAAACAAGGACGGTTGATCATGGCACTGGGCGATCTGTTACTGCGGTTGCGGATGGACACCGCCGACCTCGAGAGCGACTCGGGGAAGGCTGCGCACATCGTCGAGCGCGACATGGAGCGCATGATCGTCAAGGCCAGCGCCGCCGGCGCGCTGATCGGTGAAGCCATCAGCAAGATGACGGTCAAGTTCACCGATCTCGTTAAATCGACGATCGAGGCCGGCGACCAATTGTCGAAACTGTCGACGCGCAGCGGCTTCGCGGTCGAGCGTCTGTCCGAGCTGAAGTTTGCCGGTGAACTGGCGGACGTCAGCATGACGCAGATCGCCACCAGTCTGGGCCAGTTCAACAAGGTGCTGGCCGAGGCGCAAAACGAAAACAGCAAGGCCGGCCAGACGTTCATGGCGCTGGGTGTTGACATCAAGGCTGGTCCGCAGGCGGCGTTCGAACAGTTCATCGCCTCGATCAACAAGCTGCCCGACCACGAGCAGAAGGTCGCCGCGATGCGGCTGGCGTTCGGCCGCGCCGGCGATGCGCTGCTGCCGCTGATCGGCAACCTTGACGAAACGACCGATCGCGCGCGCAAGCTCGGCATCGTGATGAGCGAGCAGCTGGCGAAGGATTCCGAGCGTTTCAACGACGCCATGCGCACGCTGTCCGCCACGTCGCAGGCGTTGCTGCTGCCGACACTGACGAAGGACGCCAGCGCGTTCGCCACGCTCGCCGAGAACATGGTGATGGCGGCCGAGAAGGGCGATAAGTGGCTGCAGATCGTGCGCGAGATCGCCAAGGTCACCGCCGCCGGAGCGGCAGGTGTGGGCGTGCCCGGCGCTGATACGGTCGCGCAATGGATGTTCAATGCGGATGAGCGAAACCGCAGGGCGGGGGCGACCAGCGGGAAGATTCGCCGTCCAGGCGATGAAACCCCGGCGCCGAACGCGGAAGCGGTGGCGTGCGCGGTCTCGGGCGGCAAGTGGATCGATGGTCAATGTGTGCGTAGCGGGAGCGGCCGCAAGGGCGTCGATGAGCAGGCCCGCTACGTCGCCGAGATGCAAAAGCTCGATATGGAAGGCCGCGCGGCCTCGGCGGCGGCGCAGATCGCCGACGCTGACGCGCTGGCGCGAAAACTCGCCGAAATAAAAAATAAGGAAGTCCAGGAAACCGAGGATCGAGCCCGCGAACAGATCGCGATCGAGGCGCGTGCGATGTTGCAGACGGTCGAAAACGTGCGCAAGTTCGAGGAATCCATGCAGGAGGTCACCAAGAAAACAAAGGATGCCGACGACGCGGCTGCGCGGTTCGGCCTGACGATGGAGTCCGCGCTGGGCAGGCTGATCCGCGATGGCGGTACTGCGGGCGACGCCATCAAGTCGCTCGGCAAGGACATCGGGCAATTGATCACGCAGTTGCTGATCCTGAAGCCGTTGGGGGAAAGCATCAGCAGCGCATTTTCCAGCGCCGGCGGCGTCAAGGGTATCGGTGGCTGGCTCGGCAATCTGTTCGGTTTCGGCGGCGGTGGCGGTGGCGGCATCAGCGACGCGGCGGCGATCGCCGCGGGTGGCCCGGTCAATGATGGCAACGCCTTCGGCGCGCTGCTCGGGTCATTCGCTACCGGCACCGACTACGTGCCGCAGACCGGGGCTTACATGCTGCACCGGGGGGAGAGGGTTGTTCCGGCCGCCGAGAACGGCAACGGTGGCGGCGTTACCATCAACGCAGATTTGCGTGGCGCCGCAGTCGAAACTGTTGCAGCTCTTCACCGCATGGTCATTGATCTTGGCGCCCGGTTAAATTCGATGCCACTCACGGTCGCCGATCGCAACCGCCGCGGCGGCAGCTACCACTCGGCGATGCGATGACCATCAGTTACCCGCTGGCATTGCCGGCGCCGCAGTTTTCGCGCATCCGCTTCGGCGGCCGTTCGGCGGTAGGCGTGACTAAGTCGCCGTTTACCTACGCCTCGCAGGTGCAGGCAAGTCAGGGCCAGATACTGCGCGCCGAGGTCAGCTATCCGCCGCTCGAGCGAGATGATGCCGAGGACGTCGTCGGCTTCCTGCTCGCGCTGAACAATCGCGAAGGCACCTTTCTGATGGGCGACCCGGTCGGGCGCACAGCGCGCGGCACCTGGGCGGCCGCCTCGCCGGTGGTTAATGGCGCCGGGCAGAGCGGCAACGCGCTGGCGATTCGCGGTCTTGCCGACGGCGCAACCGGCAAGCGCGGCGACTGGCTGCAGCTCGGCAGCGGCGCGTCTACACATCTGCACAAGCTGACGCAGGATTTCACGGTCAGCGGTTCGCCCACCGGCTACGTCACGCTCGACCTGTGGCCGCGCCTGCGCGCCGCGCCGGCCGACGGTGATGCGATCACGCTTGCGTCGGCCAAGGGGTTGTGGCGGCTCGATGACGCAGAGGCGCAGTGGGATATCGGCATCGCGCGGATTTATGGCGTGAGCTTCAATTGCATCGAGGCACTGGGGTTATAAATGCGTGATCTAACGGGCGCCTATCAGACCGCGATCGCCGGCGACCGGCTGAAGATCGCGCTGTTCTACGAAGGCGAATTCACCACCGGCACCTTGCGGCTCTGGACCGGCGTCGGCCCGCTCGACTGGAATGGGCATACGTGGACGGGTGCCGGCCACATGCTGGCGTTGACCACCATCCAGGAGACCACCGACGTGCGCGCCACGGGGCTGACGGCGACGCTGTCGGGGCTGCCGGTGTCGCTATTGTCGGCGGTGCTGCTTAATGCGCGGCGCGGCTACGCCGGCACCGTGTGGCTCGGCCTGTTTGATGCCGCCGGCGCCTTGATCGCCGATCCGGCGGTCGCGTTCAAGGGGCGGCTCGACGTGCCCTCGATCGATGCGGACGAATCGACCTGCACGATCAGCGTCAGCTACGAGTCGCGCCTGATCGACCTTGAGCGCGCGCGCGACCGGCGTTACACAAATGAAGACCAGGCGATCGATTACCCGCTCGACCTTGGTTTCGAATACGTGCCGTCGATCCAGAACGCGCGGATCAACTGGGGCATTGCCGGCGCCGCGCCGGTCTTCACCAGGCCATAACCATGCGGCTCGCCGGCTGGGATGCACGGCTGGCTGCGCTGATCGAGGATGCCCGCAACCGGCCTTACGAGCTGGGCGCGCACGATTGCTTTCGCATGGCCTGCCGGGTAATCGAGGCGCTGACGGGCGTCGATCGCTGGCCCGAGTTCGCCGGCTACCGCACGCGTCGCCAGACGCTGGCGCTGCTGGCCGCGCATGGCGCGAGCTTCGAGGCGGCCGGAGACTGGTTTTTTGGCGGCGCGCGCATCGACTGGAAGCAGGCGCGCCGCGGCGACGTGGCGGCGGTCGCTACCGCCGACGGCGAAAAGCACTTTGCGGTCTGCGTCGGCTCGCGCATGGCCTGCCTGGCGCCGGATGGTTTGTTGTTTTTGCCGATGTCTGCCGCCTTGTGCGCATGGAAAGTGGGATAAATGCCTACCTCGCTCGTCGGCGCTCTCGTGGGCGCGGTGGTCACTCAAGCCTTGGGTTACACCGTTCTCGCCTATGTGGCGGGCGCGCTGGCCAGCACCATCATCAACTCGGCGCTGAGCAGCAAACCGAAACAGCAGCAACAGCAGGGCTATTCTCAGCAGCTCAGCGGCCGCACGATCACCGTGCGCCAGCCGATCGCGTCGCGCCAGGTGATCTACGGGCAGGTGCGCACCGGTGGCGTTATCACCTACATGGAGATGTCGGAGAACAACGCTGCGCTGCATATCGTCATCACGCTCGCCGGCCATCCGTGCGAGGAGATCGGCGACGTCTATTTCGACGACGAGCTTGTGCCGTTCGACGTAGATGGTGTTGCGACCGGCCGCTGGATTCAAAATGTATTGATCGAGAAATCGCTCGGCGACGAGGCCGGCCAGCCGTTCCCGGAGCTGGTCGCGGCCTCGGCCGGTCTGTGGACCGATGCGCATCGCCAGACCGGCTGCGCGAAGATCCATCTGACGCTGTACTGGGTGCAGGTGCTGTTCCCGAACGGCATTCCGAATATCAGTGTGGTGATGAAAGGCAAGCGCGTGTTCGACCCGCGCCTGGGCAGCCCGAGCACCGAGGTCTATTCAGCGAATTCTGCGCTGTGCGTGGCCGATTACCTGACGTATGAAAACGGCCTGGCTGCCGATTACACGAGTGAGATCGACGACGCTCTGCTGATCGCCGCGGCGAACATTTGCGACGAGCTGGTGCAATTGAACCGGGGCAGTCCGGACCAGTTCGAAACGCGCTACGAAACCAATGGCACTTTCCTGCTTTCCGAAGTGCCGCGCGACCTGCTGCCTGAACTGCTGGGTGCCATGCAGGGGCGCCTGGTGCACATTGGCGGTGTGTGGCGGATCCGCGCCGGCGCCTATCTATCGCCGGCGGTGACGCTCGACGAAGGCGACGCGCGGGGCAAACTGGCGGTGACCACCAGGCTGTCGGCGCGCGACTCGTTCAACGGCGTCAAGGGTGTGTTTGTCGATCCAAATTCGAACTGGCAGCCGACGGACTTCCCGCCGGTGACCAATGCGACCTATCTGGCGCAGGACAACGGCGAGCGCGTGTGGCAGGACGTCAACCTGCGCTTCACCACCAGCGCCTCGATGGCGCAGCGCCTGGCGAAGATCGAGCTCGAGCGCGTGCGCCAGGAGATCACGGTGGCCTACCCCTGCCACCTGGCCCAGTATGTGAATCAGCCGCCAGAGACGCTGGCGGTGAACAATACCGCCTTCGGCTGGTCGGCCAAGCCCTTCGAGATCATGGAGCTCGGCCTGGTGCCGGACGTCGACGAGGCCGGCGAGCCTGTGATCGGCGTCGATTTTTCACTGCGCGAGACTGCCTCGACGGTCTATGACTGGTCCTACGGCGAAGAGACCGTCATGGACCCGGCGCCGGATACCAATTTGCCGGATCCGCTGAGCGTGACCTCGGTCGCCGGCCTGTTGCTCACCAGCGGCACGGCCGAGTTGTTCATCGCAAACGACGGCACGGTGCATTCGAGGATCCGCGTGCGTTGGACGGCGGTAATCGACGCCTTTGTCACCAGCGGCGGCCGCCTTGAAATGCAATACGCGCTGGCGGCGGGCAGCCCGCAAACGTGGCTTGATGCGCCGGACATCGACGGCGGTTCCGCTGAAACCTATATCGCGCCGGTCGAAGACGGCGTCGCCTACGACGTGCGGGTGCGCGCGGTGAACTCGTACGGCGTGGAGAGCGACTGGGCCTACGTTTACGGGCACGTGGTCGCCGGCAAAAGTGCTGCTCCGTCGGATGTGACGGGCTTCGCCGCGGCACAGCAGGGGCCGACGGTGCTCTTCAGTTGCGCCCAGGTCGATGACGTCGATCTCGATTTGATCGAGATCCGGCTTGGCGACGCCGGCAACGACAACTGGGACGACGGCAGCCCGCTCACCAACATTTTGCGTGGTCGCACGTCAACCAGCTCCGGCGTGCCGCCGGGGTCATGGATGATGCTGGCAAAGGCGAAAGACACCAGCGGCAATTATTCTACTAATGCAGCGACGGTAAGCCTGACGGTAACGGCCGACGGTTACGTGACCATCACCTCGGCCGAGTCGGCGTCGCGCTGGTCGGGCCAGTTGACCAACATGGTGCGTCATTGGACCGGCGTTCTGGTACCGGATTCGCAAAGCCTGGCCTCGGCCCTGGGCTGGGAGCTGTTCGACGAGTTCGTGCCGGACGCCTACGCCGACTGCTATTTCACCGCGTCGATCATCGACAAGGGCATGGATGGCAGCGCGCGGATCTACGCCGATATCGTTTCTGTGCTGGGCCCCGGCGAGACCACCGGTGTGGCCAGCCCTGATTACGAAATCGACACACGGCTTGCCGCGGGCGGTTTTGATGGCTTCACGGCGTGGACGATCGGCGCCGATAACTTCCGCTATCTGCAGGGCCGGATCCACGTCGACACGACGCTCGGCAAACCGGTGATCTCGGGATTCAATCAGTTCATCGATTCAGCCTCGCGCAGCGAGAGTGGCACGCTCACCGTCGACGGCACCGGCAGCGGTGCGCAGCTTTTCACCACGCAGTTCAATTCGGCGCCGGTGGTGCAGCTGACGCCGGCCGGCAGCGGCGACGTCAGCGCGAGCTACACGTTACTGACGACGAGCGGCTTCACGGGACACTTCAAGACTGGCGGCGTCGCCGGTGCGGGATCAATGAGCTGGACAGCAACAGGGGCCTAAATGACCACAGCAACCTACACGCGGCCGAACTCGACGACGCAATCGGCAACCGCCTATAAAGGCAATATCGACGCGATGGCGAAGGTGTTCGAGCGCATCGCCGGCGCGTTTGCGCCGCATGAGCAGGACCAGGGCTCGCCGGCGCCGGAGATGTCGGTGCGCGTCGATGCCGGCTACATCCTGAGCGGCATCACGCTGACCGAAGTGGCGGCGCAAACCGTGAGCGGATTCACCACGCCGGCGGCGGGCCAGGAACGTTACGACCGCGTGGTGATCGACGTATCGACAGGGGTGGCATCGCGTATCGCCGGCACCGCCAGCACAGGCTCGCCTTCTGCAGGCCTGCCTGCGCTGACCACCGGAAAGGTGCCCTGCTGCTACGTGCGCCTGCGCGACACCGATACGGTGATCACCAACGACATGATTGTTGATGAGCGCACCGCCGGCGGCGGCACGGCGGCCGCAACGCAGGCGCAGATGGAAGCGGGCAGCGATGCCACGGTCGCTGTCACGCCCGCGGTAGCGCAATACCACCCGAGCGCAGCCAAGGCGTGGTGCAAGGCCAATGCAACGGGGAGCTACTCTGCCGCCTACAACATAGCGAGCATCGACGATAACGCAACCGGCGATATCGGCTTTGTCATTGCCACCGACTTTTCAAGCGCTGACTATGCTGCACAATTCTTTTTCACTGCGGCTGGCGCTACTACGAACCATGCTTTTATGTTTGGCCAGAGTGCGGGAACGTTCCGCGCGCAGATAGTCGATGCCGCGGCGGCCGCGATCGATGCGCCGCCGTACTACTTCATCGCTCACGGAGATCAATAATGAGGCGACTCGTATATACCCGCGCCGATGGCGGCACGACCATTTCAACTCCGGTGATCAACACCATTGGCGAGGTAGATGGATTCACCGAAGCCGACGCCGAGGCGCGCGCACTCACCAAGGTGCCTGCCGATGCGACCAACGTGCGGTGGGTGACGGCAGCGGAGATTCCGCTCGATCGAGCGTTTCGCGCGGCGTGGAAAAACGATCTCACAGTCGATATGGCCAAGGCCAAGGCGATCCACCTCGACCGCATCCGCGCTCTGCGTGAGCCGCGCCTCGCCAAGCTCGATGCCGATTACCTGCGCGCGGACGAGGCCGGGGATACTGCGCAGAAAGCGGTCATCGCCGCCAAGAAACAGGCGCTGCGCGACGCGACGGCCTATCCAGCGATCGACGCCGCGCGCACGCCGGACCAGCTCAAGGCGGCCATTCCGCCGGCGCTGCTGTCATGAGCCCGCGCGCCCGCCAGGTGGCGATGGGCATGATCTTCTGGCTGGCGTTCGCGCCGGCGGCACTGCTGACGATCCTGCTGCAGCCGCTGCTGATCCTGATCTACGCGGTGGGCAACGATCATATCCGCGACTGGATCTATCGCACCGGCAAGGCGATTGACCAGCTCGACAACGCCAGCATCTTCGGCGGTCATCCGAAGGAGACGATCAGTAGCCACACGGGGCGCTGGTTACTCGATACGTCGGGGCGGCCGATCCCGCTGAAATTTCGCTTCGTCAATTGGCTGACCAACCTGTTCGAAAAGGATCACTGCATCAAAGCGATCGAGGAGCCGTTTAAAAATCTGCCGTTATAAAGGGGAAACGAATGCTCGATAGCTTTTTTGTTGCACTTGGTCTTAAAAAGGTCGCGCTGGTGGCGGGGTTTATCGGTGGGATCATCTCGCTGCGGTTCTTCGAAGGACTGACCGCCGGCGGCAAGGTGATCACGGCGTCGAGCGGCGCCGCTGCCGCGAACTTTCTGACGCCGATGACGCTGGCCTGGTTTCAACTGCAGCCGGAAAGTTACGAAGGCGGCATCGGGTTCTGCCTGGGGCTGTTCTCGATGTCGCTCGCCGCGGCCGTCATCAAGTGGTTGCGCGAGACCAGCTGGCAGGATGTGCTGGGCCTGTTCGGCCGCAAAGGGGGTGACCGGTGATCGCGACGGTTTTCACGCTCGGGGCGATGGCGGCGATTCTTGCGGCGAGCTGCTTCCTTATGTGGTCGAAAAATTACGAAGACGGCGTCGTCGGACATGCCGGGTTAATTGGCATGGCGATCGCCACTTTTGTGGTGCTCTATTCAGCCGTCAAGGGCACGCAGTACGACTTCCAGCCGTCGTCAATAGTGCTGTTCGTATCGATCGCGATCTTCATGGTTCGCCACGCTTATCGGTTTGTCCGCTTCAGCTGTGACGGCCGTTATTCGTGGAAGAGATCCGCGCGCCCGGACCAGCACCCGCAAACGTGAACCCCCAGCCGCGGCACCCCTGGTGCCGCCACCTTGCCGCCCTGCGCGCAATGCAGCGCGAGATGGATGCGCTCGCCGAACTTGAGAGGTAGATCATGGAATTGATTCTAATGCGTGAGCCGTCGTTAGACGGCACCACGCTCGGCGAGCTATTTGTCGATGGCGACCCCGAATGCTTGACGCTCGAGGACGAGATCCGCGACGCTGATGTCGACGGCGACGGCCAGGGCGATCTGGCGGCCGGCGACAAGATCTACGGCGAGACCGCGATCCCGGCGCGCCGCTACCGGATCACGCTGGAAAACTCGCCGAAGTTCGGACCCGAAACGCTCACCGTCAACAACGTGCCCGGCTTCACCGGGGTTCGCATGCACAGCGGCACGACCAAGAAAGACACGCTCGGCTGCATTATTCTGGGTGACCGGATCGACCGCGATGTCATGCACATCAGCGGCGGCCGCAACCATGGTGTGGTTGAGCGCGTGAAGGCGTTGGTGCGCGACGCGATCGCCGCCGGCGAGATGGTCTGGCTGACGATCAAGAATCCCGAACCAGAATGAAGCGCCAGCGCGGCAGCATCGAGATCATCCTGGGCGTGATTCTGTTCGGCGTGCTGTTGTCGCTTGGCGGCCTGGCGCTGCATACCTACAACAGCGCCCTGGCGCGTGCGGAGTCGGCCGAGACGGACGCGAAGGTCAAAGGGCAGGCCCTGGCCGACCAGCGTGTCGAGGTGGCGCGCCTGCAGGGCGCGGCGGCCATCACGGACAAAATCATTGCCGACCGCAAGGGCAGCGATCTCAAGAAAGCCGACATCGAAAGGATGGTGCAGAATGCGCTGCAGACCGTTTACGCCAAATCGCCCGAGGCCCGCAAGTGGGCTGATACTCCTGTGCCTGCTGATGTTCTTGCCAGCGTGCGCAACAACCCCGCCGGCGTCGGTGGAGGTGGTCAAGACGGTGCGCGAGCCCCTGCCCAGCCAGTGGACGGCCGCAACGCCGGCGCCGCAGCTGCCGGCGGCAATGACAAACGGCCAGCTGCTCGATTTCGCGCTCCTGACTCAATCCCGGCTAAATAGCTGCAACGACGACAAGGCCGACCTGGTCCGCTGGTCGCTGGCCTTGCCGCCGATCGCGGATCAGACCAAGGTGCAGCCGCCACCGGATCCGCCAAAGCGATGGTGGCAGTTCGGCAAATAGACGACCTTACGGGAAACCGTATCTTACGGATATCCGTATGGTCATTTAAGGTGCCTGTCGCCAGGTTGCATCCAGACGTCTGGACTTGTCTCCGATTTGTCCCGCGATCAGGCGGCTTTTCGCCGTTTTGACGACAGCGCGTCCTTTATATTCAAGACCTTAGACTTACGCTGAGGGCTTGTGATTCCAGTCGTCGTGGGTTCGAGTCCCATCAGCCACCCCAGTTTTTTTACTGATTCATCAGCGAGTTGCGATTTATCTTGGCCAGAATCTAATTTAATTTGTTCAGCGCTTGTCGCTAATTTGTAGCGCGCGGACCGCCCATTTCTTTCGCCCATTGCGCTGCGGCCGCGCGAGACGCGATCATTTATGTTATCGATCTGCGTGCCAATTTCCAAATGATCCGGATTGCAGCATTTGGCGTTATCGCATGTATGGCGGACAATCTCGCTTGACGCAATATTTCTTACGTGGTGCAGGGCAAATGCCACCCTATTAGCCCTGAATCGCCGTTTATTTTCTTGATAAAGGCCATATCCATCTCGATCCTTTGTGCAGCCAATCCACGGCCAGCACTCTGCCGCGGACCGTTTCAGCACTTTGCTCCAAAAATGCTTTGCATTTAAAAGCGTTAGATCCATAGATCCTCCTTCTAGATCAATTCCAATCAGCGAGCCGTCGGCATACATCGCGACGTGATCGCTGCCCAGGTGGGCATACCTCAATACCATTGAATAACTGGCCCAGCCGCCGAGTTGCTGCAGCACTGGCAGCGGCGTGCCATTCTGCACGTGCCACGACGCCCAGGTGTGGCGCAGATCGTGCCAGCGCAATCCTGAGAGGCCTGCGCGCTTGGTGGCCTTGTGCCACGCCTTCGTCGAGCAGCACGTCACAGTGTGCGCCGCCGGCCGTGTATCGCTGCCTTTCTTCGCCGGCGGCCGCCAGACGAACACATAGCGCGCGTGATCGCCGCGGCGACGCTGCAGCGCCTCGAGCGCATCCGCGTTCAGCGGCACGTTCAGCGCCTTGCCGGTCTTCATATCCGCGCCTTCGATCCAGCCGACTTTGCGATCGAGATCCAGCTGATCCCATCGCAGCAGCCGCACGTTCGATTCGCGCAGGCCTGTGGCGAGCGCCATGCGCGCCATGTCGGCCAGGTGCGGCGGCAGCTCGGCCAGCAGCGCGCGGGCCTCCGCGTGCGTGATCCAGCGCACCATACCCTTCGATTCGGCCGCCCGGCGCAATGCCGGCACGCCGATCAGCCAACCCTGCCGGTGTGCGTGATGCAGGATCTTCGAGATCTCGCTCACCATGCGGTTACACGTTGCCGTCGATGCGCCTTCTGCGCGTTTTTCCTTGAACAGCGCATCGACCTTGGCGGTAGTGATCTGCGCGAGTGGCAGCGTCGCGATGCGATCGGTGATCCAGCGCAGCCGGTCTTTCATCGTTTCGATCGAGCGGCGCTCATCGCCGTATTTATCGACCCAGTCAAGGACCGCGCCGCCCCAGCTTACGGCGGGGGTTTCTCCGAGCTTGCGTGTCCGCCAGGTATCGTGCGCAAGTGTGGCTGCCCATTCCTCTGCCGCCGCTCGGCTCGTGGTGCCAGTGCTGCGCGTAAGTCTTTCGCCTGCGATCGTGGCGTCGACCCACAAGATGCCGCGTTTGCCTCGGGGATAGATCCGCATCGATTGTCCTTGCCGTATTGTTGGCGCAGCCAGTTTATAACATCCTCGTCGACCAGCACCCAAGCGCGGCCGATCTTCACCGCCGGCAGTCCGCGCGCGTGAATGCACTCCGACACCGTCTCGGTGCAGGTGTTGAGCATTTCGGCGGCCTGCTCGAGCGTGAGGGTTTTCATCGCTGCGATTCGTGCTTCCACGATTTGCCGGTTTTGATGGCGCGGATCGAGGTCCGGTCGACGCCGTATTCGCGGGCCAGTTCGCTGTTACTTTTTGTGCTGGCGCGAATCTCGCGGACCTGCTCGATCGTCAGCTTCGATTTGTGGTGCGCTTCCCCGCGCACCGGATTCGGCGTGCCGCGCTCGGTCGGCGGTTTCAGGCGTCCTTTACGAAATGCGTCGAGCATGTTGTCGGAGTGCGTGCCCAGGAACAGATGCGCAGGATTGACGCACAGCGGCACGTCGCAGGTGTGGCAAACAACAAGCCCGGCCGGCACTTGGCCCTTGAACAAAATATGCGACAGCTTGTGGGCGCCGAATGTCTTGTTGCCGACCACTGCGCTGCCGTAGCCGTTGCCGTCTTGTCTGCCTGTCCAGAGCCAGCAGCCGGCGATCGGGATCTGCTCGACCGTGGCCATGAAGGTGTCGACGACCCAAGTGCCGATTTCCGTATGGTTTGGCATGATCAATGGTAACAGCGCAACGGCCGCGCGCTCGAGATCCGGCGCGCCGTCGGACGGCAGCATGGTGATGATGTCGGGCTGGCGTTTCATGTTGCTATCGCGTCGGCAATTTGGTCGACGTCGGCGTTGTCTTCGACGGGGTTGATGATGATCAGCTTGCGGTCGGGGTAGATCGCGATTTTGTGCGCCTGAACGGTGGCGACTTCTGCCTCTTCGCACACCACACGCCCGGTGAATTGTCCATATTGCGCGGTTTCGTCGTCGACCCATTGGACCATCTTCAGCGTGCGACATTCCTCCGCGTGCCACACGGTGTAATTGACGGCGGGCGGACCGTTGCGGGCGTCGAGTCTCATACCGTCTGCCGAAAAGTTTTCGTCAAACCACGATCAACACTGAACCCGCGCCGCCGCAGCACGTTGGCGATCTGCGCGCGATCGTGGTGGCTGTGGCTGGCCTGGCGCAGCAGGCCGAAGTAGCTGTTGCCGGATTCGAATAGATCCCCGGCTGGCATGCTGCCGAGGCGGGCCAGCGCCTCGTTGTAGGTGCGCCGGCGTAGCGTGCGTCGCCACGGCTTGATCACGTGGCCGGCGAAGTCGATACCACGCGCCACGGGCTGCAGGATCGTTTTGGTGGGGTTGAGGTGAGCGTTCAAATGCGCAGGCAGGAATGCGGTGATATCGGCCAGCACGGCGTTCAGCCATTGCGCCGACTCGTGCAGGATGACGACATCGTCGACATAGCGAACGTAGTGCCGCGCCTGCAGCTGGTGCTTGGCGTGCTGGTCGAGCACGTCGAGGTAGACGTTGGCGAAGAACTGGCTCGACAGGTTGCCGATCGGCAGGCCGAGGTGCGCCGGCTGGTTGAGCAGGCTCTTGTGGGGCGGGATGCGCGCCAGCAGCGCCGGCGTGCTGCGGATCTCGACGTCCTGGCGCGGGTCGTGAAACAGGACCTGCTCGGTCAGACGCAGCCACCACAGTTCGGTGATGCTGGCGGTCAGCAGATCCCGCAGGATGCGCTTGTCGATGGCGACGAAGAAATTGGCGAGGTCGATCTTGAGGTAAAAGGCGGGGCGCTGCCAGTTTTGCGTGAGGCTGCGCACCTTGGCTTCGAGCCGGCGTGCGGCGTAGAGCGTGCCTCGGCCGGGAATGCAGGCGCAGCTGTCGGCAATGAATCGGGCGTAGAAGCGAGGGGCGATGTGGTTATGCAGCAGGTGGTGCACGATACGATCGCGGAAGTCGGCCGCCCACACCTCGCGCGGTTTCGGGCGGGTGACGACGAAACATACCGAGCGGCCGATGCGGTAGCTGCCGTCTACCAGCTCGTCGTAAAGCCTGATCAGGTTGCGCTCGAGGTCCTGCTCAAAGGCGAGCGCGGCCGGCGAATTGCGCTTGGTGAGCCGGCAGTCAAAATAGGCCGCGACGAGTTCTTCAAAAGAAAATTCAGCATGGCCGGCGTTGCTTTCATCTGCGGACGGCGCGGGCTCGCAAGGAGTTGTTGGTGTTGTTGTAATTCTGGTTGCCGTTGTTGAAGTTCTGATACCAGGCGTAACCCGACTCCGAGGCGTGCTGCGGGTGTTCGTGCTATCGACGTCGCCCTGCCGAAGCCGTGAGGCGATCAGCGGGGAAACTGCGCCGGACCTGCCCGGAGCGTGGGCGGTTTCCGTGGTGCGCATGGCGGTGGCCGGATCAGGGCCAGCGGCACGACCAGATAAAAATCGCACGGGCATGGTGGTCTTGACCGTCATGCAGCAGGCGATACGGCGGACGACCGTTTCCATCCCGTGGCCTGCTTGCCGATTGACTGGGTGAGCTTGATTGCCTCGGCATAGTGGCCAAGGGCGATCAGCTGCAGGTCGCGGGAAAGCCTGAACAGCAGCTCTGCCACCTGCAGGCGCTCGATCAACTGCGTGAGGTGCGGGGCCTTGTCGCGGACGACGTTCGCCCGAAAGATCAGCACCGTTACCTCGACGCATTCGTCGCGCAGCTTGCCGCCGATCGACTGCTTGAACTCGCGCGGCATGTTGCGCGTGATTCGCACGACGTGCGACAGCAGATCGTAGGCGACCTTATAAATCGGCAATTCGGAGTGGAGGGCCATGCTGAGAAAAATCAATAATTAAATCGATAAATTACTGAGCGGAAATCTGCGGACGGCGCGGGCTCGCAAGGAGAGGTCGGGGAAGTCGTAACCCTGGTTGCCGTAGTCGAAGCCCTGATACCAGGCGTAACCCGACTCCGAGGCGTGCTGCTCGCCGGACCAATACCAACCGCCATCGGGGAATTGCTCTTTGCAGTTCGCGAACAACAGTGATTGCTCGCGACGCTGCGGCAACTCGCCGCCCTGTTTCTTTGCCCAAATGCCGGCGGCTTTGAAATTGCATTTCTTGTTTTCGCCGGGCAGCAGGATCAGGTGGTGTGACGGCACGCCGTCGACCAGCGCGATGCCGGCGTAGTGCTCGCCTTTCTTGATCGCGGGCAGTTTGATGGTGGTGATTTTGGCTGCGGTCTTGCTGGGTTTCGTGGCCATGGTGTCCTCGTGAGTGGTGGTGGGTTTACTTCTTGGCGGCTTTTTTCTTCGCCGGCTTGGTGGTAGCGGGCTTCCCGCGCAAGGCCTCGCCGGCGTTGAATGTGGCGGTGAGATCGGTCTTGATCTTGTCGGCGTTGACGCCGTAGCGTTTGCAGGCGGCGAGGGTCCGCTTGTAGGTCTCCTCCCAGCGGTAGTCGTCATCGATGCGGCCGCCGAGCATCAGATCGAGCAGCACGCCGACGAGCTCTTTCTCGTTGAGCTTGTCAAACGCCTTCGGGATCGGGGCGATAGTCTCGGGCGGTTTTCCGAAACACCAGGTGATGTTGGGGATCAGTTCGAGCAACTCGGGCTTGCCGAGTTTCGCCGGGTATTTGGCGCGCACGGCCTTGAATTGGGCGCGGCGGATGTCGATCGCGAGGCGCTTTTTGCGCTGTTCGCGCTTGATCTTTTCCTTGTCGGTTACCGGCATATCGGCAGTGATGCGGCCGCTCTCGCGCGGCTTTAGTTCGTAGGGAAGCTCGATCTTTTTCTCCGCGAAGATGCGGCGCGCAACATCCTTCGGGACGGCTTCGACGGCGCGGCCGTCAGGCATCTGCACGACCACGGTTTCCGCCGGCGCGCCGATAATGTCGCGGAATAGCTTTTTCTTTTCGCCTGCCCAAAAATCATCGCTCAAATCAACGTGGTTTTTCAGACTGCCGTGTTCGATTAGCGGCTCGGCGTCGGCACCGGCAAAAACTTTTTTGCCGGCCTTGCGCGCCTCTTCGATTTTTTTGTTGCCGTCGATGCGCACCATAAACGCTTCGTCGATGAATTCCTTGGCCTCGTCGTGCGTGAGCGGGCCGCTTTGACGATCGACATAAAACTCGAGGTCGCCGTCGATATCGTTCAGATCAGCGCAGCCCTTCGCCGCTTTTGCCTGCATCTTCGCGTCGGGTATGCGCGCGATCAACAGTGCAACCGAGGCGTCGATCCCGCCGGTGTCGAGCAGCTTGCGGGCGTCGGGGCACAGATCCAGCAGTTTCATGCGCGCGTAAACGTAGGCCCGGCTTTTGCCGATCAGCGCGCCGAGATCCTCGGCCTTGATATTCTTCATCGTGAGTAGTTCACGGTAGCCCTCGGCCTCTTCGAGCGGACTGACGTCTTCGCGCTGCAGGTTCTCGACGAGCTGGGCTTCGAGCACCTGGTCGTCGGTCAGCTCGCGGCAGTGGCAATCGATATCGGTGAGGCCTGCCTTCTGCGCTGCAAGGAACCGCCGCTCTCCGGCGACGATTTCGTGCGTCGGGTCCGTGTCCAGGTAGTTCAATGCCGGCGAGCGGGGCGCGGGGCGCACCAGGATCGGCTGCAGCAGGCCTTGCTGCTTGATGCTCTCTGCGAGCTCGCCGATCTTGTCCTGGTCGAAGTGGGCGCGGCGGATCGCTTGTATCTTCGTTTTCGACGGGCGCAGCAGCTTGATCGGGAGTTTGCGGAAAGCGGTTTGCGGTGCTGTGATGGTGGCAGTGTCCATGGGTGTCCTCGCGGGTGGTTGAAACGATTATGGGTGGCGCGGTGGCGGTGCTTCGCCGCTTCGATCCGGCAGTTCACGGCTAAAATTGCGCCAGTCGGCTTTCGGCTGGTATCCGCCAACGCGGTCGATTTCCTCTGTGGCGCGGTTAATATTGCTGCTGCGCCGGCGTTTGCCGATCGTGCGTCGGTGCGCCCACATGCTGGCGATGATGCCGAACGGGCCGCCAGCCACGAAGGCGACGGCCTCGATCACGCTGGCGTCGGGGCCGAGCTTGAGCACAATGATCTGCATCGCGCCGATCACAAAGCTGGTGAGGGCCGCGGCCAGGTAGTGGCCGTTGTTTACGTTCAGCGATTGAAAGCCGAGCGCGAACACGAGCACGAAGGTGCTGGCGAAAAGGGTCAGTGCAGTCACGAATTCCCCATGTTCTTAACGAGACGGGGTTCCTGCGGCGTGCCCGGTTTTACGGGCGGCTGCGGCAAGAATGCGCTGCCGACGCGGCCGCCGGTCACGCGGGCCATTTCCACCTCGACCCGTGCCGAGTCGACGATCACCTGCGCCACGCCCGCGACCGCCTTTGCTCTGTCCAGATCCATCGGCTTGTCCTTGTCGCGCAGATCCGCCAGCGTCTGAAACAGGTGCTCCCGCAAGTTTTCGATGTTCTGCATCGCGCGTTCTCCGTTTTAAGGTGCGTTTGAGTGCGCCGAGCAGCTGTATCGTTTGCTTCAGCGGCGCCGGCAGGTTGTGGATGCTGTGGCGCCGACAGTGCTCGGCGAGCGTTATCATTTCAAGATTCTCAATGCAGACGTTGAGGCGATCGCGGTCTTTGAAGGTAAGAATGTGGCCCTTCGGAATCGGACCCTTTTCGTCTTCCCACAGAATCCGATGCAGCGCCTTCCATCCGAGCGCGCCCGGTTCGAACGACACCCTCATATCGATGTAGCCGTCGGAGTTCACGCGCAGCGCGCCGATCACGTAATAATCGGGGTCGTGATTGAACGGAAACTGCCCCTTCTTGAATTGCGTTTCGCGCATACGGCCTCGCGCATAGCCTGGCCGGCGCAGGCCTTTGTTTGCGGGGACGTGGCCTTTCGGAAAGCGATATGCGGCGCCACGCTGCGATCCTTTAATCATGATTCCTGCTTCGGGGCTGGCCAGAAATTCAGCCGTTTTTTTCAGTCCGAGCAGTGTTGCGTGGCGATAGCAGCTCCCGATCGAATGCGCGCAGGCCTGCGCGACGTCTCGCGTCGGTTTGTGTGGGTAAAGCTGGCGCAGTGTTTCGATTTGCGCCGCCGTCCAGGGGGAGCCGTTCAATCAAACCTCTTTCTTGAACCAGTAAAACCGCGACTTCCCGCGCCCGACGGTCGCCAGTTCGCCGGCGTTGATCATCATCGACAGCAGGGTGTAGAGCTTTTCCTTGCCGACGATCTGCTTCAACTTGCGTTCCATGCGCGGCTGCAGCTCGCTAATCGCCAGCGGGCGCGCGGCAGCGGTCAACAGGTCGCGCACGGCCTGCGTCTTGCTGGTTTCTCCGTTGCGGGCGCTCATCGCGCCGGCTCCGATTGCTGGTGCAGACGTGCGCACTGGCCGATCGCATCGATCGCGGCTTGCTCTGGCGGCAGATCGACGCCGAGGCCGTGGGCTTTGTTGAGGTAGTGCGCGGCCTTCAGACTGGCGAGCGCGCAGTACAGGTGGTGCGAGACGCCGGCAAGGGCGCCGGCGCGTTCGATCAGCATGTAGGGATGCCCGTTGGCCATCACTTGCTCGCCGAATAGATCGGCGCCGCGCCGACGCCCAGGTGCCACCACATCCACGCGCGGTTGGCCACGCGCTGGCAGCCGGTGGTGCGGGCAGGGTTGGCGCTGTGCGGATCGGCGGTGCTGTCGATCAACAGCACAATCAGCGGGCCGTCGTCGTCTTTTTTGGGTGCGCAGCCGAGGCGGGCCATTTGCGTCTCGAAGTCGGCGTCGCGCTCGGCGGCGATGAGGTGTTCGTCGCGCACCGTCATCCAGCTGCTGACTGCGACGAGGGCCAGCGCCAGGGCGAGGCCGCCCGCCCAAGCCTTCGGGTCGCGGCGCAGGTGCGCGGTGAGAAAGCCAATTACGCTGAAGGCGAGCACGATCAGCGCCGCGATGAGCAGGGAATCGATGGTGTGGATGGGATGCATGCCGGCCTCCGTCAGTGGAAAGGACTAAAGGATTGAATTACTGAATGGGCACTCTGCGGACGGCGCGGGCTCGCAAGGAGACGTCGGTGTAGCTGAAATCCTGGCCGCCGTAGTCGAAGCTCTGATACCAGGCGTAGCCCGACTCCGAGGCGTGCTTTTCGTTCGACCAGTACCAGTCGCGCTTGAAGGCATCGCGGGCTTCGACGAATAGCAGGTTCAGTTCAAGGCGCGAGGGCAGGTCGCCGCCAATCTCGGCGGCCTTGGCGAGCATGGTGGCGTGGTCGCCTGCGAAATCGCCGGGTAGGAGAATGACGTGGTGCAGCTGGCGGCCGACCGAGACGATGCCGATCCAGACTTCGCCTTCGTTCAGCGGCAGGGTGGTGATCGGGGCGGCGGTGAGTTGCGGGGAAAGTGCAGACGTTTCGACTGCGGTTGATGCTGTTTGCATGGTGCCCTCCGTTGGGTGACGGAGAGCAGTCTGCGCCAAACATGGCGCATGTGTCAAGCCATATATGGCGTGTTACGGTATTTCAGTCGACTTCGAGCCGGCCATAACGGTATTTGGCGACCAGTCTGCCGGTCTGCCAATGCCTGAATGAAAACTCCGCTACCTTGCTCGAGTCACCTTGCACAACCACGCACGAGATGGCGGCGGCGAGGCCCTGCTTGACGTCAATCGGGACCATAAAATACGTTGGCCCGACGTACACGATCAGTTCCGCAGTTTTGAAATCTGCCTGGTAGATCATTTCATTCTTGTTCGCCAAATTAACCTTGCGCTGGCATTCAGCAGCCCGCTTGGCATCGGGGGCGGCGCTAGCATGGGCAACGGCTAACGCAATGCAGATCGCAAGTCCGCATCTGGTGGGAAAATCCATTCGTCAGCGATGCAGCTTCAGTTTGAATTGTTTTGGCGAGGTCTTATATTTTGCGCCGTCTTCGTGAACGGCTTGTTTCCCTGTGGGAACGAACCCATTTTGATGTAGATCGTCGTCGGTAACTGCTTCGCCGAACAATTGAACGAGCCCGTCTCGTTGGTCGCTGGTGAGCGATGTGATGCGCCTGGCGAGTTCAATCACTTCGGGCGCAGGCAGGTCGAGTCCGCCGCGGCTCGGCACGTCGAAATCGGGCGTCAGCAGTAACCACGGCGGCAGCTTAAATGCTTCGGCGACCGCGACGATCGTATCCAGCTGCGGTTGGACACCGTCTTCATAGTTCAGTAGATGCCCGATCGTACGGGCGCCGATCTTTCGGGTCGGCGTAGAGCAAGACTTTGCCAGCTTGGCGTGCGACTTGAGATCTGGGGTCGCGTCCATCAAAGCCTTGACGTTGTGCGCGAGTATTTTTCGGTAATTGAGGCTCATGAGGGGAGGATACTTTCCCCGATGCGCCATTAGTGGCTTGACAACTGCGCCATAAATGGCGCAATCTCGCGGCCAAGCCATGAAAACACCACTTTTAGAGCAAGTAAAGGCCGGTTTGCAGGCCCGCAAGGGGGATTGGGTGAGTATTGCCACCGATTCCGGCGTGCCTTACGACACGATCTCCAAGGTAGCGCGCGGCGCCACGTCGAACCCCGGCGTGCTGACCGTGCAGAAACTATACGACTGCCTGGCGCGCATGGAGTCAGCGGCATGAGCTTACAGCGGCGCTTCGGCCGGCAGGCACACCCAGTCCATCTTGCTGCCAATGACGCGGTAGCGCTTGGTCAGGTCGTCGAGGCGGGGCACCGCTTTTTCGCACGCTCGAACGTCGCCGAACTCCATCGTGATCGACATCGGCGCGATGCCGGGACCGCCGCTAGTGCTGAACATAACAACCAGTATCCATTTCATGGTTTCCGTCTCCTGAGATCGGCCATGACGGCCGCATTGAGATTCTACGTTACCGCGGGGGCGCGCTCGGCGTCTCCGTCAATCGCACGGGGGGTTTAACGATGAAGCTGCGCGATGCATTTTGCAAAACCGTTCACGAGGTAGGGGTCGCGAATCTCGCCGCGCGCATGGGCGTTAACCCGTCAACGTTGCAGCAGAAGGCGAACCCGAACGCCGAGCGGCACGCGCCGACGGTGGCCGATCTGGAGCAGGTGGCGCTGTTTGCGGGGCGGCCGTATATCGCGGACGCGATCGCGGCGCTGGCGGGCGGCGTGTTCACGAAGCTCGGCCAGTTCGAGGGGGTGTCGGATACAGCGCTGCTCGAAGTGGCGACCAAGCTGGGGCAGGAACTCGGCAGCGTGTTCGGTGCGTTGAACGAAGCGCTGGCCGACGGCGACGTCACCAGCAACGAGGTCGAGAAGATCCGCAGCCGCGTCTACACGTTGAACCAGGCGTCGGCCGAACTTGTGAATCGCGTCGAGGGGATGGTGCGGCAACCGAAGCATTTGAAGGTGGTGGGCTGACGTGGTGCGCCGCAAACCGCAGGCGCTTGCATGGCAGGGTGGCGACTTTACGTCCACCGCTCAAGCGATGTATGTGCGGTGCCGCGCATAAGGAGCAAATAAATGTCGCCTGAACAGCGCAAGCACCTCGCCGTCGCCAACCGATGGCATTCGCGCAAGAAAGGCGCGCGATCGCGGCGCGACGTTCTCCGCTGTCACGAGCAGGCGATGCGCCATTTCTGGTCGGCGCTGGGGCGCCCGGACAAGCTGCGAGGGCCGCTGCTTTGAAGAAATATCCGCATGGGCTGGGGCCAATGCAGGCGCGCGTGCTGGGCGCGCTTGCGGAGGCGTGCTCGAATTTGCCGCAGCTTCGGGATCGATGCGGCACCGATATCAAGTCAGCGCGGTCGGCGGTGGTCTGCTTGTGTGAGCGCGGGTTTGCGAACAAGACCGGACGCAGGAGCGCGGCCGACACCGTGCGCGGCTGCAGGGTGTACGAAATCACGGAAACGGGGCGGGCGGCGCTGCGGGACCTGTTGGCCGCCGGCACGCCGCGGCAACCGCGCAGCGGCAGCGGCCAGGTGGCAGGCAAACCGTATCACCGCGGGCTGAATTGGTCCGCTTCAATGTTGGGATGAGCGATGCGCAAACTGTTGACTTGTTTGGCGACGTTGGTGCGGGTGATCCTGCTCGCGCGCGAGACCTGGGTGAACCCGCGAACGGATCTGCTGGACCGGATCGAGATTTTCTTCGCGCCGCTGCCTGCGACGGATTCGGTCAGTTTTGGCCGTATCGTGCGGCCGACTACATCGGCGGTCTGCCATTCCACCGAGACCGAGCGCGCGCATTCAGAGCGGTACCGCCGGCATTTGCTGCCCAGGTGGCTACATTGATCCACCGTTCGATTTATCACCGGAGCGTGGATTGAAGATGCTGCGCGCCGCGATTGCGGAATTGCTGCTGGTGGCGGCTACGCTTTTTTGCGGCCTGATGGTCGCGATCGGCTTTCTGATCGGCGGGCTGGTGTGGCTGTTCAACACGCCGACGCGGGTGATTGAGCGGGTGAGGCGGGGATGAGCTACCGCGAGCCGCCGATCGATACCGTGCTGCGGCATCTCTCGCGCGCGGCGGATGTGGCACGCAAGCGGCGCGTGCGTCAGGCGGTCGCGGTGGCTATTCAGGTCGCCCTGTTGGCGGCGTTCGGCGAAATAGACCGGCAACGCGATGCGGGGCGCAGAAAGTGAGCGAGGGTTGGAACTACAGTCTTGAGGCCGAGCAATCTGTGCTCGGCGGACTGTTGCTCGATAACTCGGCGTTTGACCGCATTGCCGATTTGCTGCAGGAGGTCGATTTTTTCGCAAGCGACCACCGCGTAATCTTCCGCGCGATTTTTGAGCTGATTGAGAGCGGCAAGCCCGCTGATGCGCTGACGGTTTTTGAGTGGGTGAGTCGGTCTGGTTATGCTGATCGTGGTTCTGATCGTCTCGACCGCGCATATATCGGTGACTTGGCTTTCAACACGGCCAGCGTGGCCAATATCCGCCGCTATGCCGAGATCGTGCGCGAGCGATCGATCCTGCGCGGGCTGTTTGGTGCGGCCTCGAACATCATCGAGAGCGTGCGCGAGACCAAGGGGCGCGAGGTGCGCGAGCTGCTCGACCGTGCGCAGGCCTCGGTGATGGCGATCAGTGAAAAGAACCAGGGCGACCGCAGCGAATTCACGGACACAACGGCGTTGCTGACGCAGACGATGGAGTTTATCGACACGCAGTTCCAGCGCGCGCGCGAAGGCGAGTTGAGCGACGTGACGGGCTTGACCACGGGGTTTATCGATCTCGATCGGATGCTGACCGGGTTGCATGGCGGCCAGCTGGTGGTGCTGGCGGCGCGGCCGTCGATGGGCAAGAGCGCCTTTGCGCTGAATATCGGTGAGGCCGGCGCGCAATCTTCCCAAAAAACGGCGGCGATTTTCAGTATGGAAATGTCCCGCCACGAACTGGGGTTGCGGCTATTGGCGGCCGGCGCCCAGGTGAACATGCAGCGGCTCGCTACGGGGCGCATCAACGATCAGGAGTGGCCGCGCATCACAGCAGCGGTGGGGCGGCTGAACGATCTCCCGATGCTGATCAACGAGACCGGTGCGCTGACGGTGATGGAGCTGCGCGCGATGGCGCGGCGGGCCTTCCGTGATGCCGGCGGGCTGAGTGTGATCATCGTCGACTATCTGCAATTGATGAGCGGTAGTGACCAGCGGGCCAATCAGGCGACGCAAATTGCCGAAATTACGCGGGGCCTGAAGCAACTGGCAAAAGAGTTGCAAGTGCCAGTGATCGCGCTATCGCAGCTCAACCGCGAACTGGAGCGCCGGCCGAACAAGCGGCCGATTATGTCCGATTTGCGCGAGAGTGGTGCCATCGAGCAGGACGCCGACGTCATCCTGTTCATCTACCGCGATGAGGTCTACCACAGCGACAGCACCGATCGGGGCATCGCCGAGATCATCATCGCCAAGCAACGCAACGGCCCGACCGGAACGGTCCGGCTGAATTTCCGCGCGGACCATACGCGTTTTCTTAACCTGGCAAATGAGTATTGATCATGAGTGACAAGGTGCGGGCATTGATGTGGGATTACTACGACCCGAAGCGTTTTGGAGCGCCGATGGTGATGGCGATCGCGCTGTCGGACGAGGCGGACGATCGCGGCAACGGTATCCATCAAACGGTGCCGGAACTGGGCCGCAAGACACGCCAGACCGACCGGGCGGTGCAGAAGCAGTTGCGGCAGATGGAAGACTCCGGGCTGCTGGTTTGTGTGGTGCGCGGAAAGGGTGGGCAGGGCGGCGTAAGCGAATACCGGATGAGCCTTTCACTGCTCATTGAGGTGGCAGATTCCGCGAAAAATTTGATTAAAAATGAGGCATGGGGGGGTGAACGTAGTTCACCTTTAACGGTGAACGTCGTTCACCCCTCCCCCCCTCCAACGGTGAACGTCGTTCACCCCTCAGCGCCCGACCATATATACGCTTTTAAAGAACTATTCCCCGAACATGCTTCACCGTTCACCGTACAGAATCTGCAGGAGGACCGAAGACTGGCCGACTGGATGTTCGCTCGATTGAAGGTTTTGGTGCCGAGCCATCGGGAGCCGAATTGGAAGAAATGGTGCCGCGAGATCCGTCTGCTGCGAGACCGCGACAAGCGCACGCGACGCGAGATCGCCGAGCTGTTCGCTTGGGCGAATGCAGATCCGTTCTGGCAGACCAACGTGCTCTGCCCGAACACGCTGCGCCGCCAGTGGGAACGCCTCGATCTGCAGCGCAAGAAAACGGCCGGCACGTTGCCAGCGGCTGTCGGGACGTCTGCACGGCTGCGCCCTGGCTGCGACCATCCGGGCTGCAGTCGCGATGGTGCGCGCAAGGTTCGCGATGAAATGTTTTGCCACGAACACGCCGACGAGCGCGAGGTGGCAGCGTGAGTCTGCGCTTTCCGCATGTCCTGCCGAGCTGGCAATACGCCGATCCAGCGCTGTTCGCGCAGTTCACCTCTCGGCCGATGGTGCGTGTGGTGATCGTCCCGGCCAATGATTCGCCGGCGGTGCGCTGCGTGCGCGACCGCTACTACACGCAGGCCAAGCGGCTCCACGTGAAACAGTTGATGAGGGGAAAACGATGAGCGAGAAAATATACGACGCAGTGACTGAAGATTTCATCCGGCGCATGCGTAACTGGGCGCAGGCCGAAGCCGGTTGCGCGATGTCGATGATCAGCTCGGCATACAGCGGCATGCCGCCCGACACGTGGGGCGACTTCCAGCCGGTGATTCTTGAGGGCGAGGCGCAGGACACCTCGACTGCACTGCAGGCGGTGGCGATCCGCTACCGGCAGGCGGTGATGCAGTTCTGGCGGTTCGAGGGGAGATCGTTGCGCCAGCACGCCCGGCAACTGCGGCCCGCCTCCATCGAAGGCAAGCCATTCAGCTACCACACCTTTGAAGTGTGGGTGATCAAGGGGCACGATGAGCTGAAAGCCATACTGAGGGTGCGCACGGCCGCCTACCACGCGCAGACGCGCGCCCACTGCGGCGTTGAAAAATGTGCTTGACGAATGGAATTGCTCAAATTATGATCCGTTTCAGTATTAGGGGAGCTACCCCTTGCGCAAACCCGAGAGCCGAAAGCCTCGGGTTTTTTGTTGTCTATTCTTCGCTGCCGGACCTCCTCCCCAGCAGTGTTTCGCCCGTGAACTGACGGGCGCTTTTATTCATGCCCTACATGCCGAAGAGTCCATGCACCTATCCAGGGTGTGGGGCGCTGACCGGCGCCGCGCGCTGCGATAAGCACAAGCGAGTCGAGGCAAGGCAATACGATCAACAGCGTGGCAGCGCGCACGCGCGCGGCTACGGTGCGCGGTGGCAGAAGGCAAGCAAGGCTTACTTGCGCGCGCATCCGTTGTGCCAGTGTCCCGAGTGCGGTGATGGTGAGTTGCGTGTAGTGGCTGCCTCGGTGGTTGATCACAAGATCCCGCACCGTGGCGACATGAAATTGTTCTGGGACAGCGGTAACTGGCAGTCGATGGCCAAGACCTGCCACGATAAAAAAACGGCAACCGAGGACGGCGGCTTCGGCAACGCGCCGCGCCTCTGAGTGGATCGGAAGGGGAGGGGTGGGTCGCATCACCCCCGCCACCCCGCGAAAGACCCTGCTCTCAGATTT
>Ga0181352_1000075_pt1 | contig 42156 bp, 52 predicted proteins | sample Fa13VDMLBSN_FD_130103 | JGI IMG/M metagenome (GOLD analysis project Ga0181352, IMG submission 130103) | Freshwater viral communities from Lake Michigan, USA - Fa13.VD.MLB.S.N | ecosystem: Environmental > Aquatic > Freshwater > Lake | place: USA: Michigan | collected 2013-09-23 | reverse complement strand
GGTGCCCGTGTTTTGATAGGGCAGCGTGGCGAGATCGACCACAAGCAGCTTTTCCTCCTGGTCCGTAGCAGCGCAGGGAATTTGGAAGGGCTGGATATTGGCCGGCAGTTTGCTTTCAAAGCCAGCAGGCAGCACCTTGGCATAGCTGATGGTGCCCGGCACATCCGAGTCCAGCACGCCGATTGTGATGTCTGGATAATAGTCTCCTGTGGTCGGCAGTGAAATGGTGCTGCTGAGGGTGCGAGTGACAACGGTGTTGCCGGTGGTCACAAACCGAATGGTGCTGCCATTGGCAGGCTTGTAATGTGTGGCGAACAGAACGTGCCGAGGTGACACCAAGATGCCTGCTTTTTGGAAAACTGAATCGCTATTCCAGGGGCTGATGGCCGTGAGCGCCTGCACATGCACCGCCGCCCAGTGGTCCGTGTTTCGGACATAGGTGGGCGTGCTGTGATCTTGCGTGGTGAAGAGGCGCATGTTTGTGGAGGGAACTTGGTCTGCCAGCAGGCCGTCCAAGTGGGAGATCAGTTCATTCTTTAGAGTGCCTTCATCGTCGGGGTGCGGTGGGGGTTCAGGCAGGGCTAGGTCGCTAAAGTAAGGGCATGACCATCAGATAAACTGAGATCACGCCCGCATTCGCAGAATTAGATGTTTGGTAAAGATAAAGCGTCTGAGCCGTAGAGGGCACAATACTTGTGCTTGTCGCGGTGACTTGCACAACATTTGAAGTCGATGTTGGACCTGTAATTGTTCCTACAATCAGGCTTCCAGATCCTGATGCGGCATCTCGAACAGCGAACGATGCCCCAGCCAATGTGCCCGCTGCGCTTTCGGCAATGCAAACAGATGTTCCGCTAAAAGTAAAACGATACCGCGTGCACCAGCTTGGCAATGTCACTGTCGCCACATCCGCAGGCGTGCCTGTGGTCAGCACGGTGACGTTTTTGATGGCGAGCATGAACGGCTTGTTCACCTCATCCGCGTCGATGAGTTGCTGGACGCGGCCAGCGCTGATTCCTGGAGTGCGAAGTTTCATGCGGGGGTCAGTGTGAGGGGAAAAGGTTAGCTGACGGCACGCTTCCAGGCGATGTAGCGCGGGCTGCCGGTCATGGCGGCCACGCTCACGGGGCCGATGTAGTCATCAATGAGGATACTCGCGCCCGCGCCATCATCCGCCGCACCTCCGGCGGACAAAATCGTGTTGAGGCTGGTGGTGCTGGCAGACTCGCCCAGCTTCACCGCGAGGGCGGCATCATCCAGATTGTGGATGAATCCGACCTCTCCGGACGCAAGGGTGAACACGGTCCCGGCACTGGTGCCGATGGTGTAGTTGCTCGGCAAAGCGCCGGATTGAAGGCTGGCAGAACGGACGGCTTCCATAGAGGTCTTAGGGTTTGGGGGATTCGCGGTTGCGCCGAAGCTCGGCGCGGTGGATTTCGAGGAGTTCCTCGCGGGCGGTGCTTTGCAGAGTCATGCCGGTTTGTGTCTGGCCCTGCTCCAGAAGCCAGGTGCCGTGCATGTGGCGGATGACGAACTCATGCAGCACCTCCAGCACGGGCATGAGCACCCATTTGCTGGCGGCGAGATCGGTGGAGAAGGTGCCGCTGGTATGGGCAACGATGCAGCGGTAGCATTCGAGGTTGCTGACGGTGCGGACATCTCCCACGACATAGGCCGTGGCAGTCACCCAGGCGGTGGTGTTGAACTTGGAGATGAGCGGGGTCCAGCTCACCCAGACGGTGGGCAGATCGGGGCTGACGCTGATGCCGGTTTTGTCGGTGTAAAACTGCACGCTGGTGGCCAGTCGTGTTTCCCGTGGGTCCTGCGTGTAGATTTCGAGGTTGCGGGCATCTCCCAGCACGTCCCAGGAGATGAGGCCGCTGCTGGGGGTGATCTCTGCCCAGGTGCGGGCGTCTTCCCAAAAGCTGTTGCTCTGGAAAGGTAGCTCGTAGCCGATCTTGTAGCTGCGGTTGAAGAGCTGAAGGAACTCAGCTTTCAGGGTGGCATTGCTCCCGATCTCTGTGAGGTAGCGTGTGGCACGCACAGCATCCTCAAAGGCGGTGTTGAAAGGGATATGGGAGCGGACGGCCATGGAGGTGTCAGGCCACGAGGGCTTGCTGCCCCTCCTTGGCAGCGTGTTGCAGGCGCAGGCTGACCTGGGCGTGCTGCATGGCGCGGTGCATCCGGCCTTCTTTGGCAGCCTGCTCCAGGGAGGCGGTCCAGCCGCTGCGGATGTCTCCGGTGATGACTTTCTGCGGGGCGCAGTCGGGGTTCCGTTTGAGGAAGTCCCGCATCATCTCGGAGTCATCGAAGACTTCGCCACCTTTGCAGCCACGCATGCCGAGAGTGCTGCGGTGCAGTTGTTTGTAGGTGAGGGGTGCCATGTGGTAGGCGGGCATGAAGTCGAAGTCATTTTTGACGACGACAGGCCCGCGAGCGCGACGCAACTCAGCGGCACGCTTTTCCTGAAGAGCTGCGCGGTGATTGTCCGCTTCGAGCTTGGCTTTGTAAGCGGCGAAGATGGCACGGGCTTTGTGCAAGCCCACCCGTTTGGCGAGCTTTTCAAAGCTGAGCACGGGCGCTTTGTCAGGATTCCACATAACAAGAAAGGGAAAAGGGGCCGCCAAGGCAGGCAGAGGACTCCGGGGAAGGATGCGCCGATGTGGGTCACAACAACACAACAAAGGCCTTTCCCTCCGCCTGCCCGGCGGTGATGGTTAAGCGACGGCGGTATAGACCTTGCCGTGAACGGCGGGCATGGAGCAGAAGAGGCTGAAGAAGCCTTCGACATAGCCCTGAGTGCCGCTGCCATCCTGGGAGAGGTCCACTTCTTCGAGGCCATTCAGCAGCTCGTAGAAGTATTCCATTTCCAAGGCCAGCATGTGGTCCTGATCACCCAGCGTGAGGGTGGGTGTGCCGGTGGCGGTGGCGGCAGCCGACAGCACGATGCGGGTGCTGTTGGTGATGCTGGCGATGTAAGCGCCCGCAGGGATGCCTGTGCCGCCGATCTTCATGCCAGACTGGAGGCCTGCGGTGCTGGTCACGTCCAGCGCGGTGCTGGTGTTCGTGGTGGAGGCACCGGCCAGACTGCCGGCATTGCGCACGCCGTTGAGGTGCTCAGTCGGCACGACCATGAGACTGCCGAAGGCGGTCTTGTAGCCGGTGAGCATGGCGCTGATCTCGTGATCCGTGCTGTCCTGATTGAAGCGGCGGATGGGGGTGCTGGTGTTGCTGAGAGTGCCAGCATCAAAGAAGGTGGCCAGGTGATTGGCGAACTCCGTGGTGGTGAAGGCGGTGAGCTTGACGTTCTTGCGCTTGGCCTGGCGGCACTCCAGCAAGAGCGTGCGCATCTGCGTCTCGGTGAAGGCCGTGGCGGAAGCGACGCTGATGAGCTGCGAGGATGCAGGGCGGTAGTTGCTATCCACCTGGAAGGTGGAGCTGGTGCCCTGAGCGGAGCTTTCGACATAGGCGGAACCGCCCATGGTGAGGTGCATGGAGCCAAGACGGCCTTCATTGTCGTAGGCGCTGGCGGTGTCCTTCGCCACCTGGGCGGAGAGGTAGGTGAGTTCCACGCCCTGCTTGTAGCGCTCAAGGGCGCGGAAGCGGGATTCACCGACTTCATTGGCGACGCCTGCGGTGTTTTCGACTTTCTCGACACGTTTCGAGACGCCGTAGTCTTCGCGCTTCTGCTGCACGCAGTTATAGATTTTGGCGCGATTGACGAAGTGGTTGGCAACGCTGCCACGAGTGACAGAATCACCTTCTTTGACGCCGCCGAGGCGTCCGGTGAGATGTTTGTCCGCCACTTTGGAATAGACGGAGTTTTCAGCGGCACCGCCGCTTTGGACGGTGGAGCTGAATAGGGTGTTCTCGTTGTCGAGAAGGGCGATTTCGTCGGCCAGATCTTCGTGGATGGCTGGGACGGTGGATGAAAGGGCTTGGGCCATGGTGTTTGGAAAATGGAGGTGTTAGAGTTCCACGCTGTGGGGCTGGAGAGGTCAGGCGCGGGCGGTGCTGCGCACGGGTCCGAGCTTGATGGCTTCCTTCAGGTATTTCTGACGCTCATCTTCAGTCTTTGCCGTCTTCGCCTTCTGCATGAGAAGGCTCTTGCGAGCTGCGATGTCAGAGCCGGAATCGGTCACGGGGGCCAGGCGTGGAGTGCTGGCGGGTGTCTCGACCGGCGGGGTCTTGCGTTGGGTGGAATCCTCTTTGGAGGATGGCGCTTTTGTCGCAGCGCCCGCTGCGTCCGGGAAAGTGATGACGGCACGGCGGCTTTGCAGCACGTCGTAGAGGGCGGCCTTGGCCACGAGTTCCTCTAGCCGTGTGGGCAGGCTGGCGTCTTTGAGATAGGTTTCGCGGGCTTCTTTGTAGCCCTTGGTGGCGGCGTGTCTCTCGGCGAGTTTACTGGCGGACTCACGCACCTGGGTGACTTTGGCGTCATGGGTGAACCATGATTGCGCGTCTTGGATGCGCTGCTGGTAAAGGGGCAGATCGGCGGGCCGCAGTTCGACCTCCTGCCCATTAGGCAGGGTGTGGGTGACGGCTTCATCTTCGCCACGGCGTCCGGCTTTGACTTCGCGCTGATGGTAGCTGAGCAGGGCGAGCGCTTCTTTGGCATTTTCACCCCAAGAGGCGACGGCGTGGGCATCTTTGAAATGCACGAAGGAGTTGCCCGCGAGCCCGACAGAACGCACGGCGGTTTCACCGTCCTGCTTTTCGATCTCGGCGAGTTTGGCTTCCAGCTCGGTGAGCTTGGTTTCCTTCTCCTGGAGCTTGGCCTCGGCCTCCTGCGCACGTTTGCGCACTTTGGCGGCTTCTTTGCTGGCTTCAGTGATGCGCTTGCGGGCCTTTTCATCGAGCTTGGCCAGATCGGCCTCACTCATTTCTTCAACGGCGGGATCTTCAGCTTGAGAGGCTGGGGCTTCATTGGAAGTGTCAAAGCGGATGCTTTCGGCTTCGACCTCGGCAGCGGCTGGAGTCTCTGGAGCGGGAGCGGATGCGGCAGCGGCGGGCTTGTCCGGTGTGGGAGTGGCTGCGGGAGCGGCAGCGGCTTTCTCCTTTTTGGCTTTCCGCTGAGCGCGGAAGGCCTTGGCCTGATCGGCACTGAGTCCACGAGCAATGTGCTCGGCGGTGGCATCCTGCGGCGTGATGATATTGACCGGAGCTTCAGCTTCGGCAGATGCGGCAGGCGTGACAGGATCGGACATGGAGCCCACCCTACTCGCCTAACCTGCTACACCTCAAGCCTTGGGAATGATGCGGGATGATGTGGGATGAAGTTTGACGCTTGGGCTAATTCACTGCCTCTGCCTGCTCCGCTGTGGCGGGAGCTGATTCCAGCCATGCGCGGGCGATTTGATAGAGATACAAGGCTCCACAAGCCTGCCCCTGATCGTGCGCTGTGGCTACGGCTTCAATGCCTGCCCGCTGCATGTCGAATGCTTTGCGCTCGATGAGATTGAAGAGCGCTTTCACCGCTGGGTCCTGGCGGTTTTCATAGACGTGCTTGCGCTCTTGAGCACGCTGCTCCGGGGTGAGGTGGAAGGTCTGCCCATAGAGCGGGGCGCAAAGGATGACGGGGGCGGATTCGGGCATGTCAAACGGTGGCAGAGGTGAGCATGGAAGGCTGCTGAAGCATCTGGGCGAGGCTGATGCCATCCGGCAGTTGCTGAAGAGTATCGAGGAGTTGCTCGGCAGCCGTGGCCTGAGCCAGCGGGTCCTCTGACAAGGTGCGGCCGATGCGGGCGTTTTCGCCACCGTGCTGCTTCTGGTTGTTCACGAGTCCGGCGAGGTAGCTGGTGAGCACGACGTGAATCTGCTGGCCGCCGATGATGGATTGCTGCCGCAGGGGGCTGCGGTTGATTTCATCGGTGACGGCCTGCGCGAGCCCGCCGAAGTCCATGCCCTCGGTGACATCTGGAGCGCCGCCGCTGAAGATCTCGGCGAGGTGCATTCGGGCCATGTCGAGCGTTTGCCGCTGGGCGGTGTCGGCATCTTTGGGCAGGCACTGCGCGGCGAGTCCAGGATCGAGCATGTTGAAGCCTGCTTCGAGGATGGGCAGGGTGTTGATCTGGCCGCGATTGTCGAGCGGGACGATCATGTCCTTGATGAAGCCGAGGTGCTGGCGCGTCCATTCCACATCCAGACTTCTGACGTTGAACTTGGCCTGAATGTCATAACCGCCGCGCACTTCTTCGGCTGTGGCGGTGATGAGTTCATTGGTGCCGGTGATGCGGGCTCCTTGCAAAGGCGGCATGTATTGCTGGATGAGCTTGGCGGTGCGGGAAATGCACTGGCTCAGTGAAAGCATGAACCATTCGAGCTCGGCCTGTCCCATCATCATGGCCACACTGTCGGCCACGTTCTTGCTGGCGAAGCCAAAGAACTCGTTGACGCTCTCACGCAAGGTTCGCTCGATCTCGATGCTGCGGCCATCGGGTGGCGGGATCTGCAAGGCGGTGGGTGCTTTGCCACGAATGGAGGGCAGGAACACACCGGGAGCGGGGCGCAGGCCTTCCAGCTCGGGGTCACCCGTCCAGGTGGGAAAGGTGGTGAGGCTGGCGGCATCGGTGCGGCTATCCCACTGGGCTTTGACGGCCTGCTCCTTGGTCATAGTGATCTCGGGCACGCTGTGGCCATCCAGCAACAGGCGCTCGTCTGTGCTGAAGGTGAAGGGGACGAAGGGGTAAGAACCATCCCAGTCCATGCGCAGTTCGCGCTTGGCGACCTTGTCCTGAACATCGGCGTGCAGGATGGTGGCATAGGTGCCGGTGAGGCCATCTTCGGTGACGGCTCGGTCCCAAAGCTCGATGATCTGGTAGAGGTGATTTTGAGATTCACCATTGGCGCGGGCGGTCCAGTTGACTCCGGCACCGCTGAGCGCCCAAGGGTGATTGCCCATGCTGTTGCTGAAGAGGTTGCTGCGGCCTTTGTGCTTTTTGAGCACTTCTTCAACCCAGGCTTTATCCCAGTCATGCAGGGCGGCCTGTTCACGAATCCACTGGGCGGAGCGCCAGCGGACTCGGCCCACCCAGCGGCAGGAGTCGAGATTGTCCTCCATGAGGGTTTCATAGGGGAAGAACACATCCACGAAGGGCTGCAAGGCCTCCCAGCATGGGGAGCTGCGTTTGACGTAAGCGGCGTGGACGGTGGCCTGATCGGCACCTTTCCGCAGGGCATCGAGCGCACGTTTAACGGACGCTCTACCGATCTTGCGACGCTGGGCAGCACCGGGTAGGTTTTGCAAACAGAGGTCGATGATGCGGTCCTCATCGGCGGGGTCCATGGCGAGGGCCTCGAAGTCGATGTCTTCGATCAAGGTCATGTCCTGAGCTGCCACGGCGGCCTTCATTTGCAGCCACTCCGCCACCATGGGCACGGTGAGGGTGATGGGCTCCACGCCGCGCTCTTCCTTCCAGCCGACATACATCAGGCTGGCGCGGAAGCGGTCTGCATAGCTACCGGCCCGCAGGCCCTGCGTGACGAACTCGGTGCGCATGGGTCCGTTGAGGTAGTAGCGCAGCACCTGGCGCATAAGGCCGGCACGTTTAGCATCCGTGCTCTCCATCGGGGTGACGGTGAGGCTGCCGCTCATCAGCGCGGCGATGCGGGCGGCATTCCGCCGGTTCATCACGGTCTGGGTGAGATGCACCTCATGGTCTGCGGCACCGTTGAAGGGTTTGGCATCGGCGGTTTTGGTGTTGGCCTTTTTGCCGGTGCCGTTCTTGCCCTGCCACCAGCATTTGCGTGTCTGCTCGTTGGTGGCCATTTGCTTGAGAAACTGGCTGGCATCACGGCAGGCCGCGTCCATCTCATCGAGCGCGTCTTTGACCTGCCAGTCGGCAAGCGGTTTCTCCGGGTCAATGACGGAGGGCAGTTCAGCGGGTTTTGACATCAGGATGGCGGAGGTTCACAGTTTGTGAACCACATCCAGCGCACCCTTCCCCAAGAGCAGGGCCATGCTTCTGCAAGTCTGCGCAGAAGTCAAGCACGGCCTGCCGGAGCCAAAGACGGCGGGCGTGGAGGTGGTGCTGCACGGGCGGCGGTTGCTGATTTTGCAGCAGCGCCTCCGCCTCGCGCTTCCTCAGACCTGCTTGCATCATCAGGTCACGCACTTGAGAAAAGGTGATGAGGAGGGTCATGTGGGTTTTAAGGGAGCGCGGGCACTCCTGCCCGCTGAGTTGGTGCCTGTAATTTCTCGGGCCAAAACTCACCCGTGATCGTGCCCGAGACAAAAGCCCGTTCATCTCCGATACACTTCATCCATTCCATATCCTCTTCCCACTCTATAATTTCAGGATTTGCCTGTGGGTCGTAGCGATACCAGTAATAGCCGCTTTCTGTCGGTTGATTTGTAGTCCAGTGATCCATATTTTGGAGTTACTTCATGATTGGAAACTTGGCCTGCCCGACGTGGCCGACGAAAACACGCTTGTCGATGAGCACGCGGCCGCCGAGCTCACGCCACTTGGCGCAGAAGGCGAAGTCTTCGCTGGTGCCGTCGTAGGAGGTGGGCCAGAAGCTGTGCATGTCGCCGAACTCGGTGTTTTTCATGAGGGTGACGTGCGGCTTCATCTTCTCGAAGACGGAGCGATGCACGCGCATGAAGCCGCGGGCGGTTTTAGCGACTTCCCACAAGATGCCTTCACAAAGCGCAGGGTTTTCCATGCCGGGCAGGGGAACCACAGGGGCCTCAAATTTGACGGTGCGCTTGCTGTAAAGGCCGAACACGAGCGGCTCGTCATGCTCCATGAGGTGGGCGAGGTCCTGGGGCTTGAACACGAGATCGGTGTCGATGACGATCATTTCGTCGCAGTCGCTTTGCAGGAACTGCTTGGTGGCTACGTCCATGGCATAGCCAGGGTAAGGCGTGGAGAGGTGGCAGAAGACGCTTTCGCCTTGGAGAGCGCCCATCATGCTCACCGCCCAGGCGGTGACAGAGAGGCCCATGCCGTTGTCGATGATGGGATAGAAGATGGGTTTGTCGGTTGGATTCATGGTCGTGGGCGTGTTTGGGGTGAGGGTTTAGATGCGGGTGCGTTTTGGCACGGGGCCGTCGTATTCAAAGATGCCTTCGATGTCGGTGGGGGTGGCTTCGATCCGCATCCCGCGCCGGAACTGGGAGGCAAAGACACGCGGGCCGGTGAGCCTGACGCTGACCATGGCGCCGCCATCCACGGGCTTGCAGCGCAGCACGCGGGGCATGACGCCTGCGGCTTGTGCCAGCATGGGTATTTTGGCCGGAGCAGATGGGGCGTTGTAAACGCCGATCAGGCGCAGCACTTCGGCCTCGCCTTCTGGGGTAATGTGGTAGGCCTGGCCCTCTTTGACGTAGTGCTCCAGGCGTTTGAGATCGCCATTTTCGCGCCAGCGCTTGAAGCTCTCACGCGGGACATTGAGCCGGGCGGCCAGGATGGCTTCGGGGGTGTTGAGGAATGCGGTGGTATCCATGTTGTGTTGTTGGGTGGGGTGGTCGGCTCAGTAGCCAAATTCTTCATTTTTGCGGCGTTTGAAGCGCTGGGTGTCAATGTGGCGTGGGTTGGCGGAGAGGAGGATGCGGAGGGTGTCGATGGGGTCCTTCCAGGCGCTGCTGCTGCTGCCGGCCACGGCGTAGCCGGGATAGTTTTGCAGGGCTCCGATGAGGTTGGTGCAGTGCTTGGCAATGCGGATTTTTGGCCCGCGCCCTTGCTGGGGGTCTATCTCCATGTCTCCGGTGGCGTTGTCGATGTGGGTGTTTTCGCGGTCCCACATGAGCATGGAGTTGATATTCTGCTCGCCGCTGAGCACGTTGTCTGCGGCGGCAGTGCCTCCGGCTTGGCGGAAGTAGAGTTTGTTGTCCTCCATCCACTCGATGATGGTTTTGCTCTCTTCCTGGCCTTCCACGACAGTGGCGGTGGATCGACTGTCGGAGATGCGGCGATCATAGACATGCAGCCAGGTGTCTTCGATGAGGCCTTGCTTGCTTTCGAGCTTCTGCCATCCGGCGAGCTTTTCTTCGATGCGGCGGATTTCGGCGGCGCGGAAGGCGTAGCCGCAGGGCCATTGCTTTTGGGCGTTGCCTTTGATGCCGAGGCCGTTTTTGCCGCCGGACTTGGCCCACTCGCAATCCTCGCCGGTATAAAGGGCGGCACCGGGGACGTTCACGACATCGTTGGTTTGCGGATATTCGTGGGCGATGAGGATGTCACCCGGCCCCATCTTGCCCCAGGCCTGCCCAAGCACGAAGGCCCAGAGCTGGAACCACGCACGGCCACCGCTGGCGTTTGGATCTTGCGACATCCACCACGTCCCAAACTCGGCAGGTGGCAGCCATTGCGGCACGGGGCGGACATGCACCTGAAGGTTGAAGTTGGGGAAGGGGCTGTCCGCGGTGCCTTCGGCGATGCCGTAGCATTTCCAAAGGATTTTGGAGCGAGGGCTTTTGAGTTCAGACTTTTTCATGCCCTCCCAGTTTCCGCCGAGGGGATTCTGCCAGGCGTAGATCCACATGAAGCGACGGGTGGGCACGGCGCAGTGAACGACGCAGGGCAGGCGCTCTCCCCCGATGATGGTGCCCTTGGCATCTCGGCGCGGCAGTAGCTCTGGGTCAGCCTCGATCTCCTTCATGGTGACGGCTTTGTCCATGAACCAGCGGACGGTTTCGGTGTAGCCGTCGCGGAAGGTGTAGGTGACGAACTGCACGGCGACCATGAGCCGCCCGATGAGGTCACGCGGGAACCACATTTCAGGGTCCGCTTCTTTCTGAGCGAGCAATTCCCGCCACTTGGGCATCATCTCATGCGTCCACTCGGCGGCGGTCAGCAGTCGGTTTTCTGTGGCTTCAAGCACGTTGACTGGCACGCACTCATCGCCCCAGGAGGTGCAGGGGCGGGGGCCTTCGAGCTTGCCGATGTCTTGCGCCCAGGTTTTAAACCTGCACACGGCACCGCTGGTCACGGCGCACTCGTTGTTGGTGAAACCTCCGGCGGCATCGTAACCCATTTTTTGGTTGGCCTGCTTTTTGAGGCGGCCTGTTTCGGTCTTGTATTCGTTGGGCTGCCAGAAGCGGATGGCGGCTTCCACCACTTCGGCGCTTTTGTCATCGTCAATGCTGAAGGTCCAGAAGGTGCGCTGGTGCTCGGGCATGTCTGGGCGGCACTGCTCCATCGCTAGCGTGTAGAAGCGAGCCAGCGATTGGGTTTTGCCGGAGCCATTGGAGCCCCCGATGCCCATGGTGACGGGCACGCCGGGATTCTCCACCCGCAGGCGGCAGGTCTCCCAAAGGATGTCATCCCAGGAGCGGAAGAACCACCCGTGGTTAAACGGGTCCTCTGCGGCTTCTTGGATGCGAGCTGCCCGCGCCGCCACGGCAGCCAGCGCATCCTCAGCCCCGAGCGCCATCAGCTCCTCCACCGTCAAGGGTGGCAGCATTCCATGCGGCCGCTGCTCTGCTTGCAGCAGCTCGAAGGCGAGGCGTATTTCGTCAGTCATGGGGTTATTCAAAATGGGATGTCATCGCCTTCGACTCCGGCGGTGGTGGGGCCTTCGCCGAAGACTTCGCCCATGGTTTCGCGGCCGGTGGCGGTGCCGACGCCGGGAGGTGGGGAAGGTTCCCTCAAGCCTCCGCCAGCGGCTCCCCGAGATTCACCGCAGAAGTCCCAGTGCTCGACAACGGTGAGTGTTTTGGTTCGTGGCTTGCCGGTTTCTTTGTCAGTCCACTTTTCCTGAGCGAGTCGGCCTTCGATGAAGATGGGTTTGCCTTTGTGGAAGTGCTTGGCGATGACTTCGGCCTGCTTGTTCCATGCCCGCAGTTCGCCGTAATAGGTGTCCTCTTTGACGTTGTTGTTTTCATCCTTCCAACGGCGGTTCACGGCGATGGAGAAATCCAGCACGGGGGTGCCTTTGGGGGTGTATTTGAGTTCGGGATCACGGGTAAGATTTCCCGCGAGCATGATTTTGTTCAGGTTCATGAGGTGTGTGGAGGTTTTGGTTAGTATCCGGGCAGGGTGACTTGGCGGAAATTGGGGTTGGTGGAGTAGAGTTTCAGGGTGCGACCGATGAAGCGTTGATAGTTTTTCCGGTAGCGGAGGCAGATCTCGTCAGTGGTGGCTCCCCAGCGGTTTTTGGTGATGATGGCACGGGCGTGCTCTTCGTAGTCCATGCGCTCGGGGGTGTATTCGGAGGGCAGGCCTTGGCCGTCGTGCCAGGCCTCGGGGAACTCGCGGCGGTAGCTGTCCACCATTTTGCACCAGTTGATCTGCCGATCTTCATCGAGTGCGTGCCATTTATAGACTTCATCTGGGCGATGGATGAACATGATGTGTGTGGGGTATTCGCCGAGTTCGGAGGCTCCTCGAATGTCGCCGTTTCCAGGGGGGCGGTTGCGTGCTTGTTTTTCTCGGCCGGCTTTGTCGAGCTGGACGCAGAGGATGATGAGCACCTTGAGGTTTCGGCGGAGGGAATGGAGGGTTTCCATGATCTCGATCTGGCCGACGCGGGGATCGTTTTTGCCCTGCTTGGTGCTGGGTTTGAGCTGGCCGAAGTGGTCGAAGATGAAGCAGCGAACGCCGTGCTTGCGATGCAGCATGGTGACTTTGGCGCGGAGTTCGTCGGCCTCCAGGATGCTGCTGTCATCCCAGAAGAGGGGGGCTTGTGCGACCTCTTTCACGGCATTGGCGATGCGGGCATCGTCTTCGCGTTTGCGGTGGCCGTTGCGGCTGACGGAGACATCGACCTTTGCCCGACCTAGCACGAGGCGATGCCCGAAGCCAGTGACGCCCATCTCCAAGGGGAACATGGCGGTGGGCACTCGCTGGTTGATGCCGATGTTTTCCAGCAGGGTGACGGCGGCGCCGGTCTTGCCCATGCCTGGGAAGCCGCCGAGCAGAAGGAAATCTCCCTCGCCATCGGGTGCTAGGCCATGAAAAGCGCGATCGACATCTGCCCAGCCGGTCTGAATGCCGATGATTTTGCCGCGATTTTGGCAGACTTGCTCAAAGGCATCGACCCAGCGGCCGGTCATTTCTTTGCTGTCGATGATGCTGGAGCCGCCGGTTTCGTTTTGGAAGTTGTCGAGCACTTTGAAGGTGCGGTCTTCACCACGAGCGAGCACTTTGCCGACATCTTCATCGACCTCTTCCCGGCCTACTTGCTGGGCGTCGTGGATGTTTTCAGCACTGGCTTGGATGAGCTGGCGAAGCATCCATTTGTCCCGCACGATCTTGCGGTATTGGACATACAGGGCAGGGCTGGGGACGAAGGTGAATAGCTCAGTGAGTGCTGCGACGCCGCCGACGCGGTCGAGTTTGCCCTGATCGCGCAGGGTGTTGGTCATGAGCTGGATGTCAACAGGGACGCCGGAGTCGTAGGACTTCAGCAAGACCTCAAAGAACTCGCGGTTGGCGGGGTGATAAAAGGCCTCGGGCGGGGTGATGAGCCGTGTCTCGGTGATGCGCTCATTGGGGTCTTGAACGAGGCAGGAGAGAAGGGATTTTTCAGCTTCGTCGGAGTAGGGCAAGGCCTTGTTGACGTTTGCCAGTAGCTCTTCGGCGGTAGGATCGCCTTTTTTGCGCGCAAATGGGCTGTATTCGGTGAGTGCTGGGTCTGGTTCCATCACGCGGCCCCCCTTTCTTTTTCGCACCAAGCCCGGATGTCAGCCTGCTCGGCGATGCCAAGCAGTGCCCACGGGCCGGGAATGTGGCCGTAAAGCTCGTGGCAGGCCTGCTCAAACTGAGGCGGGCAGGGGTTTTCAATGGCTGGCGGCCCGCCCCCTTCTTTTTTTTCGGGGTCAAACGCAGGTCTTTGAAACGAGGGGGTTGTGTGGATCTTGTCCGTGAAGAGGCCTGCCCAGTTACTGGACATGGAGGCTTGGACGCTGGCTGCGACGGCTGAGGGTGGGAAAGCCTGCTGCTGGGAGATCAAGGCCTGCCATCCGCTGAGGGTGTAGCCTTCCCGACGTTCCTGCTTGTAGGTGAACCAGCGTGTGAGGGGCTCGATGTAGCCGGTGGGAATATCTTCAGGAAAGAGTGGCTCTGTCAGCTTGCCTGACTTCCCCCGCTGGCGGGGGTTAGGGGGATTGGATATGGATATTGGATGAGGATTACGGAGTGCGCGCACGCGAGGCATACCGTCTGCATTGCGTGCGGTGTCCGTTTGCTGTGCATCCGTTATGCGTTCGCTATGCGTCTGCATTGCGTTCGCATTCCAGCGGGTGAGTGATGCTTGCTTGGCTTTGCCGGATTTTTCATGAGCTTTCATGAGCTCTTGCTCGATCCTTTTTTGTGTCCAGCCGTGGTCGGTGAGGGTGAAGAACTCCTGAATGACGCTGGAGACGGCCTGCTGCTCGGGCTTGGTGAAGGCTCCGCAGATGCGGTGGAGGATGTTTTCGTCCTTGGGCAGGGCTCGCTCGGTGGCGTAGCAGTAGTCCATGAGCACGGTGTAAGCGCCATGCTCTAGGAGTGTGAGGTGTTTGGTGTCCTTGGCGTAGTCGCCGAGGTGGCGTGAGTAGGTGTGCATGGCTGGGTTAAAGGGTATCAGCCGCCTCGTTGTTGCCCTGGGGCATCACATCGCCCGTAGAAGTCCCAGGTGAGGCGGCTGTCTGCGGCAACAGAGCCGGAGAGTGGGTGCCGCGAGCGATACCTTGGGCGATCTGCTCGGCGGCCATGAGGGTGGTTTGCTGAAGCACGAGCTGGACGGCTTCCTGCAAGATCTGGAGGCCAAGGGGGGCGGCTTTTTTTCCGCTGACGAAATGCACATGCTGGTCGCTGCGGCGCTCTATCTTCAGCATGGGCCACATGAGGCCTTCGCCGCGGACTTCATAGACAAGAACGCCGATTTCTGAGGGGAGTTGGGTGTTGGACATGGGGGATGGGTTAGCTGTGGTTGCGAATGAGTTGACGCTTGGCTCGTGGCGGGGTGGGGGCATGAGCGGCGTATTGCTCGGCGGTGAGCTCGGTGACGGTCTCGATGCGGCAGCAGTCGGCGTGGCCGCGTGCTTTTTGCCGGACGGCGCCGTCGGAGTCCTCGCGCCAGTATTTGATGATCGGCCGGCCGCTGAAGTCGCGGAAGGTGACACGGTAGAATCGACGCTTCTCAGCCATCGGTGCGTCCCTCCTTTTTTTGTTTGGCGCGGATGGACTGGGCGGCTTGTGTCAAACGGCACGCCATCTCGCCGCACTGATCCCACAAGGCGTTTGGCTGGGAGAGCCAAGCATCGACCTCCAGAAGCAGAGATTCATAGCGCTCCAGATCCTCAGCGAACTGATAAAGGGGCCGCTGCCAAGCGGACGGGACAAATCCCGCTTCACCGGGGCAGCCAGTTTCCTGACAATCCGCCGAGGAGGGGAGACGACATTGAGGGCAAACGAGTTTACTCATGGGATTCGGTTTTTCAGTTCGGGCCCGCTCAGCGGCGTGTGTGGCTGGGGCCGCCCTTTTTTTTAGAGGGGCAGAAATCAGGGGGAAGCAGGCGCTCAAGACCTGCGGCAATGGGAACAAATTTTCACCGCACCGATGGATAGGATAGGATCGGGCACGAGCAGCGTCCGGACCCCCTCCCCCCCTGGTCAAACCAAGCTCGCCGAGCCCATCCGCCAGCGTGCATTCATGGTAGTGATGGATACAACCGTTGAAAATCAACGCATTAAAAGCACGAAACAACAGATTGATAATCCTTTGCCCGCCAATCGTGCCCCGATTCCAGCTCGATCCAGCCCAGCCGCCGCATTGCCCACATTCTCCGCGCCCCTGAATCCATTCCAGGCCACCGCCCAGCAGGGAGCAGAGACAATGGAAGCCCAAACTGCTCCACAGAAACGCAGCAGTCACAGAGCGCCGCTCAGATGAAACAGCAGACTTCACCGCTTGGAACCCTCCCCGCTAAAAAAAGAAAACGCCCCAGACTCCCGGTGCTCCAGACGCAGCGGCAGCTCATCCAGCGCCCACTCAGGCACACGCACACGGCGGCCCAACCTCTTAGTCGGCAACAGCGGCAGCTCATCCAGCGCACACAGCTTGTAAGTCCAGTCAAAAACCGTCTTTTCCGGCACGCTCAGCCTTCTCGCCACCTCCTGCACCGTCAGCAGCACCACAGGCCCCGCAGGCCTGCCCACACGGCGAGCCCCAGCCCTCACAGACGAAACACCTTCAGAGTCAGTCATAAGCGAAAAAAGAAAAAAGGGGCAAAATCATCCATCACGCCGCCAGCACCGCCGGAGCCACACAGCGGCACCGCTCAGCCTCACACAGCGCCCGGTAATCATTCCAGGCCGCCCGAGTCATCACCCAGCACGCACCGCCCTGGCCGCGTGCGCCGATGGGCAAGCGCCCATCCGGCAACGGCCAGCCAGCCACCGCTTCAAAGCCAGCCGCAAAAAAAAGAGCCTCAGCGCTCAGCTCATCCAGCCCAGCAGGGGCAGAAAAAAAAGGAGCAGGCACACTCACAGCGCACCCCCCTCCGCAGAATCCACAGGAGCAGCAGCAGCAGCAGGAGCCAAAGCAGCCAGCCGCCGCTCACGATCCGCAGCCAGCCGCTTCTCCCACTTCAGCACCACCGCCGCCACATCGGCAGAGGGATTCAGCCGCCGAGTCTGCTGGCAGGTAGCCACCAGCACGTCAAGAACAGTCAATTCAGGGTCAGTCATACAGAGCTAATTTGAAATCAGGCCAGAATTGCATAGGTTAACCCATCGCGCAACCTCGACTTGCAAACAAATTTATCTTGAAATAATACTTGCGCCGCAAGAATTAGCGCGTAATCTATCCCCGCCGCTATCACCGGCCCAAACATCAACACCGAATCCACATCATGAGCACCGCCCTCACCATCCGCCCGCAGTCCGCCAAACGCCCCGACCGCAAAACCCGCAAAGAAGCCACCCCAGAGCAAAAAGAAGCCGCAGCCGCACGCCGTGCCGGCATCAAGCAGCTCTGCGCCATCGTCAAAGCCCTGCCCGTAGAAAAGCGCGTCCTCCTCGCCGCCTCCTACGGCATCCGCAGCGCAGAGGGCCGCGAGCTCTCCCCCTTCAATCAATGCCTCCTCGTTCATCAAAACTCATCCGTTTCCATCGTGGGCGGCTTCCAGCAGTGGAAGAAACTCGGCCGCAGTGTCAAGAAAGGCGAGCGCTCCCTCGCCATCTGGGTCCCCTGCGGCAAGCAGGCCGAAAGCGCCAATGACGCCGCCGCGAATCCCGACACCGACAACGACAAATTCTTCATCCTCGGCAGCGTCTTCGACATCACCCAGACAGAGACCGACGAGGAAAAAGCCGCCCGCGTAGCCGGTGAGACCCTCGCCCTCCCAGCCCCAGCGCTCGCCCTGCCCTATCGCGCCGACGCCTTCGACATCGAAGCCGAGCCCATCACCGACGAGCCCGAGCCCGAGCCCGCCGCCAGCATCCAAGACGAATTCACCCTCTGCGACTAAACCACCCCACCCAGCGCGGGCGGTTCCACCCCTCCCGCCTCTTCACTCTTTCCCTCCTTCCCTCTCATGAACAAATCTGAAGAACTCGCCGCCTTTCACGCATTCCGCCGCAGCATGCCGCCGGCCAGCTATCTGCGCCCATGGCTCGACAGCATCGCCGATGAAATAGAATCCAGTTTGACCAGCGATTATTTCCCGTGCGCCTCCATTCACGAAGCGCAAAAGCAGGCCGCCGCCATCCTCCAGGATGCACGAGCCCACGCCGCAGAAGTGACGCAGACAGCCAAAGACCAGGCCGCCAAAGAAACCGCCGCCGCATCCAAAGACATCAATGACGCCATGCGCCGCGCCTTGTCAGCCGTCGCCGCCGCTGAACGTGCCCTTTCCAATTACTAACCCATTCCCCTTCCCCATCATGAGCACCATGCAATTCCTCCGCCACAAAGTCACCGGCATCAAATACATACGCCTCGCCAGCGGCTCCATGATCCCCGTTTCCGACCTCCCGCGCCTCGCCGGCAATGACGCCGACCTGCGCAGCATCGAGATCAAGTGCGAAACGTGCCACACCTGGCACCCCTGCCACGCCATGCACACGCACCCCACCGGCCTCCAGTGCCGCGCCTGCATCGCCACCGCAGCCGCCGCCGCCAGCCCAGAGAGCGAGCACGCCGCCGCCATGCGCAAAGCCGCCGCCCTCCTACGCCTCGCCCAGTCAGACAACCCGCACGAAGCCGCCCTCGCCGCCTCCCGCGCTCAAGAAATCATCGACCGCTACAAACTCAACCTTGCCGCCCTCGATAGCGCCCCCAGCGAGGAACCCGCCGAAGAAATCCGCAACTTCAAAGACGATCCCCTCGACACCGGCGGCCTGTGGAAAGCCCTCCTGGCTCAAGCCGTCGCCAACGTCAACCAATGCAAAGTTTACACCTCCGGCGGCAATGTCCACATCATCGGCCGCCCGTCTGACGTGGCTATTGTCCGCCCCTTCCACGCCTACCTCGCCGGAGAGATCGAGCGCCTAGCCTCCCGCCACTGCCGCGGCAACTCCCGCACCTATTGGAACAACTTCCGACTTGGAGCCGTGGAAACCATCAAGCAGCGCCTCCAGGCCTCCCTCGCCTCCACCGTCGAAACAGTAAAGGCCGAAGCCCTCGCCGCCGGTAACAGCGCCGCCCTCGTCACCGTCACAAACTCGCTGGCCATCATCGAAAAGCGCAAACAAGAAGTCGAAGCCTGGGCACGGCAAAACATGAACCTTCGCAGCCGCACCGCCCGCAGCAGCTACAACAACGCCGGCCGCGAAGCAGGCCGCGCCGCCGGCCATAGCGTCAACCTCCACCGCTCCGCCGGAGCCCTCAACAGCACCCGCCGCGCCCTCGCCTAGCCATGCACTCCCCAGAAATCACCGCCGACTTCCTCCACCGCCTCGCCCTCCTCCTGGATGGCGAGGCGGTCACCCGTCCCGGCTGCAGTGACGAGCGCCTCCCCGTCATCCGCCTGCATTCACCCCGCGTCCTGCTCTCCATCTCAAATTCATGGGACGCCCGCCCCAAGTGGCGCGCCTCCGTCATGGACTGGGAAGGAAAGCACATCCACGGCAGCCCCAGCGCCAACTTCACCAGCACCCGCCCCATCGAAGAAATTGCCGCCGATCTCCGCCGCCGCGTCCTAGATCCCGCCCGCGCCAAGCTCATCCAGCACGCCACCAGCGCCGCCGCCGCCGCCCAAAAGCACCAGCAGGCCGCCCACCGCCTCGCCGAGCTAGAAACCATCCTCGGCCCCACAAAGCCCTATCACAACGGATACGCCAACCTTCCCGGTTTCCGCATCCCACACGAGCACCACCTGCAAGACCGTGACGGCCCCTGGCCATCCTTCCAAGCAGAAATCACCCTTCACAGCTTTGCCGCCCTCAAAATGATCGCCGCCATCATCGCCGAAGATCACCGCTTGAACAATCAAGCGCGTGAATGCAGTGAATAACAGCCCCCCCAAACAAAAGCGCCCGGCGGGCTATCACCTCCGCCGGGCCATGCACCGAATCCATCAGCCCATGAGCCAGCCACAGCCAGCCACCCCCAGCATCCCCCAGCTCACCGCCGCCGGCAAGCCCAGAAAACGCGCCCCCGGCGCCGGAGCCCCCAAAAAGCACCGTCAGCATCACCTCTCCCGAGTTGATGCCACCACCCTCCACACCCTCCAAGCCCTCGCCACCGCCTGGCACTGCACCTTGGCCGATGCCATCGCCCGCGCCGCCATCCAAGCCCACAAAACCCTCAAAAAGCCGCCAGCATAGCCACAGCCCCCCATATCACCCTTCCCCACCGAAAACCACCCCCAAAACCGCCGCACCCCGGCGGATTTCTCATATCCACACCCCAGCCAAACCCGCCTACCAACAAATAAAACTTGATTTCAATCAAGACTAACTTTACACATCCACCACCCCATGAGCTACCTCGCCGTCCAAGTCACCGAATACCTTCGCACCTGCCCACATTCCGCCCGGGAGATCGAAGAGCGCGCCAAACTGCCCCGCATGACCCTCGGCACCATCCAGCGTGACGGCCATCCCCGGCCCGACCGCTTCGGCCAGCTCCTGAAAGCCGTCGATGACCACACTGCCCGCCAATGGCTCGAAGCCTACCTGCTCGACGACTGCCCCGAAGCCTGGCTTCCCCGCGTCAAAATCCTCATCGAAGGCCTGCAACATATACAGACCACAGACACCAGCCACCTCGCCGAGCCCCACAAATCCTACGGCCCCCCAGCCGACCCCATCGCCGCCACCGCCCGCGCCCTCCACCGCCTCCAGTCTGCCATGGCGAAAGACCGCGAGCTCAGCACCTGGTTCCTCCAAACCGTCACCCTCATCCTCGGCCCCGAAGAATGAACGATCAAACTGTGCCGACCGAGGGCGGCGATAAAAAGCTATGAAATCACAAACGACGACACCGCCGACCGAAGGTTGGCACCAGTGGCTGGTTCGGCTTTGGAAGGCCGTGACGCATTCGCACACATGGCAGAGGATCAATGATGCCTCAATCATGGATGTAAATGACACATATCCGCCAACTCATATCGACTACATCAGCCCGAAACGCTGGTGTCCTGAATGCGGGCGGATGGAATGGTATGTAGGGCCTGAAGTCTGCGGCGGAGATCGAGCACGATGGGTGCCGTTCTCGCCATGGACTGACGATGATGAGCCGAACCGCTAGGGCTATGCCGCCCGCAACTGAATCGGACCATGGAAAGTAACAGCACAGCTATTGAAGGTCGTCATCAGCCCCTTGTTCGGCCTCTTCGGGCGAAGGACATGGCCGCATTCTTCAACGCCGACCCAACACCGGAAACGCTGGTCAAGATCGCCTGCGCCATGGACGCCGAGACATCGGAAATCCTCAAATCAAGGGGTATCCAGAAAGACGCCTCGTTCTTATCGCTCCTGAAAGAGCAGGACAACAAGTGGCAGGCTTTCGCCCGTCGCTGCCCAGACGTGAACCCGATGGCATTCCGGCTAGTCATGCAAAAACTCCACCCAACCACTGCGGCCTTTGCTTGGCCGAACGACAGAATCCACCCACATGATGGGCGTAAATAGACATCCGCTTTCACGCAAGACACTGCCGCCCATCATGTTGGGTGCGATGCCTTGTTCAGCTTTGACCGCAGCAGAGGACGCTCTGCCGATGGCCTCTGGGCCGGAACTGCGGGCAGGAGTGGCAGACGTAAACCCACCCCGCTACCTCTCGGCGTAACAACAGCGGAGGAAACTTTCGACCATGAACAACATACACTGCATCCCAGTCGGAAACGGCGAGCCAATACATGAATGTCACACGCTCTGCTGGTGCCATCCGGTGAAGGACACCGAATCCGTAAATCTCTATGCCCACAACGCGAAAGACTGCCGCGAGAAGTGGGAGCGCCAAGGACTCGAAATGCCATCTGAGTCCTTGTGGGTGACTGTGGAAGAGAAGCTGAACGAATCAAGTGATGGCGCGGCGGGCTGCGGCCCGAACTCGCCTTGAGAGCTTATCGCCGTCGGCCATCCACGTCTTGTTCGTGGGCGGCGGACTGGCACGAAAGACACCGAAACCATGATCACAATCCCCGAATCTTACATGCTGCTGAACTGCGGAAAGTGCGGTCACGAGGCTGACTTCTTCGACTTCTGTCGCACGCCGATCACCGGCGAACTTCCTAGCGGAACCCACCAATGCCCTAAGTGCCGGAAGGCATGGAAAATGGAAAAGTATGAGGAAGGCCAATGGCTCGCCACTGGCCAATACATCCCACCAGGCCGCCGTGCTGTCTCAATCCCCACCATCCTCTAATCATGTCCGATCTACCTGAAACACTCTGGGGGCCGCTGTGGCGGCACATGCACAACGAGCACGGCCTGATCCTGCTCGATGACGAATGCAACCAAATCGCGCAAGCCGCCGATGAAGCAAGGATGGCCGCTGGAACGCCAGTGGCAATGATCCTGATCAACGCGCTGCGGAGCCTGAGCAAAAAGGAGCTGGTGACGCTGGGCAAGGCAATCGCGGATCGCTGCGGACACAGGCTCGAACCAGCAATTTGTCCCACGAACGCCGCTGGTGAGGCGACGGCGAGCGATACGCGCCGATGACATGATAGACCAACTTCGAGCCGTTGCCTCCAGCAGCATGGTTCAGCCCGAAACCTCCCACGACTATGACCATACAGAGCCTCACGCAAGATCACGAAGCCGCCGCCAAAGCACTCATGGACGGCATCAAAGAGCTGATACCTGTCGGCACAAAACTGCGAATCCTCATGCGGGGGCGCGGTGGCAAAACCATTGACGCTGAAGTCATCTCCCACGGCCACGCATGGAGCATCAAGTATCCTCACGAGGTGCATGTGAAGAATCTCAAAACAGGCAAGACTCGCACGATAGATGTCCATCCCGAGTTCGGACACCGCTACGAGGTCATTGGCTGAACGCTTGAGATCAGCCACTGAGCCTAAGCGAAGTTGGACTGCATCTCATTGTTCTCTGACGTTGGTAAAAAATCTCCAAATAAGGACTTGCACAATGTAGCTTAATGCTACATAATGGGGACATATGAAACCACCATTACTACAAATCAAAATCGGGAGTCAGGCACGCATCACAGCCATTAGTCTTCAACATGCCCGAGCAATTTGGGAGCAGTATCGCGCCGACAAAGATCTTGGCGCAAGCAATGCACCCAAAGTTCTTCTCTATCTGGATGGAGTGAAGATCGGACACATGAGCTACAATGGCCGTATCTGGGACTTGGACAATGTAGAAATGGAGGCAGCAGCGTGAGAGTCCTTATCGGCTATGAATCATCAGGCATGACTCGCGAAGCCTTTAGGCGGCGCGGGCATGATGCGTGGTCGTGCGATATACAGCCCGCTGACGATAACTCTTCGTATCACTATCAATGTGACATTCGCGATGTCGTCCACATGGGGTGGGACCTAGCCATCTTCCACCCATCATGCACTTACCTTACGTGTTCCGCAGAGTGGGCTTATGGTGACGGTCCATATCACATGAACCTAAAGATAGGAACGCTTGTGGGCAAAGCCAGACGGCAAGCCCGCGAAGCGGCGATAGCCGAAGTAAAATGGCTGTGGGCGCTGCCGATTGAGCGCATAGTGATCGAAAACCCAAAAGGCGCTTTATCAACGCGATGGAGGAAGCCGACACAAATAATTCAGCCTCACGAGTATGGTGACGACGCCAGCAAAGAAACGCACATCTGGAGCCGGGGATGCTCTCTTATGACCCCGACGTTGCATGTAGCTCCTCGCATCGTGGAGCATCCAAAAGGATCAGGAAAACTGGTCAAGCGCTGGGCCAATCAAACCGACTCAGGACAGAATAAACTTACGCCATCACAAACCCGATGGAAAGAGCGAAGCAAGACCTATCCCGGTATTGCTGAAGCCCTCGCATCGCAACTTCTCCAAGATTTTCGCCTCGTATGACGCCAGATCAATACAAAGCCACCCGTGAGCGCCTCGGCACACAAGCCGAGGTCGCTCTCATGCTCGGCGTGAATCGCGTGACTGTCGCGAAGCGGGAGAACGGCACCATGACCATCACAAACGAGGCAGTCCTAGCGATTCAGTCGCTCCGAAGGCCGAGACGTAAACGCAAGTCAGAGAACACTGATTATCCCGACCAGCTTTCCAGATAGCCACCCCAAAACCAGAAACACCACCGCCATGACACTCCCCGAAATGGTTGAACAAGTCCGCATCGTCTGCCGAATGCGCCGACTTTCCCGGCACACCGAGGATTGTTACAGCGGCTGGATCACACGCTTTGCCGCGCACGTCCGCACCTGTCCGGAACTCAGCCGCGACGAGCGCGTGCGCACCTACCTCGAAAAGCTCGCCCCGCGCACCTCCGCAAGCACCCAAAACCAAGCCCTGAACGCCATCGTCTTCCTGTATCGCGATGTCATCAAAGAACCCTTGGGTGACCTTGGCAAATGGGCACGGGCCAAACGCCCCGCCCGCCTGCCCACCTGGCTATCACCGCAGGAAATGCAGCGCCTGCTTGATCAAATGCCGCCCGGCACCCGCATGATGGCCGAACTCGCTTATGGCTCGGGCCTGCGCGTGGCCGAGCTGCTCGCCCTCCGCATCAAAGACATCGACCTTGATGCCCATCTCGTCACCGTCAGAGGCGGCAAGGGTGACAAAGACCGCATCACCGTCCTACCCCGCAGCCTCATGCATCGGCTTCACGCCCATCTCAACCGCATCCGCGTCCTCTATGATGGCGACCGCGCCGCCAGCGCCCCGCCCATCTACCTCCCCGATGGCCTCGAGCGCAAGTTTCCCAATGCCGGCCGCGAGTGGGCATGGTTTTGGCTATGGCCAGCCGCCAGCCACAGCACCGATCCCCGCACCGGCATCCACCGCCGCCATCACGTCCACGAAGACACGCTCGGCAAAGCCCTCAAACTTGCCACCCGCAAAGCCGGACTGCACAAACGAGTCACCGCCCACACCCTCCGGCACAGCTTTGCCACCAATCTCCTCGCCAGTGGTGCCAGCATCACCCAAGTGCAGGAACTCCTCGGCCATAACAGCGTCGAAACCACCCAGGTCTATCTTCACTGCGTCCCCCAGTTCGCCGCCACCATCACCAGCCCGCTTGATGCTCTGCCAGCAGCGTCAAACATCCTTCCCTTTCACGTCCCATCCTCACAGTCCCAGCCCCTTGCCCGCACCGCATGAGCACCACCCCAGCCACCATCATCACCCCGCTTGGCCTTGAAGTGCCCACACCGCCCGCCCATGAGTGGCGCGAGCACACAACCGAGCGCTGGCGCGACCGTGACCCCGAGAGCCACGCATTCGCCCTCCACCTCGTCCGCCAGCTCGGCATCACTAATAAAACCCAAATCACCGAGCTAGTCGATCAGCACCGCGCCGCCCGCCAGCTCCCCGGCATCTCCCGCAACAGCATCATCGCCCTCTTCAACGACACCACCGAGTTCAAGCCCGGCGAAATAGACGAAATCATCCGCCGCCGCTCCAGTCTCCTCACCGCCGACACCCTCGACAAAATCGAAACCCTTCTCGACAAAGCCAAAGCCGCCAAAGACCTCGGCGCCGCCGCCATGGCCCTCACCGCCGTTTACAACGTCAAACAAATCTCCAGCGGCGGCGCCACAAGGATCAGCGGCCAAACCAGCGACAGCCAAAAAGCCCGCACCTTCGACGAACTTCGCGCCCGCGCTCGCGCCCTACTCAGCACCCCCCAGCCGCCCGAACTTCAACCCCCGCGCCCCGCCCGCGAAATCGAACTAATCCCCCAGCCAGTCAACAAAACCACTTCCGCTGCACCATGAGCCGCCCGAAAAAGCACCCAAACGCCCGCAAGATGAATGTCACACTCAGCATCACGCCCATGCTGCTCACCATCGCCAAACTCGAAGCCTACAAAGAAGGCGTCAGCCTGTCCGAGAAAGTCGAGCGCTTACTGGCCTTTTCCCTGGCACACAGCGACTCCCTGAAAATGCTAGGCTACACCCCATCGCTCCCGCCCCGTCAATAACGTCAACTAGGTCAATCCCGTTAAACAAGCCGCCGGAGTGTCCAGCGGCTTTTTCATGTTCACCCCTCCTCAAACCTGCGCAGGATCTCCGCATCACTCAGCGGCTCCAGCGTCGCCCCATAGGTAGAGCGCACCAGCCCCTCATCCGCTCTCTATCGCCTTACCGCAGGCACCAACCGGTCTTCTCTCGAATACCGTTTGGCCATTGCCTCGTCCACATGACCAAGGCCCACGGATACTGCCGCCACACCACCGAACCGCCGCAGAGCCTGAGCCTTACGGTGCCGCAGCAGATACGCCACTTGCGTGCCCTGAACACCGCACTCCCGCAGCCACTCATTTAAACGTCGGTTGTGCAAATCCTTCATCTCCGTTGGATGCACGCAGCCAAACAAAGACGCATCCCTTCTCATCTCCACCAGCAATCTAACTGTTTCCGTTGAAACAGGTGTCACCACCTCATGCCCACCCTTCACCGCCGGAATGCACAACAGCGCCCCAAATTCTCCCAGTTCCTCCACCGGCACACGCCACTCAGCCGCCATCTGCGCCCGCGCTGAAGCCAGCCCCACCGCATCCAGCAGCCGCAAGGCCTCACCACCGAGCGCGCGCAGAGTGCCAGGCCGCACACCCGTCTCCTCACACACCCGGAAGAAAGCATAAAGCTGCTCATCCTCCACCCTCAAAGCAGGCAACCGCCGTTCAATCTCCGCCATCACCTCGGGCGGAATACTCTTGTGCCCCTTCGGCTTTGGCAGTTTAAACTTCGCACCCAAAAAGTCCCCCAGATCCGGCACACGCAACCCCTCCAGAATACGGTCCCGTGCATCCTCGCCAAAGATCGTATTCACATTCGTAAAGTAGCTGGTGATAGTCGTATTCCATTCTGCCACCGTCCGCAGATCCAGCGCTGGCAGTTCGCCCGCCGCTTTTAGCGCCCGAAGCTCCTCCCACGCACCCGCAGGAGCCTTCTTCCCAGCACCCAGTCCCAGCCATCCGCGACGCCCCGCCTCCTGGCGCATCTCCGCCCAATCCTTCTTCAGCCTTTTGGTCAGATCACTCCAGCCAAACGAGTCTAGCGAAAGCCCACGCGCCTGCCCAAGAATCACCCCGAGCGAATTGACCCGCGCCCGAGCATCTGCCGGTCCACGCTTCACATACAAAGCCAGCACCTCCTGCGGGGACGACCAAGTTTTCGGTGCCCGCATCTCCTCCAGTCGCGCAATCTCCCCACGTTGCAGCAGCACCGTCTGAGTCTCCAGCCAGCTCTCCGCCCACCCCGTCACCCGCTGCTGACACTCACAGCGCGGCCGAGTTACCACCGGATTCTCCACCTCCGCCATGCACCGATCACAAATTCGATACCGCACCAGCTTCGTCCCAGCCGTCACCGACCTCTGCGCCTGCCCTGGCATGGAAAACACCACCACCCAATTACGCTGATACTCCGGCACATTCGGGTCCTCCCACCCCTTCCGCACCACCTGCCCAGTCACTGGATGCACCCAAGCCTCCTTTGGCTGAAGCTGACGTTTGAGAGAGAAGGAACCAATGTAAGTGCCGCGTGATTTCATAAACTACCATCATCACTACCTAAAACCTCGTCAGAATCAATCAGAATCCGTCAGAATTAAAATGCCACAAAATGCCCACGCACAAAAGACTTAAACACACCACCCATGCGCAGCAAACCCTTGTATTTGCGAGCCCGCAGCGCACACCGCCTTGATTCTCAAAGCCTCACCACCTTGGTTACCCCTCAAGGACTCGAACCTTGAACAACAGAGTCAGAAGCCTGTGCTTTGGGAAATGTGTCCCTGATAAATCAAGGGATGCAGGAGAAAATGCAACTCACTACCTGCTAGCACTACTTGCCGGATTGCAGGGCAGCGCGGGCGGCTTCATAGAGCTCGCCGCCCATTTCTTGGCAGGGCATCCAGACGTTCACAAAGCCGGCACCGCCGGGCAGGGGCACTTGCTGCATCTGCCAGGTCTGGCCGGTGTAGGTGTCCAGCCGAATGAAGGTGGGCACGGGGCCGCCACCGTGATCCATCACGCCACTCACGATCTGAAAGCGTGGCTTGTCACTGTCCGGCTCGGGAGGCAGGCCGGGGTTGGCAAAGGTGGCAGTGATGGCACATAGGCAGGCCGTGAGAAGCAGGAGAGATTTCATAGGCTGGCACTTTACCACGGCTGTCAATGTCATCACTTCACCACCTTGGCCACAGCCTGCCGCTTGATAGCATCCGCTTTGCGGTTGATCACCCGTTGCACCGCCAGTCCGTCATGATTGCTCAATAGCTCGGCGGATTCAGGGCTGCTTAGCCAGGCTCGGTAGCCATCGCCCACAGCTTTCTGGTAGCGCCATTCAGTATCAGCACCCAGGGCTTCAATCGTTGTCCAGCCCTCTGCCCTCCATACCTTGCGGTTCGTCTCAGGTGACGGCAGGTTGAATCCGCGCCCAAGTAATTCCGCCATCCGCGCCTGCGCCGCCCCGCTTTCCGCATCGGTGTAGGCACGGCTCCACGGCTTGCGGTCCTGCTCGATGGGCAGGCCGAGGATATTGATCTCAGGCCGGCCACCGGCCACACGCTGCCGCAGCACCGGCACGTTGCGCAAGAACTCCTCCATCACCGTGGCAGGCTTGTAGCGGCGAGGGTCTGCCAGCGCATCCAGATCCTTCAGCAGTGTCGGGATAAAGCCACCCGCGAAGTTGATTGGCACCTTGCTCATCTTCTCAACAAAGGCCTCTTCTGGGTTTGTGCCAAACTTGCTCGCGCCCAGCAGATCCGCCAGACCACGCATCGCGCTCACGTCCTTCACCTGGAAGGCACCCACCGAGGCAGCCGCCAGCAGATGCCCGGCAAGACCTTCCTGCGCCCACTTCTGCGGGCGGAAACGCTGCCGGTCCTGCATGTGTGCCACACCTGCCAGCAGGCCAGCCGTGGGCCATTGCTTGTAGCTCACGCGCTGCACCTTGTCAGCCGTGCGCTTCCAGAAGGTCAGCGGCTCAAAGCCTGCCGCCCGACGTTGCTTAATCTCTTCCGGCGTCAGGTCCGTCCATGGCCCTTCCAGGTGCCATCCCTCTTCTTCGTCATCCTTGCCGAGAAACATCGCCGCCACCGTCAGCCCGGCCATGAGGCCAAAGACATTCTTGCCCATGAGGAGCTGCCGCTGGCTGGCCGTCGCCTCCTTGCCCAGCACTGCCCGCGAAGCCAGCACCGTGCCCGGCACATAGCCCAGCATGTCATTGCCAAAGTTCGCCCCAAAGCGGATAAACTTCGCGCCCATCATCGAGCGCATCGCGCCGGAGAGGAACAGCATCAGACTGCGTGCATACTGACCCGCCGGTCCATCCGCGCCCTTCTCATCGGCATAGGCTTGCAGGCCACGCTCCAGCGAGCCCAGCCCCTGATTCACCGCCCGATAGATTGCGCCGAAGACACCCGTGGGGTCATTCTGATACGCTGCCTGATCTCCCATGAAATTGGCTTCCTTCAGTTCCTCGGGCCGCAGTTGCCCGTTCAGAATCTCCCGAGTCCGCGCCGCCACGGTCGCACGCTCCTGTGCCGTCGTAGGCATTGCCCCGCCGGTCACTTCACGCCGAGCCTGGGCCGCTGCTGCATCACGTTCTGCCTGGCTCGCCGCCACGGTCTTGTAGAGTTCAGGATGCAGCGCCCGTGCCACCACCTTCGCCCCTGCCGTCGTGGCCGAGTTGTTCAGGTGATCCGCCGCTGCCATCAGTCGGCCCGTCCAGATCATCACTGGGGCAAAGCCATACTTCTCCATCGCATTGCCATCACGCCACAGAGCTTCACCCAGAGGCACCGGGCGGAAGGTCGTCTCACCTTCCAGTGCCTTCTTCAGGTCATCGTTGAAGCGCTTCAGGTAGCTGTAATCCCCCTTTGCCAGAATCTGCATCGCCTCTGGGAAAGCCTGCTTTAAACCACGCCACCATTCCAGCATCGACACCACCGCCGCGGCTCGATTGCCGTTCTTGATTGCCAGCATCCCGCTTTGAATGAGCTGATTGCCAAAGCCGTTGGTCACCGACATGAAGGTATCGAACTGCGTCCGCATCCCGCTCAGCACCGCCGCCACCCAGTATTGATTCAGCACCTCCGGCAGACCCGTGCCCGTGGATTTCTGGATGCCATCCAGCAGCTCAGCCAGCTTGCGACTCCGCAGCACGCCTTCAGGCATGGCATAGGCCTCCTCAGCCAGCTTGCGCAGAGACAAAGCCTGTCCCGTCGTGATTTGTTTCAGCCCATACTCGGGCGCCACAGTCTCCCGGAACATTTCCGAGTTCATCATCCCCAGATTGATGAGCCGGATCAGCTTTGGCAGTGCTTTCACCACCTTCGCCTTGTCCGCCGCCGCCTTCTCACCGATGCCCACGCGCTCCAGCTCACGCAGGAAAACCTTCCTCCGCTCCTGTTGCCAGGCCTTGTCGAGTTCATTGGTCAAAGCCAGCCGCTCATCCTTGGTCAGACCCTTCAGCCGTTCATCCAGCAAAAGCCGCCGATATATCTCACGTTGCCGTGCTTTTTGAGAGGCTGGCAGTTCCATAAAGATGTCTGCCCAGGTCATGTCTGGCGCGATCTTCTTCCGCAGATCATTCAGCATCTGCCGCAGCTTCTGCGAGCCCGTAGCCAGAATACCACGGCGCACATCACCCGCCTTGCGCTCCTCACGGAAGCGCACCATCGCCGCTTGGTCGATGCGTTCACGTTCAGCCGTGCGCCACAGCCGTGCAGCGATCTCCTCGCCTACGCGCAGTTTCGCCAGCCGATCACGGAAAGCCTCCCAGCCGATGTCATCTTTCACCTTGTCACGGAAGACCTTGTTGATGCTGTCACCGTCCGTGCTGCGGCTCAGATCCTTGCTGCCTTGGCGCAGACGTTCTTCCGTGCGGTAGATCAGACGGCTCGCCCGATTCTCCGCCACCTCGATCTGCCGCGCATCCTTCGTTGCCGCACGTTCAGCCTCGGCCATCAGGCGCAGAGTTTCACGCGCCTCGATCTCCAGCCTTGACGCTTCCCAAAGCGTGCCCGCCAGCCCTTCCGGCACACCCAGCCCCACCATCTGTTGCACGAAGTCAGTCTCGGCCATCGGAGCTTGCACATGCTTCCTATACAGAGCGCGCACAGGGTCCACCTTGCGAAGCCCATTGGCATCCATCAGCGGCGGATCGGCATACCTTTCAGAGAGTTGTTGCAAGATTCGATCAGCTGTGCGCTGGGCTTTGCTCAGCTTCTTCATAGCTGGTGCCATTTGCTTGCGCACCTGTTTCTTGGCATCCTTGAGCGCAGGCGTATCGCCATCCAGATCATCCGCCAGAGTGTCCCCAGCTTCATCACCCGCATCAGCCGCCGTGTCATTCACCTTGGCAGCCCCACCTTCAGCACCGCCTTCAAAGCGCTTATCCATCACCGCATCAGCGCGGTCGATCAGCATCCCCTCGGCGGCCAGGATCGGCGCATACGGCGTCAGTTCAGAACTCACCACCGAGCGCTGCCGCATATTCCGGCCCGCCTCCTGCGAGAGCCAGCCCTGCCACACCTTTGAGATCCGATGCCCCAGGCTGCGCGCCTGCATCTGCACCACCTCGCTGCCGGATTTCATCATCTCCGTTGTGCGCTGGATCAGCAGACCAGCCGCGTGCTGAGCCACGTCACCTGTCATACCTTCAGGCAAACGCCCGGACTCCATCAGGGATACCGCTTCCGCCATCGGCAGGCTGTCGAGCCATGCTTCTGCGGATGCTTTAACATCGACATCTGCACGCACTTCATAAAGACGTTCCTGCTTTTCGGGTCGAGCAAAGCGTGATCGAGTTTCTTCCACACGATTCGGCCCAGTAACAAAACCTCCCTGCGCCAAACTCACTGGAGCATTCTTGGCAGCCGCACCGAGCCGCACATTTTCAGCTGCGGTGGTCGGCAGTCGTTTAGTAGCGGCCTCCCAAAAATGCGCCAAGTAGTCGCGGATCTGCTCGCCAAAGCGCCGCACCATCTCCGCACTCCACTGCACAAAGGTCTTGCCTGCTCGCAGCGCCGTGTTGGCGAGGTCAAAGAGGGCATCCACTCCGGCATCTGACATAAAGCCAGCCTCGAGATCACGGTCGATGACGAGATTCTTAAAGGTGGTGCGTTGCTCAAAAGCGGCATCCTTCTTCTCCTGGCTGCGCATCTTGTGCTCGGCTTTTCTGTCGGCCTTTTCCTGCTCTGCTAGGGCGGCGGGATTGGTGTCGAGCCTGGCCTGAATCACCCGCCGTTTCTGGATGGGTGTCAGTCCTTCCAGCTCGGCTTCGCGTCCGGTTTCGAGATAGCGGCCTGCTTTGGCATAGACCTCGGGCGTCCACTTGGCACGGGCGGTTTCGGGCAGTTCCTCGTTGAGACGTTGGAGCACAGCCACAGGCCCACCTTCAGCAGCAGCCGAAACGGCAGCTCCAGAACCCACATTGCCAGTCGGACGCGCATCCGGAGAGGTAGCACCTGAGTCAGTGGTGTAAACATCCCCCTGCTTTTGATACCCCGCAGGGATACCACGGCGCGGGATATTGCCACTGGCATCGAAACCAGCACCTTCGATCGGCACTTGCGCCCACTGCTCCAAAGCGGCTGCGTTGACAGGTCGCCCTTCTGCCACAGCCCGATCCACTGCCGCCATGCGCCCATCTTTAACACGCTGCGCATTGCGTCCGGTTCCTGCTTGTGCCGCACTGATGGCCGCTTCTGCCAACATTCCCTCACGCGGATCATTGGCTTCTCTTGCCGCCTCATAGCGTTGCCGGGCCGCTTGCACATCCATGGCCACACCCAACTCCGCCGCTTGGGCCGGTGTCATCAGTTCCAGTGGCACAGGTTGGGCTGCCTCCGCCGCTGGCACAGGCTGGGACACAACTTGATCAATGAACCGTTCCGCGACGGTGAAAGCTCGCCCGCCTTGGGTTAGAGCGGGATACTTCCAGTTTTGTTCTTCGGCATTCCACACAGGCTCGCCCGTGATCTGAATAGCTCCCTCGCTGCGATACACGTCCGAAGCAATCTGGCTGCCCGGCGGCAAAGTGAATTTTGGAGCTGCGGCACCACGCGGCAGCTCGGCAGTGGGCACTGGCACAGGCTCGGACACGACTTGTCCAGACTCGGACACCGTTTGTCCTACCCCTGCCGGAGCACGGTCAGGCACGTTGCTCAGGATCGGTTGCCGCGACTGCGGCGCTAGAACTTGTAAGTCTGGCTTACCAGTTGCCGGTTCCAGATCCGCCACATCTGCCGCCGTCAAATCACCCAAATTCTCCGCCACGGGCGGGTCAGGCACAAACGTCCCTGCCGCGATGTCTCCCAGCGGGGTGATGGCCCTGCTATTGGAAGGCAGCACGGGCGCGGGGCGGGTAGGCGCGGGCGTAGATCCAGCACCGGCAGCCAGTTGCAGCCCGGCGAACACGGTGCCACCGGCCGCACCGCCGAGAGCCTCCAGGGCGCGGCGTTGGGCAAAGCCCTGCATGTTTGGCAAAGGCTGGCCGGTGATAGTGAAGCCGGGTCGGTTGGGGTCTGCCACAAATTGACCTGCGGCAGCGGTGGCAGCCTCCTGCATGGTGCCTGCCAGCGGTTCTTCGATGGCTTCAGAAAGCACCGTTTTACCCGCCGCACGCAGGCCGGAGGTCAGAGCCTGAGAGGCACCGATACCGCCGAGCCGCTCGCTGAGCATCTCGGCACCGGCAAAAGCCGCACCTGTGGCGAGCTGGCCGGCCGGGTTATCAATGCCCAAATCTCGGGCGGTCTGCACGCCTTCACCCGCACCTCGGATGCCACCTGTCACCAGCGGCACCGTGGTCATGGCAGCACGGGTGCCTACCAGAGGCGCGGCTGCTCCCATGGTGGCCAGCATCCCCAAGCCCTGCTGAAGTCCGCTGCCGATGGTGCTGGCGATGGGATTCGTCGGGCTCACGGGGCGGAGTTCCTGCCCGGCTTCTTGGAGTCGATCCCCCACATCGGCCACGTCGGCGAAGAATCCGCCGCGCTCGGTGCCGGTCATCCGGGCCACGCCTTCAGCCGCTGCATCCAGCACCCGGCCACCGCTGGACATCAGCCCACCCACAAGGCCGGGGCCGACATTGCGCACCTGGTTCACCACCGTCATCGCGGGAGATTGGCGGGAAAGCTCGATGTCTGAGTCAGCGGGGCGATACCGCACGGCCATGGCCTGCGTGGTTTCATCAAAGGCCTTGCTCAGGGCTTCATCATCCCCGGCATTGGCCTTCAGCCAGTCGCGGGATTGAGCCAGTCCAGCGTCCACCATCTCTGCCCGCTGAAAGGCTGGCAGGGCGGCGAACTCGGGCGAATCGAAGACACTCGCCAGCTCATCCGGCGCGATCAGGTCAGGGGCAGCCATGGGTAGGGAGAGGGGGAAAAGGTCAGATCACAGAGCAGGCAGGCCGAGGCGCTTCCGCACCGCATTGATGCGGGCGGCAGGGTCCATGGTGGCAGCCACGGTGCCAGTCTGTTGGTTGTCCGGCACGCCGTCTTCGTTCGCGTCTTGGATGTAAACCTTGCGCGGCTTGCCCTGAGCATCGGGCTCATAGTAGTAGTCGCGCCCGGGATTGCCGTTTAGGTCGGCCTTGCCTTGATAAATCTTCGGCAGCTTCATCTCACCGGGAGCGCTGGCAGTCTTCATACCGGGCAGGTCCACCTGCGCATCCCCGACACGCATGGTTACGTTTCCACCCATGGCACGAGCGGCGGCGATGTCATCGGGCGTCATCTGCGGGGCGGCACGTTCAATCGGTAGGGTGCCCATGGCGCGGCCTCCGGCGAAGGGGATCACATAGCCCGTGCCCGGCACCTGCGTGGTCGTCACCTGCATGGCCTGCTCACGAGCGGTCTGCTCCTCGGTCTTCTTCATCTCCGTGGCAGCATCGGCAGCGCGGAAAGCATCCTGCTCGGCGAGGAAACTGGCATTGTTTTGGTCTGCCCAGAACGCATCATCGCGGCCCGGCATGATCGGGGCAGGCGCAGGGACGGCGGAGGTGGTGGCACCCGGCGTGCTGGCTGTGCCGAGCATCATCGGCGCAGGGGCCATCATGGTGCGGGCGGCAAAGTTTCGGTTGTTTCGACCTACCGCGTAGGCGTTCGGGCTGTTTGTGCCGACGCCTCGCGGGGCATAGCTCATGGGTCCTGCGCCGCCACGGGCAGAGAGCGGGCGCGGGTCCATGCCGCCGAGTGGGTTCACGTTGGCAGGAGCTGGGCGCAGAGCCGGTGCCAGCGGGGCAGGTGCGGGAGCACTGGCGGACACCATCGGCGCAGGCATCCGCCCCAGAGCAGCCACACGATCAGAGGCCTGCGTGTTCAGAACGGGAGCCGCTGGACGCGCTTGGCGTGCCTGAGTCTCCACACCCTGAATGCTGGCAGGCAGACCCGTGCGCGGATTGGTGGGGAAGGCAGAGGCAAACGCACCCGGTTGGATGGCGGAGAAGGGCAGTTTCATGGCAGGCATGGCGGTCTGAAGGTAGCAGGTTTAACGAGTGACGCTAACAGGGAAAAGGGTGGTATATTCGTTCTCTGTGGCAGGCTCAAACTGGAAGCGCTCAGCAGCGGACGTGGGCAGGCGTAGGGCAAAGCTCCGGCGCGGCTGCGAAGGCACGGATTCAGTAAATTCACGCACGTTCAAAGTCAGGGGATATTTCCATGCGGCGAGCGCAATCAGCGCCTCCACATCCAGCCCGGCTTGCACGCGCTGCCAGTCTTCCACACCTCGGCTCATCAGCTCCAGCTCAAAGGTGCGGAGAAGGCCGGGCTCGTCCTCGCTGGAGGGTATGTTGAACATCTGCCCACGGCTGCCGCCGGTCACGGCTCCGGTGAGGCGGTTCACCGTCACCCATTCACTCCAGGGGCTCCAGTCCTCCGTGTCACCGTTTAAGGTTCGGCGCAGGCGGGAGAAGATGATCATCGTGTAGGTCTGGGCTGTCAGCTCGGCAGGCTCGATCACCTGCGGGATGCCGTGCAGAGTCACCTGCGTGCCCTGCACCTCCGTGTTGGCATCCACGGGCGTGAGGCTTAGCCGCTGTTTCCAGTCGGTTATGCGTGCCCGGCCGATTGCGAGCAGCTCGTCCACCTGTTCACGGGACATCATGCCGCACCCCCTTCCTGCACGGCCACGCTTTGGCCGCTGGTGAGGGTGCGTTCATTGCCGGAGCTGAGCATCAGCTCACGGCTGGCCTGCATCATCTCGGCATTCAAGATGCGCAGGATCTCATTGGCCTGGGCTTCAGCGCCCGCTTTGCCGTTCAAAAGGTCATCGGAGCTCATGCTTGCACCTCCTGGATGTAGGTGGTTCGCAGGCCATCTGTCACCGCCACCTTGCCACCGCCGCGAGGTTTCAGCCGCGACATAATCACGTCGATGTATTCGGGGATGAATTGACGCAAGGCCACATACTGCATGTCACTCCCGCGATCTCCGGCCATGGTGGCGGCGATCTCGTCGGGGCTTTGGCCTGGGGGGTCAGAGGTCATGCGGGTTTGAAGATCATGGCGCGTTTCATCCAGCCGGTCACGATGAGATCATTGCCATCCCAGCAGACGCCAAGAGGATAGCGCATGTTTTGAGAGTTCGGGCTGCCGCCTGCCCACTCGCCCGCACTGCTGCTGATGCTGGCCTGTCCGAGCACGGCATCCATGCTTGCACCGCTGGCAGTAGGAAGTTCATAGAAAAGGGCCACGCGACTGTTTTGGTAGTCGCCCACGGCCACTTGGCCGAGATCATTGCAAGCTACGGAGCGTGGCGTTGAGCAGGTAGTAGCGGTGCTGCCGCTGCCGGTCACGCCAAAACCGCTTTGAAGTAGGACATGAGTAGCGCTGGCATTGTTTACCGTAGGGATGCTGGCAAAGACGCACACGCGGTTGTTGCTGCTATCTGCCACGAGCAGTTTGCCATCGGGCATTTCAGCCACGTCGTAAGGCTTGTTGAACTTATTAGCCGCGCTGCCAGTGGTGGCCACAGTAAATCCGGTCTGGCCGATCACGACATTAGCGGCAACACCGTTGGTTGTTGGCACACTATTCCATACGAGCACGCGGTTATTACCACTGTCGGCCACGATGAGCTTGCCGCTGCTCGTCACGCGGATGCCGTAGGGGGTATTGAGCTTGGCGGCCGTGAGTCCGCTGGAATAGGTGGTGAGGTTCGGTTGACCGATGACATTGGCCGGTGTGCTGCTGGCGCTGACAGGTGCGGCATAGCGGAGAATGCGGTGCGTGTTGACGCCACCGACTAAGAGGTCTTCACCACTCCATGCGACCGTTGACCAACCATTCGAGACGCCGCCCGTAATATCGAGGAGGAGGAAATCAGCGGCAGCACCATTGGCGGTCGGCACACTGTTCCACACATAGACAGAGCCATCACTAACATTCACGATGGCCAGTTTGCCTGCGGGGGAGATCGCAGCGCCCCAGACGACATTGGACATCAGGCTGGATGTATTGGAAGCCACCTGATCATCAAAGTCCGCCTGCCCGATCACCACGTTGGCGCTTTGGTAGGTGGTCAGGGCATCCGCCGGGGTGCCGGTGCCGCTGATGGTGATGTCGTAAGTCTGCTTGCTCACCGTGCTGGCGTTGTTCGTCAGTCGCAGGGTGCAGGTGCGGACACCGTAGCCGCTTGGGTTGAAGGTGACTTTGAAGGTCGTGGTGCCATCGGCAGCGATGCTGGCGGGCAGGCTGATGCCGCTCACAGTGAAGTCCGCACTGTTGCCGCCCGTGGTGGTGCATCCGGTCACGGAAAGGCTGCTGGTGCCGAGATTGCGGATCGTGAAGGTGCGCTCAATGGTGCCGCCCGATAGCAAGGCATTGCCGAAGTCAAGGCTCCCACCATCCGCGATAACGGTGGTGGCGGGATACTCCACCTGGATGTCCGGCCCGGTGCCGCCGATGCCGTTCAGGGTGATATTTGTCGGGCTTTCGTCGCTGTCACTGCTGGTGATGGCCAGCGTGGTCGTGCGGGCTCCGGTGGCAGAAGGGTCAAAGGTGACAGTGAAGGTGGTGCTGGCTGCCGCGGCGAGGCTGGTGCTGCCGAGAGCGCTCACGGTGAAGTCACCCGCATTGCCACCCGACACTGCCGCAGCCAGACTGCTGAGCGTGCCTGCACCGCGATTGTAGATGGTAAAAGTTTTTATCCGCGTGTTGCTACCTGCGGCATCCACAGTGCCGAAGTCATAGCTGTGGCTGGTTTCCACCACCAGGCCGAGCGGGTCCTGAACCTCGATCTCGCCCACGGCCACACCAGTCCCGCTGAGGGTGATGGTGTAGGGATCTTCGTCCAAGTCGGTGTTGATGATGGTCAGCGTGCTTGTCAAAGTGCCGCCAGCGGTGGGGATGAAGGTTACTTGCAGTGTCGTGCTGCCGCCTGCGGCCACGGTGCCATCCGGCGCGGTCGTGAGCTGCCAGTCACCGGCTCCCACGGCAGCGGCCACCGTCAAATTCCCCGTGCCGGTGTTCTCGATGGTGATCGTATAGGCTTGGCTGCTACCGGTGTCCACACTGCCAAAGGCGATGGTGCTGCCGGTGGCGTAGCTGGTGCCGCTGTATTTGACATTGATCTCCGGATCCGTGGCGGTGCCAGTGAGGGAGATCACGAGCGGGCTGGCCGGGTCATCGCTAGCCAAGCTGAGGCTTGCGGTGCGACTGCCAGAGCCCTGCGGGTTAAAGGTCAGGTCAAAGGTGGCGGTGCCGCCATTGGCTGCCACGGTGGTGGGCAGGGTGCCCACGATGAAATCCGTGTTGTGCGTGCCGCTGAGGGTGGCGGCGAGGTTGTTGAGGCTGAGCACGCCATTGTTCAGGATCGTCAGGGTCAGCGTGGTGCTGGCCTCCACGGCGGTGCTGGCAAAGGAGAGCGCGGAGCTGATGACGCTGCTGCCATTCTTCAGCACAAGCTCACTCTGCGGAGTCGCCATGAATTGCAGCGTGTTGCTGGTCAGGCCGGAGCGTTTGACCCGCGCCCAGTAGATCTGCCCACGGGTGAGGCCGGTCACGGTGTATTCCAGCGGGGCAGTGCTGTTCACCGCCTGATCCTTCAGCAGCAATCCACGGGTGAAGTCGGGAGAGGTGGCCACATCCAGCGTGGTGCCACTGCCGGCCACATCCCAAGCCAGGTCCACGCTAGTGCTGCTCACGGGGGTATAGCTGAGGTTCAGCCCCGTGCTAGCACCTGCGCTGCTGGGGGCATCCAGCTCGATGATGGTGGTCATCCATCCGCCCATGTAGGGCCGGACATCCACATCAAGGATGATCGTGCCGGGCCAGACCTCGGGATCGGTAGCGGGCTCGGTGAAGGTAAAGCCACCATCCGTAAACACGAGCTGCGGGTGCAGACATGCCTGCGTGCTGACTTGGAAACCTTCCGGCCCTTGGAAGTAAATGGAGCGCGGCAGCATCCGAGTCGGCTCGGGGATGTAGGGCTTGCTGCCACTGGTCGGCCATGAGGGGTTGCCGTCGTAGTCGGGCATCACGCGGGTCCACATCTCCGTCATGCGGCCTTTGCACGGGCCGTTGTAGCTGTCGGTTTTCCAAATCGGATAGGTGATGTAGCCACGGATGGCGGAGTAGATATTGCCCGCGTCCTCATAGATGGGCAGCACGAAGTAGCCGCTGAGCACGGGCGGCCAGTAGTGCCGCATGGGGCGCGGGATGATGCGGCTGGCCTTGCCATTCACCGCTTGTCCGGCGATGCCGGGAGCCTTCCGCACGGTCCGCACGAGCCAGTCGGGATTGATGCCATCCACCTCGGCCATGCTGCCGCTGTCATCCGGCGCACTGCCATGGGTGCCCGCAGGCACGAGCGTGCGGGTCACGGTGCGGATCTCGCCCGATTCGGAGTCGAGTGATTCCGACACGACACCCTCCCGGATGTCACGCCAGATGCGGGTGATCACGATGTAAAGGCCATCCAACGGCTGCGGCAGGCGGTCCTGCCGCTGCTCGATGAAGGTCCACTCATAGGCACTGCTAAAGGTGGGCGGCGTCTCGCTCGGCGTCGTTTCACTCGGCACCCAGCCGGAGCGTTTCACGATGAAGGTCTGCCGAATCTGCGGGCCGTATTGGTCCGACAGCACCTTGCTGAACTCGAAATTGTAATCTTCCTGGTCACTCCGCACCTTCGCATAGATGGGATACTGAAAGCCTTCCTCCGTGGGGTCAAAGCCCACGAGCTCATAGTCTGGGAACTCACTGGCTGGAGCATACGCCTGCCCGATGGTCATGCGGGCGGCCACGTCATCACGCACCTTCTTCCCACGCAGGAGCAGGTCCTTCAGCGGCGAGTCAAAGCGGAGCGTGCGGTTGGGATCATCTCCCGTGAGATTCCAGGCGGCCATAATCAGGGGGCGTCTTCTAAGAGGGGTTCGAGGTCGGCGGGGTGGATGTCTTCCGGCATGGCCGGATCATCGGGTAGGCCGATGTGGCCGACACGGGCGGTCATGGCGGTGCTGAACTGCTGCCAAAGCTGCTGCATGGTGCTGCGTCCAAGCTGTTGACCTGCGGAGAAAATGGCACGCACGGCGAGGTCGATGCCTGCCTGCTCATCCGCCGGGATCGCCACAGCGATGTCGGCATGGCCTGAGGTGCGCAGGTGCCAGATCTCGAGATCACGGCGCCTCTTGTCTGAGCCGAGCCTGTCAAAGCCTGCTTGGGTGAGGAAGGTGGCAGCGGGGCTCATGCAAATTCAAAAGCCAGTCGGCCCGTGTTGAAGAGGTATTGTTCCGCCTTGCGACGCCGCACCAGACCGGGCAGCACCTTGCCGCCGCCCTTCGTCCATTTGAGGAACTCCAAAGCGGCCCCGCCTTTGTCCATCTGGTTGAGCTTTTTGAGCAGCGTGCTTTTCCCCAAAGCTCCGGTATTGAAGTGGAAGCTCACCAAGGCGTCAAACTGATGCTGCTCCAGTGGCACCTTCACCAGTCGGCGGACATCGGGCGCATACTTGGTGTTGAGGTCCTGGAAGAGCAGCAGGTCTGCTTCCTCCTGCGTGATCACGCGCCCCTTCTTCACGGTGCCGTCATTGTGCTTCAAGCCCGTGTGCCCGTAGCCGATGGTCCACACGCCCGCCGGGCAGAGGTAGGCCTTCAGGTAAAGACCTTCAAAATGCTTCACGAGTTGGACGCCGAGAGCGGAGATGTTCATTTAGAGCGGAAGGCAGCGATGAGGCACCAGATCATGAGCACGAGGGCGGCGAAGGACAGGCCAAGCGCCAGCCGGAAGGTGTCTTCACATGAGCAGGCAAGCAGCATGAGGGTGGCGGGGTGAGGTTACTTGGTGCCGGTGATGGCAGGCAGCAGGGGAGTCGCGGGCGGCCCGCCGTCTCCCACCGGCTGGGCCGCCACGGCAGCAGCAGCACGGCGGGCCAGTATGTCCGCCAGCTTCGCCTGCTCATCTGCCAGCCGTTTGCGAGAGGTTTCCATGATGCGCTGGGCCACGAGCTTTTCCGCCGGGCTCCAGGTGCCGGTCGTCAGGCGCGGCTCGTAGATCAGCACGGCCAGGTCATAGGCCACGGTGGCGGCCTGAAGCGCGGACTGTGCCCGCTGGATCTCGGCATCTGTGCTGTCTTTGCTGGCACACTGGCAGAGCAGGCAGGTGAGCAGGAGCAGCGGCAGGTAAGGCGGCTGCCCACCTTTACGCGGGTCAGGCATCAGGACTCCGAGCAGGGCGATCAGCGCGGGGATGACCCACTGCTTCCAGTCCGACACATCACCCCCGGCGGAGGTGAACTGCTGAATGGCGATGAGGGCGGCAAAAAGTCCGCCTGCGAGGGTGGTTTTCCAGTTTTTGATGGGATTCATGGCGTGGGTGTTTGGGGTTCGAGGTTCGGAATTTCTCCGCAACATTCGGAATCATTCGGCAAGATGCGGAAGTTCTTGGCGATCACCCAGCTCTTGCCAGACTTCACCGGCATGGGCTCGATGCGGCCCTCAGAGATCCAGTCAATCACGGCGCGGTCGGTGACATTCATGCGCTTGGCGATGTCTGCGGTAGTCACATAGTCGCGGGCGGTGGCAAGCTCTTCCAGCGGAGCTTCAGCCTTACCTACGTTGACGTTTTGGGAGACGCTGCCCTTGCTGCCGCGCTCCATCATGGTCATCTGCATCTGCAAGACAGCAATGTCTCGATCATGGCTCAGCACCGTCGTCACCATCCAGACGGCAAAGACGGGCATGAAGAACAAGCTGATCTTGAAAATCCAGCTATGAACCGTGCCCAGTTTGATGACGGCGTTGGAGTCTTCTTCGACAATGCTCATGAATCAGAGGGGAAGGTGGAAAGGTCCACGGGGGTGAGTTGGTAGCCGCCGCCGAGGGTGGTCATGGCGGTGTTCACATCATCGCGGAAGGCTGCCACGCTGGTGCCGTAGCCGCCATTTTGTGCGCCGGTCCACATGGTGAGCAGCACGAGGTCGCCATTGATAAACCAAAAAGCGGGGTTGCCGGAGTCCCCGCCGACAAGGCCTTCATTGAAGTTCAGCCGTAGCGGGGAGGTAGGCACCTGCATGGCGCAATACTCGGTGCCCGTGTTTTGATAGGGCAGCGTGGCGAGATCGACCACAAGCAGCTTTTCCTCCTGGTCCGTAGCAGCGCAGGGAATTTGGAAGGGCTGGATATTGGCCGGCAGTTTGCTTTCAAAGCC
>Ga0181352_1000074_pt1 | contig 42176 bp, 50 predicted proteins | sample Fa13VDMLBSN_FD_130103 | JGI IMG/M metagenome (GOLD analysis project Ga0181352, IMG submission 130103) | Freshwater viral communities from Lake Michigan, USA - Fa13.VD.MLB.S.N | ecosystem: Environmental > Aquatic > Freshwater > Lake | place: USA: Michigan | collected 2013-09-23 | reverse complement strand
GTGGTGGTGTCCGCGGGCGAGGTCGTCGGCGAGGCGCCTGGCTTCGGCAAGGGCGGCGGCGCGCTGGCTGCGCTTGAGGCGGCGGCGGCGTCCGTGGTGATCGGTCCAGCGCAGTTCAAAGCGGGTGTATTTGCCGGAGCGCGAGGCGAACACGCGCACGACAGATGAACCGGATTTGACGCGGATGGCTTTCATTTCATGCAGACAGACACGGATGGCACGGATGGGCACGGATTCATGGGGCGTTGGTGGCGACGAGGCGGAATTGATAGGTGACGCTGGGGAAGCCGTGGGCGGGCGTGGATTCCGTGAGGTCGATGGGTTCCAGCTTCATCTGTTTGCCGGCGGCGTAGGCGTTGGCTTGCTGAATGACTTCCGCCTTCATGCCGGGGACGTTGGCGAACATGCCGGCGCCGCTGCGCTTGGTGATGAGGTAGGTATCGGCCGACACTTGAAGCACGCCAGAGCTGCGACAGCCGACGAGCAGGACGGCGAGAAGGGCAAAGAATGGTTTCATGGAAGTTTTGAAATATTATCAAGAGTGGCTTGAATGCTGTTCGTTCCGAAGTAGCGCACCAGCGGAATTTCATCACCGCAAGAACCGCAGATCGCAAACAGCTTTCCTTGGCGCGCGAAGACTTCTAATTGCTGATGCTTATGCACACCGGGAAAACGGCGGCACCAATTCTGAACCGTGAACGTCTCGGATCTGGTTTGATTGGTGGAGACAATCAGCGATTCCGAGAAGGCCGCAAAGCAAAGCAGCAAGCTAAGAACAAGAAGAGCGGTGGTCAGTTTCATTTGCGTTTGCGGTAGTTGACGGGCTTGGCGGGAGGCATTGGCGCGGGATCTGATTCCTCATAGATGAGGTGTCCTCGCGTGGCCAGGTCTTGCTCGATGAGCTTGCGGACGTAGGCGGAGAAGTTGGAGATGCGGAGCTTGCTGGCGCGCTCGGTAGCGGCGGCAAGGAGTTCGGGAGGCATGGAGACGCTCTTAGTTTCGTTCTCGCCTTTGGGATTGGTGGCCATAGTGCGGCCATCTTCGCAAACGATAGGAAGTATTCAAGAAGATTCCTTGTGAAAAATTCCTAAAGAAAGTTCTTGAATCTTCCGACGGGATAACAAATGATGCGGAGCGAAATGAAGAACGCACGGAAGCCAGCCGAAGAAAAAGCCGCGAAACCGGCGAACATTACCAAGTCGATTTCAATGCCGGCGGCGATGTGGCCGAAGGTCGAGGCGCGGGTGTTATCCGAGCCGGATCTGGATTTTTCCAAGTATGTGCGCCGGTTGATCCGGCGGGATGTGGAGGCGGCATGAACAGGACTGAAACATTCCGATACGAGGCGCTGTGCCAGGTGTGTTGGAAGCAGTTCGAGCTTCCCGGCAAACACTCGGAACGTGTGTGCCAAAGCTGCCAGCGGGCGAAGTTGCTGGCTGAAGGCGATGTGGCCGAAGGTCGAGGCGCGGGTTCAGTCCGAGCCGGATCTGGATTTCTCGAAGTATGTGCGCCGGTTGATTCGGCGGGATGTGGAGGCGGCATGAACGCGGAGCCGTTCAACATTCCTCTTGCGAGCCGGTGCATCCCGAAGACAACGGGGGAGCATCCGGGCGAGTGGCACGAGGCGCTTGTCTCGTGGCTCGATGAGCGGACGCGCGTGGTGATGGTTTCCGTGCGGCATCCCGAGACGGGGCATGTGTCGCAGGTGCCGATCGGGGATGTGGTGTTCGGCGTGGATGCGGAGAAGTGGCTGGCGGCAAAGGTGGGGCTGCAAGTGCAGTGCGCTTGGTGCAAGCAGTGGCGCGTTGACGGGCTTTGGGCGGATCTGCCGATGCCGGGCGCGACGGGCGCGGTGAGTCACGGCATTTGTCCGCCGTGCGCGATGAAGCTGAAGGCGGAGGTGGCGGCGTGAAGGCTGAAACTATGAAAAACAAAACAGTGGTCATCTATCACAAGTCCGATTTTGACGGAATTTTCTGCCGGGAGATTGCGCGCAAGTTCCTGCCCGATGCCGAATTGATTGGTTGGGAATACGGCGAGCCGACGCCCAACGTTCCGCCGGTCTGTGTTCTCTACATTCTGGATCTGTCCGTGGATGAATTGATGGATCATGGCGGTCTGATCTGGATCGACCATCACAAGACGGCGATCGAGAAGTATCCGGCGACGATTCCAGGCTATCGCATCGACGGCGTGGCGGCGTGCCGGCTGGCGTGGCAGTGGTTCACGTTTTTACAGCAAGGGCTTGATCCCCACCGTAATCAACTGGATCCGAATTTGCCGGGTAAGGGGCAATTCGTGGATCGTCAAGTTGCTGAACCGCTGGCGGTGCGTCTTGCGGGGGAATACGACATTTGGGACAAGCGCGATCCGGATGCAGAATTGTTTCAGCACGGTTTACGGTCCAGGGAATTAGATGCGGGGTGGTGGGCCCAAATGCTTTTTGATGGTCCGTCGGGGGCGTTCCCGGTGTTGGCGTTACTGGAAAGCGGCAAGGCTGTGGCCTACGCCGAGACGCGGAAAAACGAGCTGATTATCGGCAACAACGGGTTTACTCGGCAATGGGAGGGGCTCTGGTTCCTGTGCTGCAACGCGGGCAGTTACAACAGCCATTTATTCACGGCGGGCATCAAGCCGGAGCATGACGGGCTTTTAGGGTTCTGTCTGCGCAAGGATGGCAAGTGGTCCATCAGCCTCTACGGCGTGCCGGGCAAGCCGGATGTGGACCTGTCCGTAATCGCCACGAAATACGGCGGCGGCGGGCACAAGCAGGCGTGCGGGTTCAAGGTGGACAAACTGCCGTTTCTTCACTGAGCCATGAAATTCACTTACGAGGTCAATCTGTTGTGCAGTGGGTGGTTGGAAGGCAATGAGGAATGCAGCGGGATCGCAACGGCCATGCCGATGACTACGCCGGAAGAGGGGCGCAAGGAGGCGTTGGGCGATGCCACGGTGCGCGGTTGGCTGCAAATCGGGGATGAGGTGTGGTGTCCGGCGTGTGCGGCGCGGCGTCCGCAGGTGGCGGAGATCGAGCGGTTGCGCGCGGGGAAGTTTGTGCCGGTGGTTGGGATGATGGTGCGCTACGAGAACCCGACGGCGGGCGCGATCGGGCATCAGGTGACGGCGGCGGAGACGTTGACGCACGGGAAGGTTTACACGGTGGCCAGTGTGATGTCGAACGGAGCCGGGAGCGTGATGATCACGTTGAAGGGGATCCCGCTCTGGTTCAATGCGGGGCATTTCGAGGAGGTAGAGCCGAAACTCAAAAACTCATAAACGGCAATGACACGAACAACGAGCATGAAGTTGCGTAGGCATTCGGAGATCGCGCACGGGGACACGGCAGAGGCAGGCGCGATGGCGAAGATGGGCGCGGTGGGCGAGTTCAAGCGTGGGCTGGACGCGTATCTGGCGAAACGTGGGCTGACGATGCGGCCTTACAAACCAAAGAAGAAAGGAACGGTGTGAGCGCGGCGACATTCTCGAACGATGGTTTTCTGGTGTTGGAAGCCTGTGAAGATTACGAGCAGGTGTTGAGCTTGGTGGTAAAGCCGGGTTATCCCGAGGATGGCATTTTGGAGTTTCCGGACGATCGGGATATAAGGACGGTTTTCCGGAGTCGAAAGGAGGCGCGTGAGGCAATAGAGCGAACGACGCATTACGCACGGGCTTTTGGGCGATATGAGGGGTTCAACGCGCTACCGTGTGCCAAGCATTGCCGGGTTGTTCCAGTGCGCAGTGTCACCTTCAAAAAGGAGAAAGCATGATCATTTTATTCTGGGTTTTTGCGGGGATGTTCGCGGTGTCGGCGGGGTTGTTGTTGTCCATCCTAGCGCAATCGGCGGCGGCGGCGCGGCGGGAGAATCTGCCTGAGGTGGAAACGCAGCCGCATGAGCAGCGCGGCGCGTGGTCGCGGATGATGTGCCGGAATCGGCGCACGAACAGGCTTTCGCGCTGGGTGCGCGTCAACAAGGTGTTGCGATGAGCGCGGAGGTGAAGCCGATCACGGTGCCGGTGTTGGCCAAGCGTTTCGGCAAGACGACGCGCTGGGCGGCGAAGCTGATGCGCCGGATGCGACATGTGCCGGGTCGCGATCCGTTCACTACGGAGGAATGGCTGGCGGAATGGCTGGCGGCGAAGTCCATTCCTCAACAGAGCTGGATCGACAAGAACGCGGCCTTGGACCCGCTCGATTCCTTTATGATGAACAAGGTGATCGAGATGGTGGGGAACCTCGCGCGGGCGGGAAAAATTGAAGTGAGGATGCTATGAATTTGTTGCCGGCGGCCGCGCTGCGATTCGGTCGAACCTTAAATTATTAACGGCGCGGTGCCCGCTTTGGGCGAACGCCGGCAACTGGAGTTTGACAGTCCACTGAAACAACCAACGAAAGCGAACGACATGAAGAACGAAGAACAGGGGCCGGCGCCGAGCAATGCATTCATGCAGGTGCTCCAGACGCATGACGGCGGGGATGTATGTAACGAGCTGGCGGATGCCATGCGGGAGGCGACGGCGGCGGTGGTGTTGAGCGGCAAGGCCAGCACGATCGAGCTGAAGGTGAAGTTTACGCCAGCGGCCAAGGGTGCCTTTGGCGTGGTGTTCAGCAAGCCGAAGGTGCGGAAGTCGGAACCGGAACGCGGATCGAGCATCTGGTTCAGTGATGAGCAGGGCAATCTGATGCGGAACGATCCGCGGCAAAAGGAGCTTCCTTTGCGCACGGTCGCGGAGGTGCCGAAGGTGGTGGCGGTGGCGGAAATGCCCGCGGTGAAGGAAGTGCGGCAGGTGGGTTAATTCAAGAGACGAACATTCAAGAGAACAAAACTTATGGCTGATCAAAATATCGCGGTGAAGATTCCTGACAACGTGCAGGCGTTGCTGGATGCAGGGCGTTCAATGGGTGCGGTGGTGTCATCGTTTGGCTCCGTGCCGACGGTGGTGATTCCGCAGGGTTACAAGCTGGAAACACTGAAACACGAGGCGGCGAAGGTGCCGCGGTCGGTGACGTTTACGGAGCCGGAGAGCTTCGCGGCGTACGTGAAGCGGTTCACGACGGCGGGCACGCTGATCTTTGCGTCGGTGTCCGATACCGGCTGCAAGCTGGTGGCGCATCTGGATTATCACAACGAGACGACGCTGGAAACGGCGTTAAACGCTCGTGCCTGGAGCACGCATCAGGCGCATTTGACGCTCGAAGTGACGCAGGAATGGGCGACGTGGATGAAGCGGAACGGCGGGGAAAAGCCGTTCACTCAGACAGAATTTGCGCTGTTCCTGGAGGATAATGAGCGGGTGTTTGAATCGCCGTCTGGCGCGGATTTACTGGAGCTGGTGTCCACGCTGGAAGGCAAGAGCAATGTGAGATTCAACACGGCTATCCGATTGAACAGCGGCAAGAACAAGCTGGATTTCGAGGAGGACGTGGAGCTGCGCGGCGGGGTGGTTGCTGGCTCGATGGAAGTGCCGGCGAAGCTGCTGTTGCTGATTCAGCCGTTTAGTGGGGTGCCGCATTACCGGGTACAGGCGCGGCTGCGTTATCGCATCGTGAGCAAGGCGCTGGTGTTTTGGTATGAGACGGTAACGCCTCACCTGGTCATCCGTGACGCAGCAAAGGCGGTGCTGTTGACCGTGGCGGATGAAACGAAGGTGCCGGTGTTGATCGGCGCGTAGAGAGTTTATGGCCGGAGCCGAGACGCATGGAAGCGATGAGACGCCAACGGATGGCGCGGCTCCGGTCAGTTCTCCCTTTCGCGAAACGATCCTGTGGCGGATCAAGGTGTGGCGCTCGTTGCGCGCTCCGACGGAGGAGCAACTGGAGCGTTTGAAGTTCTGGGAGGAGTATCTGGCAAAGTCCGCTCCCGAGCCGAGGGCGCAGCAGGCACCAGCGATTGAACCGATTCAGAAACGATGAGGCGCGTGAAATCCAACGATAGCAGGCTATCGGCGACGTTCGCGCACTATTGGCGCGCGCTGGGCGGGCCGAAGTTGACGGCGGAGGTGAGGTTTGATCCGGCGCGGAAGTGGCGCTTTGACTTCGCGCTGCCGGCGCGCCGGGTGGCGATCGAGATCGAGGGAGGACAATGGACGGGCGGGCGGCATACGCGCGGGCTCGGGTTTGCGGCGGATTGCGAGAAATATAATGCCGCGGCGCGCCTGGGGTGGCGGGTGTTCCGGTTTACGAATTCGATGGTGGCCAAGCCGACGGTGCATATTGAGCCGGTGGTGGTGTGGCTGGAACGGGAGAAAGGATCGCATGACTACGGAGCTGTTGCGCTTTAAGTGGCGTCCGCAGGCGTTGCGGTTGCTGGTGGCGGCGTTGCGAGACGGCGGGCCGGTGTCGGTGGCGGAGTGGTCGGCGCGCACGGGCATTCCGCGCAATCATGTGCTGGAGACGATGCGGGAGTGTGAGCGCCTGGGCGGGGTGACGCTGGAGGCTCGGGCGGTGGAGGGAATGGTGGTGCGGGTGCAGCCGGTGGAGTTTTGGCGCGTGACGGAGTGCATGGAGCGCGCAGCATGGTTGGAAGCATGGCGGGGCAAATCTGTGGCGGCGCGGCTGGCGCTGGCGACGGAGAGCATGAGCATGAGCGAGGCGTTGGCGGTGCCGGCGGTGGGCAGCATGGTCGGGCGCATGAGGGCGGCGGTGGATGGTTCTCCCGAATCGGGAGAGGCATTACCGGATTCGGGAAAGGGGCATCCGGAATCCGGACGAGTCCCATCCGGAATCCGGACGGCTCGCGATCATGGTTCTGATCATGATCATGTTCCGAAACATGCCACTGAAAGAACATGCCTTAATCATGATCATGTGAGTTCCGGAATCCGGAAGGGGACCGGGGACGGAGCGCAGGCGCGGGCGATGATCGCGCAGTATCTGACGGAGCTGCGTCCAGGGGCGGCGGAGTTGTGGGAGCGGCGCGTGAAGGAAAACGCGGACTTGGTGGTGTTCGCGATTGAGGAGGCGGCGGCGCGCCGGCCGTTTGTGCGGAATCTGCCGGGGTATGCGAACCAGGTTTATTTGAGCCGGATCCGGACGGGTGCGGCGGGAAGGGTGGCGCGATGACCAAAAAGAAATCCAAGGGCGGGCGTCCGCGGAAGATCACGCGGCAGATTGTCGAGGAGGTGGGCGAGTATATGGCGGACGGGATTCCGCAGGATTACGCGTGTGCGCTCGTCGGTGTGAATGCTTCGACGTTTGGGCCGGTGGTGAGTCGGCGCGAGGATTTCCGCGAGATCATGCTGTTGAAACACGCGCGGTATATGGCGCGGGCGTTGAAGGCGATCAAGGAGGGCGGTGAGGAGATTATTTACCGCGATGCCGCGGGCGCGACGGAGATGGACAAGGATGGGGTAACGAAGACGCGGATCCGTCCGTGGACGGGGTTCGCCTGGGTGCTGGAGCGGCGTTACAAGCCGCATTTCAACAAGACGGAGGTGCATAAGCCGGCGGAGAGCCACGGGGAAAGCGGCGGGCTGACGATGGCGGAGGCGGCGGAGTTGGAGAAGATGGCAAAGGCGATGTACGTGGGGGAAAAGAAATGATTTTAGCCGAAACTCATAAACTCAGAGAGAACGACAAGCTCACCGACAGCCGCCGACAATGACTCACGCCGACACGCAAACCGTCCTGCCGCTCGCGACTCCCGAAACGGAGAAGCGGGGCGGCTGTTCGCGTGCAGCGCATGGTTCGGCTTCAGTGCTGGACGTGTGCTGCGGGTCTCGGATGTTCTGGTTCGACCGCAAGAATCCGCAGGCAATCTACCTCGACAAGCGCCGTGAGAAACATCTGGCCGCTGACTGCTCAGTGAAGAATGGCGAGCGAGAAATCGTGATAGACCCTGACATCGTAGCCGACTTCACAGACCTGCCGTTCGATGACAACACATTCGCGCACGTCATCTTCGACCCGCCGCACATCCAACGGAACGGGGATACGAGCTGGCTGCTCAAAAAGTATGGCGTCCTGCGCGGTGACTGGCGCGAGATGCTGCGCCTCGGATTCGCGGAGTGCTTCCGCGTCCTGAAACCCGAAGGCACACTCATCTTCAAGTGGAACGAAATCGAAGTGCCGCTGCGCGAAATACTGGCACTGACGCCAGTGCAACCGCTTTACGGCCACCGCACCGGCAAGCAGGCGAAAACGCACTGGTGCGCGTTCTTGAAGCCGAACGGTGAAGTCAGGCACGGCGGACCTGACGGCTCGAAATAAACCCGCAGCGCAACCCGCCGTTGCCTGCACTGAATGGTTAGACATTTATGAACATACTCGCTCATCCGATATACAAAGACATCTACGACCTCTGCCAAGAGATCGAAAAACTCCCAGCATCCGAACAGGCCACAAAAGTCGTCGTGATGGCCTCCGCGCTCGAAAAGCCAGCCGATGCACTACTGGCAAAAATCAAAGACCTTGAAAAGCAAGTGGACAGGCTCGAAACCGCACTCGTGGGCCAAAATGTCTAACAAGTGATTAGACAACCGCTCATTGCTATATGAAACCAAGCCAAGCATTCGACAAGTTCCGTGGTTACATGCGGTTAAAGCATTTTGCGCTGTCCACGGAGCAGAGTTATCTGGCGTGGCTGGCGCGGTACATGCGCTTTCTGGCCGGCGAGCCTGTGGCGGGGATGACGGGCGAGCAAAAGGTGGAGGCGTTCTTGTCGCAGTTGGCGCGGCAGGATGTTTCGGCTTCGACGCAGAATCAGGCGTTCAATGCGCTGGTGATGTTTTATCGCGAGATCGTGGGACAACCACTGGCGCGGATTGATGCGTTGCGGGCCAACAAGCCGGTGACGTTGCGCGAGGCTCCCAGCCGGGAAGAGGTGCGTGCGTTGCTGGCCGCGGTTAAAGATGTGCATGGCTATCCTACGCGACTGATCACGCATCTGATTTACGGGTGCGGTCTCCGCGTGACGGAGCCGTGCAATCTGCGCGTGAAGGATGTGGAGTTGCAGAATCAGCGCCTCGTCATTCGTGGGGCGAAGGGCGGCAAGGATCGCGTCGTTCCGTTGCCGTGCTCGCTGCACGCTGGTCTGCGCGATGCGATGGAAGCGGCGAAGGTGACTTGGAAGCGGGACGTGGCCAACGGACTGCCGCTGCAATTGCCGGGCTTGCTGGGCAAGAAGTATCCGCAAAGCCGGTTCGCGTGGAAATGGGCGTGGGTGTTTCCGCAGAAGGCGGCGTGTGAACATCCGCGCACGGGTGAGTTGGTGCGGTATCGGTTGCACGAGGCGAACGTGCAGCTTGCGATTCGCCAGGCCAGCGGCGGGAACATCAAGCCGCATGAGTTGCGGCACGCTTACGCCACGCACTGCTTGAATCAAGGCACGAACCCGCGGGCGATTCAGCAGGCGATGGGGCACAAGTCGCTGGAGACGACGATGGGTTACTTGCACGCAGAGGCCATGAGCGTGCGGAGTCCGCTGGAGGTCATGGCCTGATGGCTAAGGATGATAAACGGGTGGCGGTGTCGAGCTTGCCGGAGAAGGTGCGGATGGCGCTGGCGACGCCGGCGGGGTTTGCGCGGTTCAAGCTCGGGATTCCGCTGACGGTGAAGCAGGAGGCGATCGTGAACGCATTCGGGCCCACGCGGTCGCATGTGTCGTTCGTGTGCTGTAATGAGGCGGGCAAGACGACGAAGATCATGCCGGCGGTGATTCTGTGGCACCTGACGGTGTTCCCGCGGCGGGGTGAGAACGGGGGCGTGACGGCAACCAGTGGAAGCTGGGCGCAGATTAAGAATCAACTAATGCCGGCGCTCCGGAGTTATTCGCACAAGTTCCCGGCGAGTTGGGAATTCCAGGACACGGAGATCAAGATTGGCGGGGTGCCGAACTTCATGGCTTACTCGGCGAGTCAGGCGGGGCGGGCGGAGGGTTTCCACGGGTCGCCAGAGACGCCGCTGATGATGCTTTTCGACGAATGCAAGTCAGTGGCGGATGGAATCATCCGGGCGGGTGAGGATCGTTGCCGGCCGCAGCGGATGGGGTTGCTGAGTTCGCCGGGGTTTGCGATGGGCAAATTCTACGAGTCTCAAAGCACGGAGGCGAAGTTCTGGAACACGTTTCAAATGACGGTGGAGGATTGCCCGTGGATTGACCGCGAGGAGATGAAGCGGGTGATCACGCGCGCCGGGGGTGGGGATTACGATCGGGGGTTGCAGGATCCGTTTATTCAATCGGCATTTTTCGCGAAGTTCATGCCGTTCGTGCAGGATTCGCTGATCGGGCTGACGGAGATCGCGGATTGCGTGAATGAACCGCCGGGGCAGAAGGGGACGGATCGGCATGTGCGGCTCGATTTCGCGGCGGGCGGGGACGAGAACAGCATCGGCGTGCGGCGCGGGAACAAGACTTGGTTCGAGGACGTTTGGCGGGACAAGAACACCATGAGCGCGGTGGGACGGTTCATTACGAAGCTGGAGGGATTGCGGCGCTCGATAGGGCTGCGTCCGGAAGAGGTGGAAGGCGACGCGGACGGGATGGGCAAGCCGATGGTGCAACGCATCCAGGAGGCGGGCTGGCCGATCCTCGAGTATCACGCGAACGCGCGGGCGTTTGAGCCGGACAAGTTCCGGAATCGGGAGAGCGAAAACTGGTTTAACGGGACGGAGGCGATCAAGCAGCGGCGCGTCATCATTCCGGATGATACGGATTTCAAGGGGCAACTGGTGGATCGGATTGGCAAATATGATTCGAGCGGGTTGCGCTGGGTGGAGTCGAAGCGCGATCTGTTCGCGCGGCAGGCTCGGGACCAACGGCCGCAGCGGTCGCCAGACCGGGCGGAGGTGATTCTGGGGGCGATGGGCAACCTACCTGTGATGCATTCGATCAACATCGGGGGCGAGGAGCGGGCGGTGAATCCTTATAGCACGTTCGGGCCTTACATTGGCGAGGACCAGGGGGCGGAGCCGACGGTGAGTGAGGATGTGTTGCGGGGGTTTGATGCGGGGTGAACTGATTTTAGCCGGAACTCAAAAACTCAGAAAAAGGAACAGAAATGGCAGATATTCAGGGCGGATTTGAAAAGGTGTTGAAGGAAGCGATTCAAAGGCGATTGGAGGAAATCGTGGAGGAGGAAACGGTTACCGCAGCGGAACGTGTTCGCCGGCGGTGCAAGGAGCAGATTCCGCAAATTCTCGTTGGCATCCAAAAACGATTTTCGGTTGAGACGTGCGGGCAGGAGATGCGCATTACGATTTCCTTGGACGATCGCAGCAACAAACCTCCGGGTTAAACGAAAAAGCCCGATGGCGCACTAACACCATCGGGCTTTGCTTTCGGTGGTGGAAATCCCCCAGCCTGAAAGCGGGCTTGAATACGAGGCGGAATAGTTCAGCGACGACGGGGGTTTTGCAAGGCGTATAAAAAGGCGCGGGCGCGAGGGCGTTCGCGCCGCTTTTGCAAATAGGGTTTGACATGGAATGTCCAAGGTGGTTAGACATGGATTGTCCTATGGTAAGACTTCAAACATTCAACTGACTCAACATCTATGAAAATCCCTCGAATCACGGCGCGCATGGTGGTGGTGGTGTCCATGCTGCTCCTCCCTGTCATCACGGTTGTCCAGGCGGCGACGAATACGCGTTTCTTCGCGGCTCCAAACAACGCACTTGGCACGACTAACTTCTACTGCATTGTCCCGGCAGTTGGGGATAGGATTGCCGTGGTGCGGACGGTGGAGGTGCTGACTGATCTCGGCAACGCCCGCGTTACGTTTTATACCAATGGCGCTTCAGTGGACATCCCTTACGGAATGGTGGCCGGATTGACCAACGTGCAGGTTGCTCAAAGTGGAACAAACGGGTTGGTGACGGGTGACAAGGTGGTGATCCAAACCGGAAACACGCCGAACGATGCATATGTGTTGGCGTCCGTTCACCTGATCGGCACGAACTTGACGTTTCTTACGTCCAACACTGTTTCCATCGCTGCCGGGTCGAGGTTGTGGAGGATCGGGACTAATACCTGGGCGTACGGAATCACCAATGGCGCGACCAGTCCGCGAAATTCATTTGTGGCCGTTGGCGAAAAGGGGAGACCGTTGGTCGTGACGGTTGGCGCAACGAGCGCCGGAAGCATCAACGTGGGCGGGACTTTTGAATCGGAGGCGCCGTGAAGACTTTCACCATTGTCATTTCCGGCACGTTTCAGCCGGAGACAGAGGAGCAGGCGGTGGAAATCATCCAGCGCATCGAGGCGGCAGGGCGGCAGGCGTTGGCGGCGGTGCCGTCCGGTGTCGTGAAGTCGGGCGCGTTGACCTACGGCGCGCCGGAACGGGCTGGCGCGCATATCAAGGGCAACTGCTGGACGGTGGATCTCGCGCTGGTGGCAGAGGTTCCCGAGCCGGTGGAAGTGGTGCCGGCGGACGTGACGGATCCGGCGCCGGCGAGCTGACATCATGGCCAAGCAACTGCATGAAAAGATCCTGAACGCGCTGGACGGTCGCAGCGTGTGGGAGGAGCGGCAGCAGTTGTTTTATCAGATGCGGCACGAGGGGCTCCGGCGGCGGAACAAGCCGTTTCGGGGCGCGGCGGATCTTCACCTACCGATCGGCGACAATGCGGTTTCCAAGCTCAAGCCGTATTACATCAACAGCATCTTCGGACGTCAACGGTTGGCGTCGTTTACTCCGTTGCGAACACAGTTGGCGGACGCTACCGCCGGCGCGGCGGATTTTCTCGATTGGAAGCTCCGGAACGAAACGAACTTCGCGCTCGAAATGGCGTATGTGATCGATGCGATGCTGGTCTGTGGCAATCCGGTGCTGAAATTGCGCTGGGATCCGACGGCGGCGGACGGGCTCGGGGGCGTGGTGTTCGAATGCGTGGATCCGCTGTTTTTCGTGGTGCCGTCCTCGGGCGATGAGATCGATGAGATGGACTGGTTTTGTCACATCCGGCAAACCACGGTGGCGAAGTACCTCCGGGATGACCGTTACGACCGCAGCGCGGACCTGGTGGCGCGCATTCGCGGCGGTGACAAGCAGGTGGAACATTGGAAGGAACAGGAGAAGCAGGGGCGCGAGGGGCTGACGTATTCGCAGGACGAGGATGAAATCGTGCTGTTTGAGTGTTACGAGCGGGTAAGCAAGGGGTGGAAGGTGCGGACGATTTCGCCGAGCGCGCCGAATGATCCGGTGCGAGAGGACTTTTTGCTGGGCTACAAGTGGCGCGGGCAACCCATGCAGCCGTTCACGAAGTGGCGCGTGGAAATTACGGAAAAGGGATTTTACGCGCCGCGCGGGGTGATCGAGCAGGTGGCGCCTTACGAGACTTACGGGACGAAGCTGTGGAACGCGAAAGCCGATTGGCTTGAGTATTCCATGAAGCCGCTGTTTACGCGGACGGCAGACGCGGCGATGGCGAACACGGCGAACATCACGCTCAAGCCGGGCGAGATGCTGCCTCCGGGAGTGGCGCCGGCAGCGATGCCGGAGCCTCCGTTTGCGATCAGCGAGGAAATCCAAAACACGCGTCAACTGGCGGAGGAATCCGCGGGCACGCCGGATTTTGGCATTCAGCAGCAGAACGAAGGCGGGAAGTCGGGCGGGAATCGCACGGCGACGGAGTGGAATTACCTGGGGAGCTTTGCCAGTCAGGGCATTCAACTGAAGGCGTGGATCACGGCGCAGAGCGAAGGGCAGGTGTATCGCAAGGCGTGGGCGCTGTACTGCCAGTTCAGCAAGGAGGATCTGGCTTATTTCCAGTCGGGAACGCGCAAGGTGCTGCCGGAGCAGGCCAAGCACGACATGTATTTGATCGAGCCGGACGCGCAGCCGGACGCGTGGAACAAACAGCAGCGGATGCAGCGGAGCGTTGCGCGTTTCCAGATGCTCAAGGGGCATCCGAACGTGAATCAGGAGGAGCTGGTGAAGACGCTCCTAGAGGACGACGACGCGCGTTTGGTCAAAAAGCTGTTCATCTCCAGCGGCAACAAGGCGGCGACGGAGAGCGAGGACGAGGCGATCGAGATTTCGGCGTTGTTGCTGGAAGGTTATCCGGCGGCAGTTCTCCCGGGCGAAGACCATGCCACGCGGCTCAAGATTCTGTTCGGCAAGCTCCAGCAGTTGGCGCTGATGCCTCCGCCGAACACGCAGGAGGAGCTGATGCGCGCCACGGTGGGCCGGCAACGGATGCACGAACATATCGGGCAACATCTGCAAATGCTCCAGCAGGAGAATCCGGCGCTGGCGAAGCAGATCGTGGCGGCGATGAAAACGCTCGATGCGGGCATGGCCGGCGCGCCGCCGGCCGCGGCGCTTGGTGGAGGCACGGAGACACTTTCTTCCGGCGGGGAGCTGCCGGAGGTTTCTGGTCGCATGAACGGTCGCATGAGTGGCGGGCTGGCTGGACTTCAAACCGGCCAGTCCGTTCCCGATGCGCTGGCGGTTTAACGCATGAGTGCAGCATTACAACCATTTGTTCCGCGCGAGGGTGCGGTTCCGCCGGTCTGGGGACCGGATGATTCGGCATGGTTGCGCGAGGTGTTATCCGGGCCGCGGGGAACGCGGTTGCGCGAGCTGGTGAATTGGTGGGCAGGAATGAAGGACCGGCAGGCGGTGACGCGCCTGGACAAGCACGAATACGCCTGTGGCGAGGCCGCGGGCTTTTACGTGGCGATGAACTTCATGCTCAACACGCTTTCGGTGGACGTCCGACCGCAACAGGACGAGGACACGCAGCAGGGCAATGGGGCAGCCGGTTTGCGTGAACGTATTGCTCCGTAAGATATGGACGCAGAAGAACAGATCGAATCAGGCATCAGGGCAGACGGGCCGGAGGACTTGCGCACTCTTGAGGACATGATCGCGGCGGATGAGGCGGCGGAAACGCGGCAGCAATCGGGCGACACGGGCCGAGATGAGGCGGGCAGGTTCAAAAGTCCGAGCGCGAAGGACGCCCAGCGCGCGGGCGAGCGACTGACGCCGGAGGAAATCAAGGCCAGCGACTTCCGAAAACCGGAGGCGAAGGCCAAGGCGACTGCGGACACGGCGGCGAAGAAGCCGGCCGAGACAGAGACGGAAACCAAGCCAGACGACAGCACGGCAGAAGAGACGGCAGCCGAAGAAGCCAAGGCGGAGGATCCACTCGATGCGCACAAGAGCGCGTATCGCAAGGAAATCGACCGTCGGGAACGGAGCTGGGAATCGTTGAACAAGCAGAAGGCGGAATTTCAGGCGCAACGCGATGAATTCGAGTTGCAACGGAAAACGCTGGAAGCGCGGGAGCGACACCTGGCCACGAAGGCGACATCGGCCAAGCTGAACGGCTACACGGCGGAGGATTACGATGCAGCGGCGCCAAAGTTCGAAGCGCAGGCACTGGCCTTTGAGCAGGCCGGCGAGTTCGACCGGGCAGACCAACAGCGCGAGCTGGCGGTGAAGGCACGGGAGGCGGCGGGGCAGTTGCGATCGAGGAATCCAGCGGGCGACAGCGTGACGCAAGCCTGGCAGAAGCTGAAAGGCGACTTGCCGGAGGCGTTGAACGTGGCCAGTCCGCTCAACCGGGAGTTGCGGGCGTTGATTCAGTCACGTCCGGATCTGCTGGGGGACGACGCGGGGCCGTATCGGGTGGCAGTGCTGGCGGGGCGCAAGCTGGTGGCTCAACTCGAAGGCGAGACGGCCAAGCTGCGCGGTGAAGCGGCGAAGGTTCCGGAACTGTTGAAGCAGGTGGAAGCGTTGACGGCACAGAATCGGGAGCTGGAGCAGCGGGTGAGCATACCGGGCGGTGGCGGCAGCCTGAATCGTGGCATGGGCAGCGAGCGAAGGAACTTCGCGAGCATGACCACCGCGGAGCAGGAGGACGCACTGAATCGGGAGCTGGCCGGCGCGCTGTAGCTCGGGAGTGAACAGTTATGGCTATGACATCAACGGGGAATCCGGCCAGCGTGGCGGATCGCATTCAAATTCATTTCAGCAAGAAGCTGCTGGAGGTGCAGGTGGACGAGTTGATCATGGATCAATTCGGTATGCAGGCGGATCTTCCGATGAACGCGCATTCGCGTTCCATTCGGTTCTTCAAACCGGCTCTGGCGGACTCCACGCTTTACGGCGCAAGTCCGACGGCTACGACCGGCGTGATCGGCAAGTTCGACGTGGGCACGGCGGACGAAGGCTCGGCAATCAGCACGTTCCGGGAAAACGACTTCACGAAGGTGGACGTCAGCCTGGAGCAGTATGTGCAGGCGACGAAGATCAGCGACGTGATTTCGATGATCGACGCCTATCAGCCGCTCAAGCAGAACATCGACTTGATGGGACGCGATGCGGCGTTGTTCTATGATTCACTCGTACGCAACGCGCTGGTGGGCAGCACGCATCCCGACGGGTCCACGACTCCGTTGACGCACGGCAGCGATGGCACCAACGGTTGCGAGCTGTTTGTGAGCGGCGCGGGCACGGCGATCAATGGCGGGACATCGGCCACGAACTTCTCCACGTTGTCCGGCTTGACGCAGGCCAACGGCAAAGCGTTCCGCCGGTTCATCCTGGCGGCCGGCACACGCTTGCGTGTGAACAAGGCGCCGAAGCTCAAGGGCAAATACCTCTGTCTACTTCCTCCGCAGGTCATGCAGGATCTCTGCGAGGATTCGAAGTATGAGAACGCGTTTCAGGGCCGGGGCTCGGATGGCGTTTACAAGGGGCAGATCGGCGAGATGGACGGTTTCCGCTTCGTCGAGCACACGAATCCCTTCATTGAGGATGAGACGTACGGCACTTACGACAGCGCCGACGGTGACGCGGATGGGTTGGTCTATTCGACGATCTTCCTGGGCGCGAATGCCTACGGCGTTCCGAAGCTGGCCGGCACCAAGAGTCCGCTCAAGCCACAGGTGTTCATCAATGACAAGCCGGAGAAGAGCGATCCGGCTAATCAGTTCATCGTGGCGGCATGGAAATGCTTCCTGATGAGCATGGGTCTGGACTCGCGCAATCTGGTGATCGGCCGCAGCAAGTCCACCTTCGCGTAAAATAACCTCACGGTAACCCACGGGCCGGGCGGGCTGGAATCCGCCCGGTCCTCCTCAATGACATTATGAAAAACGAAATTTGTGTAGGTGCGGAGGCGCTGAACCTGGCCGGCGAAACCGGCGGCGCAGTGGGTCCGGCAGTCGGTGATGAAGTGGAATTTTCAGGAAAGGGCACGGTGACACGCTCGGAGGGCGGCGAGGTGTATTTCACCGCCAGCGAGATCAACGGACAGCCAGTGATGGGCGCGGAAGAGGGCAACGAAACCAGCGCGGAAGACGTGGCGCTCGATGCGGAGGTGCAGGGGATGCAGGGCGGCGCGGGTGCGATGGGTGGGATGCTCCTGGCGCTGGTGCTGTGTCTGCTCGGGTTCGATGCCGGAGCGGCGGATGTCGAGTTCTGGGGCAATCGGACGTGCTCGGGAACGGTGGTATCGAATTACGTGGCGGTGACGCGGGCGGCGCAGGCCGGGTTTGTCGAGATCGACAATTACAGCGGGGCGACGCTCTACCTGATGGTATTCGACTCGGCGACAAACAGCCTGGCGGGACGAGTGCCGCACTTTTCCAGCGTGCCAATTCCGACGGGGAGCGTTGGGTTCAAGGATTTCGGCGCGGGCGGCGCGCCGTTCCAATACGGGATTAACATCTGCCTTTCACAAACGCCGTTCTCACTGACGAACGCGACGAGTGGCGGAATCGCAAGCGCGGTCTGGAGTCGAATGAAATGAAGACACGATTACTTTTAGCGGTGGCGTTGCTGCTGGCGTGGTTGCCGGTGGCGTCCAGGGCAGCGAGCGGCACGGCGCCGATTACGGGCGGCGGCTCGGGCGGTTCGCTGACCGGCAGCGTGTGGTTTCCGGGGCCGTTCACGGTGAGCGGGACGAACTGGTATCTCAACGCGAGCGTCTCGAATCTGGCTGTGGCTCCGATAAAAGAATACGCCACGAACTATCAGTCACTGCTTCGCGCTTATACCAACGTGATTCATGTTGGCTACTCGAATGATGCGCTGTCGTCGGGGCTGAACCTGACGAACATTTCCACCAAGGCTCCCGCTGGTTCTCTGGTTGTCGTTGGGCCGGGAGCTTACAACATTCCTACCAATAACCAAAGCTTGGCGGGGCGTGGAGTGGACATGTATTTCCAGCCGGGAGCGATTGTTTCGGTGGGGCGATCTTCTGACCTGACGACGACGAGCGCCATTTTCGATGATGCGCTGGCTGGAACGGGAGCGACGACGAACCGGATCATGGGGTTTGGCGAGTTCCATTCGAGCAATGCGTTGGGCGGAATCGTGATCATGCAGGAGGGCGATTCGGATTTCTATATCGAATGCAAATCGGCGTGGGTGCATGGGCCGACTTCGGCCATTCTGCATGATGCCGGTTCGCTCGATTTCACAGCGCACGACTTTGTTCGCGCTGAAGACTACGACGTTTACGAAGGCGGCACGGCTGCGCCCAGAAAGATTATCTTTCGCGCATCGCGAGCGTATGCGGGTGATTCCATCGTCGAAACTGCAACAGCGTTTACCAACTGGGGCGACGCCGTGTTTACCATCGGCTACGGCGAGGCGTTGGCGGGGGGTGGCAGCTTCGGAAACGTGGCGGTGTCCATCGCGGACAGGGCGATCATGGATATTGGCGTGCTCAACTTCAAACGCAGTTCGGCGACCATCTCTGGCGGATTGACCAACAAGGCGATGACGGGAAGCGGCATCCTGCGCAACTGCACGATCTACTCTCTTCCGGCGTCCACGTTCTCCACCATTGGCCGATACGACGCGAGCTATGGAACCGAATTCCGGCTGGTGAACTGCACCATCTACGGGCCGACCGGAGTGGACGCGATTGAATACTCGACGGCGGCAGGCAAGTTCTCTCTGGAAAATACGAGGGTGATTTCAGGGGCGAACGCCACGAATGCGATTCGAGCCGGGGCAACGGGCAGCCGAATTGAAATGGCGGGCCTGAACACGCTGGACAAGCCGAATCACGCGAACATCACAGTCGTTAACTCCACCAACTACACCACCAGCATTTCAGCGTCTGGTAAGGTAATAGCTGATGCATTCACCACGGCTAACGCAGTGACAGCGGGGGATCTGGTGGCGGCAGATGCGAACATTACCGGAGCGACAACGCTTCAAGACGTGATTGTAAATGGCGAGTTTGTGCTCTCGACGGGGGCCGGTTCTGGAAAGGTGCTTACCAGTGACGGAGCAGGAGCGGGAACATGGCAAACGGCGACAGGCGGAAGCAACTTCGTTGTCTCTGCGCATGGCAACCTGACCGTGACGAATACGCTGACAGTTGGAACAGGCTCAACCGCCGCTTCGATGATTGGCATTTCATCCTTTCAAGGCGACATGATGGCCTTCACTCGCGCCACGGATTCACCAGCGGCAACGGGCAGCACGAATGATCTGCAAATTTCACGGTCAAGCGCAGCGGCCGGGCAGGTGTTGACGCTGCATTCCACGGCAAGCGGGCAGCATGTATGGACGAATGCGACGCCGTCTTCTGGCGGCTCTCTCCCGCTGACATGGGTTGATATTCGTGACTACGGTGCAGTTGGCGATGGAACAACCGAGAATACTTACGCGATCAACCGAGCCTACACCAACGCGACCACATCGAACTTGTGGGTGATGATTCCGCCGGGAACATTCATCGCATCGAACCTTTTCGTGACGGCTTCCACGTTTGGTTTTGGCTCAAATTCAACGCTCAAATTCAAGAGCGACGCGACCGGCACATTCCTAAAAGCGGACACGGTGAATACGTCGTTGCGAGATTTCACTGTTCACGGCGGCGATCACGCGTTTACAAACTGGTATGGCGGAACCTTTGCGGCAGGGAACCGCATCGGCATTTCGCATCTGGCGAACGGGCCAGCGTATGTGAAAGGGCTGAGGATTCTTGGGTTCAATTTAACCGGACTCCAAATCACCGGCACCGCAAACACGGACACCAAGGACTCTCTCTACACTCAGAACTGGATCAACAACTGCGCATTCGGCATATCAAATCTGGTAGGGACGGCGGAATATACGACGATCTCGGCAAACAAGCTTTGGAGCAATACCATTCCGATCATCGTTCAGTCGGCGAACATGCACGTGCATGATAACATGGTGACCTACTCCTACCGTGGCGCGGTTTGGAATCCAAGCAGCAGCGGACGAGGCCATACTGACTTCATCCGAAATGAGTTCAACCATATCAACGACGGCAACAACTCGATCACGATCAGCAACGTGACTACTGGTGGACGATTCTTTGGAAACCGAATGATGCCATCTGGCACGGTGAAGCTCTATAACTGCGACAACATCCAAATCAGCTACAACAAGGGGGTCGGAGTGGACATGGACGCGAACAGCGGCGTGAACATGTTTGATAACAACACGGAGACTTACGGAATCCTTGACTACACGTCGCCCGTAACGCTCCTGCACTGGAACAACCGTAACACGGCGGGCGTGCTAGTGGATGACACTGGCAACCCTTACTACACACCGGGCGGATACGGGCTTGTCACCCCCATCAATCTCGCAATGCGTGGCAGCATTCGCACGACCGGAACAAACTTTGCAGGCTACACATGGACGACGAACCGGATGCAGCTCGGAACAAACTTCGCCTTCCACGCGGACAATGTTCCATCGCCTCCCGGTGTGAGCGGCACCAACAGCGCGGTCATGTGGAGTTCAAATAACTCCGTCTGGCTGACGTGGACGGCGGGCGGGGCGACGACAAACAACGTCAAGATTGCAGGTCAATGAGGATCGCCGCGTTCATCTTCCTTTTGCTGACTGTTTCTGTTCGCGCCGAAACAATCTGGATCGCGCAAACAGCAGCGGGTGGAGACACTGGAGCAGACGCGGCCAATGCTCACGCGATGACGTGGTTTAATACCGCTGGGAACTGGGGCGGCGGAGCGGGAGAAATTGACCCCGGAGACACAGTGATGTTCTCAGGAACCATCACCAGCACAGCAACGGTTCAACTCAGTGGCTCCGATGGAAGCCCTATCACGCTGGCCTTTGATACGGGAGCGAAGTTTTCCAAGGCGACTTGGGGAAATAACGCTTCGTCACCAATAGTCGTGCAAAACAAGGGCTGGATCACCATCAGCAACGCAGTGATCAACAGCACGGCAAACGGAACATCGCTTGGCAACAAGGTGGCGACCTATGGCATGTGGATCAATGACACGACTAATGTGCTGATTACTGGATGCTCGGTGACGAACCTTTACGTTCGCGATTCAGGATCATCTGATGACGACACGGTGGCGTTCGTTGGGATAATGGCAGAGGGCAGTGTGGTCAACTACACGGTGAGCAACTGCATTGTGACATGGTGCGATGCAGGAATAGGAAACTATCCCGAATACGGGACCAACATCGTTATCTCCAGCAACTACGTGCATTACTGCTCTGACTCGATTCAAGTCGGAACGGGAAGCGCTACAGGATACATCGTTGATACCGTCGTGCGAAACAACGACATTGGCAGCAACTACCCGTGGCCAACCGGCAGTTGGAACATGGGGACGGAGGCTTATCACTCCGACGGAATTCAAACGTGGGCACACTATGGTGGGGGAGTGAATACCAACCTCGTCATTCACGGGAATTACATTCACGGAAATGTCGGGCATCTCAACTCGTGCATCTTCATCTCTGGGACCAATGACTACGCGACGATTTACAACAACGTGATGACGCTGGGGGCTGGGTCCACAAACTACCTGGCCAGTGGTCACATCTACTTGCGCGACTGCCGAGGCACAAAGATTTTCAACAACACCATCGTCGGGCAATCGACAGCGGTGGGGAATGGAATTGAGCTGGCCTATAACACGACGAACGTATTTGTCACGAACAACATCATATCGACGTGCAACGTCTATATCTACGTTGGCGCAGAGGCTGGAGGAATAGACAGCGACTTTAATAGCTTTTATGGAGGGGCCGGTGGAGGTTATCCGTTTTACTGGCATGTGGGGGCTAAGCTGACGAACGAGTGGCAGGCACTCGGAAAAGACGCCAGCTCCTTCTTTGGCGATCCGTCGCTGGTCAATACGTGGGAGCTGTCATCGTCTTCTTCTCTGATCGGCGCGGGCGTTGTGATGAATGATCGTTTTACGGTTGATAAAGTCGGTTCAACGCGGGGCGCGGCGTGGGACATCGGAGCGTTTGAGTATGGGGCTGAATCTGCTTCCTCCCGCATCTCCGCAACCTTGAACCGCGTTGAGTTGCGCGGAGGAGTAATCATCCGATGAGAGTTGCGCTGGCAATCGTTGCAGGGTGCGTGTTGCAGGTTGCAGGTTGGGCGCAACCAATGCCTCGCGCTGCAACCTTTCGCTGGGATGCGCCACAGAGCCTCACGGATGCGATTGGCTACGAGCTGCAATGGGGACCGCAACAGACCGCACAGCTACCGATCCACATCACGGAATATGCGGTTGAGAATTTCCCGCTTGGTTTCTCGCAGCCAGTCACAGTGCGCACGCTGGGCAACGGCACCAACTCTGAGCCGGTGGAGATTCGCATCTTCAATGTGATTGCGAACTTTGAAGAGAATACCGGCAGCGGATGGGCTGTGGTGGAGACGGCGCAGGTGATGCGCGAGGTGAAATCCAACGCGATGATTCGGGTGAGATTGGAGGGCGCTATCCGATGAAATACCGAATCCAGCGCGACGGGTTGAGCATGACGATCACGGCGCACAACCGGGAGGAGGCGGAGCTGGATTTCGCGGCGCGGTTGGCGCAGCGCAACGGCGCGGTGCGCACGACTAAGGAGATTGCGGCCACGGCGATGACGCCGGCGGCGCTGGCGGTGAAACGTAACACCAGGGGGATCAAGACATGAACGAGCAGCAAGTGGGGGAGATACTGCAAACGATTCGCGAAACGAACCAGAAGGTGGGCGAGATGCACACGACCATTTTCGGCGCGCAGGGACAGGGCGGTTTGCTGCGCGAACACCGCGAGTTTAAAGATGAAACGACCGAGGAGCTGGCGACGCTGCAAAAGCATCGCGAGGAAATGGCGGCGTTCAAGGCAAAGCTGGTGCTGGTGGTCGGCATCGTTGCCACGGTGGCCTCGTTCTTTGGCAGCAAAATCGCGTCGGCACTTACGAAAATACCATGAGCGAACAGACTGAAATCATAGAGGCTCCCAAGCCGGCGAACGAACCTTCGACCATCGGCACCGTGTCGGTGCGCGCGTGGCTGGCAGTGTTGATCACGTTCACGATTTGCGGCAATTGGACCGCGAATATGGTGATGGCCAGCCTCGGCGTCACGTCGGTGAACATCGTCATTCCCGAGCCGCTTTACTCGGCGTTCACGATGGTGCTGGGCATGTATTTCGGGCAGTCCATGAAAAAGTAAGAACAACCAAACAACCAAACAGACCAATGAAAACATTCCGAACTCTCTGCCTCGTGCTCGTCACGCTGGCGATTATCAAAGTCTCGACGCGCGCGGCGTCCATCCTCGACAGCATCACGGCGGCTCCGGTGGCGGCGCTGACGTATCCCGACCTCACGGGCTCGCCGACGTTCTCCACGGGCGTGGACCTCGGCGTGGGCATCAACAAGTTCGTCAGCATTCACGCCACGGCAATGGCGAGCGAGGCGGAGGATTGGGGCGGCAGCGTGATCGACGAGTCCGAGCTGTATGGCAAGGCGACGTTCGCGAAGTTCGCCAAGGAGACGTTCACGCTCTACGGCAAGGGCGGCGTGGTGCGCGATTGGGGTGAATCTCTCTGGGGCTTCGGCGTGGGCGCCGGCGTGGAGCTGCGTCTGAGCAAGCGCGTGAGCCTGGCCGGGGATTACACGATCCGCGCGTGGTTCGATGACCGCGAGAAGGACGGACAGGTGCGGGCGTTGCTGAACTGGAAGTTCTAAGCCGATGCCTCTTTACGAATATCGCGAAGGGGATCGAATCGTGGAGCGAGTCCTGCCCGTGGCGGCGCGGGACTCGTTTCCCGGTCGCATCACGATTCCGCGGCGCGTCTCGGTCTGCCACAAGGGCGAGCCAACGCAGGCGGAGACGACGCTGGCCGGCTGGAAGGATTGCGAGGAGCGGGACGGCACTGAGGCGGTGCGGCAAACGGCGGCAAGCCTGGGGCTGAGTCGCGAGCAGGTGAAACAGGCGTGGCTGGCGCCGGATCCGGTGGATCCGATGGCGCGGCTGAACGGCGTGGCGGCGTGATGAATCAAGCCGAAACTCATAAACTCAAAATGAATATCTTTCTGCGGTGGGCGGTGGTTTTGATGGTAGGACAAGCGTTGTCCTATGGTGCGGACATTACGCCGGGCTATACGTTCAGCAGTGGCGAAGCGAATGTCACGCATACGAAGCTGAACAATTCGGCGGCGGGCACGATCAACACGACGTTTTTTAGCGGGAAAGGCTCGGCCGGCACGGATCCGAATACGGCGTTCACGCTCTTGCTGCACAATACGACGCTGGACAGCTACCAGAAGATGCCAATCAGTGCGTTGCTTGATCATGCGTCCTTGCTGTCCAGCCGGACGGCAGCGACGGCGCCGGCGGTGGATGACCTGGTGCTGGTCTATGACGCGAGCGCCAGCGCATATCGGTCGATGACCTGGAGCAACTGGCTTTTTGGCGGGACGGCGACAAGCTCGCCGACGAATGACACGCGGTTTCCGGTGCTTCATGGCGGGGTGCCGTCGAGCCTGACGCTTTCGAATCTTTTGGGCGGGTTGACGTCGCATGCGCTGCCGACGAACGGCGATGCGCTGGCGGTGCTGACGGCGAACGGGCGCGCGGTGAAGCAGATGGCGCTGGAGAGCATCGTGAAGGATCAGACGGCGGCGACGAATTGGGGTAATTATCAAAGCGTGGTGTGGGACGGGACGCGCCTGCGCTCGGCCTACGAGACGAACAAGATCGACGGGCTGACGAGCACGAACACGGCGCCGGCGACGAATGACGCGTTTGTGGTGCTGCAAGGCGGGGCGCTGAAAAAGCTGTTCATGAACGAGCTGAAGGACTTCATCGGAGGGGACGTGATTCCTCGGCATTACGCGGTGATCATGGAGAGCAACGCGAACACGACGGCGGCGCAGACGTTGACCGCGGCGAGCGGCTGGGAGGTGCGGACGCTGAACCTGGAGGCGGTGGACACGGGCGGCATCGTGACCTTGAGCGCGAACCAGTTCACGCTCGGGACGGGCACTTATCGCATTTCGATCACGGCGCCGGCGTTCAACTGTGACAACCATCAGGCGCGGCTTTACAACGTGACGGGCGGGGCAACGTGGTTGATTGGCTCCAGTGCGACGTCATCGGCCAGCGGTAGCGTCACGACGGAGAGCCGGATTGTGGGCCGGATCGCGGTGGTGGGTTCGCAGACGTTCCAGGTGGAGCACAATGTTTCCGACAATGGAACGGGTGGAACGCCGGGAAGTCACGGGCTGGGCGAAATTTATACGGTGGTGGAAATCTGGAAGGAGATCGGGGATTAACATGACACTCTCGGACATGGCGGCGCTGGTTTGCGCGAAGGTGCGGCAAAGCGATGCAACGGCGTTGACGCGCTGCAAGCAATTCCTCCGGCAACGGTATGAGATGATCTGGAATGATGAGCTGTGGAACGATTCCTTGTTCCGGCTTGAATTCAGCTTCGACATGTCGCCATCGGCCACGGCGACGTCATTGCCATTCCCGAACTTTTTCAGCCGGGACGTGGGCATCTGGCATCTGCCTCCGACGGTGGACCGCATCCTGGCCTTGCGCCGGACGGATCAGGGTGTGGGTGTGGCGGACAATTTCCGGTTCTACCGGGACACGTTGGACGCGTTCGCGCAAACCGGCGCGGCGGTGGCGTTCACGGTTGACGGCGCGGTGGCGGCGGATCTGCGCGGCAAGCTGGTATCGGTGGAGGCGGAGGGCGTGGTGTTGAGCGCCTCGGCTGCCGACGCTGGCGCGGTGGTGCGGGTGGTTTACCTGGACTTCGACGGCGAGGAGCAAACGCTTTCTGCGACGCTGGAAACGGGTTACTCGAACACGTTTTATCCTCAAGTTATTCAGAGTGTTTCCAAGCCGACGACAACCGCGGCGGTGGGCGTGGTGCTGGATGGGGACACGATCATCAATTTCGCCAGCACGTTGACGGTGGCGAAGCGTTATCCGCGGATCCAATTGCTGCCGTTGCCGACGACAACGACGGAATTCAAGGCGCTGGTGAAGCGCAAGCCGCTGGCCTTGACGGATGACAACGACGAACCGGCGATCCGTGGGGTGGCGAATTGCCTGATGGAATACGCGCAGGCGGACATGTACGAGCGGGGCCGGCAACTCGGCAAGGCGGCGCTGAAACGGGCGGACGCGGACAAGCTCCTGGCGCAGTTGAAAAAGATCGAGGTGGCGCAGGAGGCGAACAACTGCCAGATCGTGCCGGATGTCTCGGAGCCGTCCGGGCTGATCGGTTACTATCACACGAAGGGATATATTTAAGCCGTGGGCTATACCTTCAATGACGGGCTCGATGATCAAACGCTGGATGCGGCGCAGAACGATTGGCGCGGCGGGGCGGATGAATTCGCGACGCCGACGAACCTTTCCCCGAATACGGGCGGGCAGTTGGTCAACTGCATCGTGGAGGACAATGGCCGGCCGCGGACACGTCCGGGCGCGGATGCCCTGGGCGATCTGGTGGGAGGCGCGCGCATTCAGGCACTGGCTTATTTCGACACGCCGACGCTCGAATATATCTTCGCGAGCGTGGCGGCGAGTCTCCGGCAGTGGGACGGCGCGACCTGGGCGACGGCGGCGGCTTATCCGTTCGGGGCAAACTCGATCGCGGCGATGGCGCAGGGGCATTCGAAGCTGTATTGCTCCTCGGGCGTCGGCCAGTGGTACAGTTACGACGGCGCGGCGTGGAGCGCGGGCGAAGGCACAACGGCGGACGATCCGCCGGTCGGCGCGACAATCCTCGCCTGGCATTCGGCGCTGAACCGGATGTTTGCCAGCGGGACGATCGGCGGGGTTTACGATGCGGTGTATGCGAGTCTGCTGGACAATGCGTCCGCAGGCGCGGGCAAGTGGAGCGCGGCGAATTGGTCGGTGCGGGTGGGCCGGGGCGAGGGCGAGGCCATCAAGGCGCTGTGTCCGGCGAAAGGGTTCTGGCTTGCAGTGGGCAAGGAAGGTTCGATTTACATGATTTACGCCGATCCGTCGGCGGTGAGCGCGAGTCAATGGTTGATTCCGCGGTTGGCGGGATCGGTGGGCGTGGTGGGGAGCAAGGCGATGGTTTACGGCGGCGATTCGCTGTGGTGCATCGGGCCGGATCTGGCGTTGCGCGAGATTGTTCTGACGGCGGCGGCGGTGCAAAGCGGCGATGCTCCGTTCCAATTGCTGCCGGCGGCGAGTGAACCGGCAAAGCCGTATTTCGACCGGATCAACGAGGGCGCGTTGAGCAAGATCGTGCTGCACGTTTACGGGCGTTACCTGATGGCGGCGCTGCCCCTGGACGGAGCGACGGAGCCAAGTCATGTGTGTGTCTGGAACCTCCGCCTCCGGGTGCCGAGCAATGTGCCGGGCGCGACTATTCCGGCGTTCATCGGGGTTTGGTCGGGCTGGACGCCGACGGCGATAATGACTTCCCGGTTTGCCGGCGCGGAGCGGTTGATCATCGGGGACAGTGCGGGACTCGTGAACGAGTGGAAGGATGCGGACGATCAGACGCTGGAAGCGACTTACGAGGATAACGATGCGGCGGTGCTGGCGGTGATGCGGAGCCGTTCGTGGGATTTCGGCACGCAACGCAACGGCAAGGACGCGGAGAGCGTGGAGCTGCATTTCGTGGATTCAACGCCGTCGGTGGACGTGGTGGCGGTGATGGACACGGAGGAGCAACGACGCTGGACGGTAAGCACGGTGGAGGTGCAGAATCAACTGCCGTTGACGCTGCCGTTTGACCTGGCGGTGGAGGGGCCGACGCGGGCGACGAAGAACGCGGACGAGCTGATCGAGTTCCGCGAGATGTATTTACAGATCGAACAATTGACGGCGGGCCGTCTGGAGCTGAAAAGCATGGCGGCCAGCGCGTTTGTGAACACGCAGGAAAACGAGTAAACATGAATCGCGACGACATTTTACAGGCGGCAGCGAAGGGGAACGCGAGCGCGCTGGAATTCCTCCGAGTGTTCGCGCGCCGGGCGCATTGGGTGGACGACTGTTGCGACGAGCCGGGACCAGTTGACGCAGGGGAAGCGGCGCGTTCTGAAAGTGAATGGTTGCTCACTTTGTCGGGTAACGCGTTCTTCCTGGCGCATCGGGCGCAGTTGGTGCCGGCGATGATTCTGGCACTGAACGCCTGGGCGGACAGCGAGCGAATGCCGTCGCCAACGTGTGACGTGGTAAAAGGCCAGTGGCATGAGGTGGTGTGGCTGGTGGCGTTTTTGGTTGGCGGGACAGAACATTTGCAGGATGTCACAAGGAAGTTCCGCGGATATGACTTTGAGCCGGTGAAGCAGAACGAGAGAATTGTAACGCCGAAGGTGGTAGAGGATATGTTGAATATCGGCAATTTGTGCTCCTCGATGCGCAGAAAGGAACCAAATGGGATGTCTCGGGAGTGATCCGCCGGATCCGGCGACTGGTTACGTGGCGGGCATCAATGCCGATCTCGAAACGACGCCGGCGCGGCGTCAGCTTGAGGCGATGGCGCGGCTCGGGCAATCCGGTTGGGTGGACATTCCGGGCAGCGGCCGGCAGTTCTACGACTTCACGGGGCTCGGGGAGGCGGATTACCAAAAGCAGTATGGCGATCAACTCACAGAGCAGATGCTGGCGCTGCAAAAGGAGTTCGGGCCGCAATACGTCCAGCAACGGCTGGCGGAGCTGGAGCAGTCCGATCCCGAAGGCGCGGCGATGCGGCGCAACCTGTGGGCGGTGATTCAGCAGGGCGTCACAGACGGACCCACGGCGCGGCCGGGCGCGGAGGCGTTGCAGGCGCAGATTCTGGCGGATCTCGAACGCGGCGGGACGCTCGATGAAGACGCACGCTCACGGGTGACGCAAGGTGTGCTTGGCGGGCAGGTGGGGCGCGGCAACTGGCTGGGCAACGCGGCTGCGACGGAGGAGGCCACGGCTTTGACGACGGCGAGCGAGCAGCAGAACACGGACGCGCAACAGCGGGCGCTGACGTTCCTAACGTCGGGCGTGAGTCCGGACGATGCGGCGTACCGGGAGGAATCGCAGAACTTGAGCAACCTAGGCGCGTTCCTGAGCGGGGAGACGCCGACGGCGCAATTCTCGCAACTGTCTGGCGCGTCAAGCGGCGCGGTGCCGTTCAGTGCGGCGCCGAACACGACGGGCGTAAATGCAAACGCCGGGTGGCAGGGCGTGCAGAATCAGCAGAACCTTTACGGCATCCAACAGCAGGCGCAGCAGAATCAGGTGAATCCGTGGGTGGCAGGCTTGAGCGGCGCGTTCCAAGGGCTTAACATCTGGGGCGCATTGGGTGGCAGTCTTGGCGGTGGCGCGGCGGCAAATACCGGCGCGGTAACGGGCGGATGGAATAGCGGGTTTGGCAGCCAATGGGCCGGCCAGACGTAACAACAAAACGAAAGAACAACATGGACTTGAGCACAATGGCAGTGGAACGGGTGACAGACGACGAACAACAGGCGGACGTGGAAGGCGCGCCAATCAATGTGGATGTGGTGATCGCGAATCGCATTCCGACGCGGGAGCTGGAGGTGCGCAATTCGGTGGGCAAACTGATCCGCACGCTGCGGCAGGTGGACAAGTCGGCGATCTTTGCGCTGCCGGCGGCGACGTTGCGGGCCACGGCGGCGATCGCGACGTTCAAACCTTCCGGCAAAGTGCTGATTCAGACGAAGGAAGGCGAATTGCTGGCGCGGTTCAATGACCGCGAGCAGGCCACTAAACACTTGAAGGCGGCGGGCGTGGATATTACCAAGCTGGCCGGCGGGCGGGTGCCGACGCGCGAGAAGGAAGCGGCGAAGGGCAGGAAGGCGGAGAAGTAAATGGTGCAACCGTTCTTCATTACCGGGCTGCCTCAAAGCCGGACAACGTGGCTGGCGAACCTGTTCACTACTGGGAACGTGTTTTGTCATCACGATTTGTTAGGCTTGGTGGAAAGCACGGCAGCACTTTGCGCGCAGTTGCGTGACGGAATGAAGACGGGACGGGTAGGCGATTCAGACAGCGGGTTGCTCGCGTATTACTCCATCGTAAAGCGCGAGTTTCCCGATGCGCCGTGGGTGTTGATCACGCGGGATTTCGATGAGGCTTGGCATAGCCTTTGTCAGTTTGTAAGCGAAGGACCGTGGAAAGAGGCGGTGTCTTGCACATGGGAACTGAGACAGGAAATGCTCGCTCGGTGGGAACGCGCCCGCTTGGAGATCATCCAGTGGACGCGTTGCATGGAAGTTCCATACGAGTCGCTGGAGCGCACTGATACTCTTGAGCGCATTTGGAAGCATTGCGTGCCTGGCGTGAAGTGGGACGCGCGCCGGGCGCAAATGCTGCAAACCCTGAGTGTGCGACCGTTTCAGGAAAAGAGTCCGATGAAGCCGAAACTGAGTTTGATCCGAGAACTTTACCCACAGGTTTGATATGGCCATTTTTTCTTCTTTGGCGCTGATGCTGGTCGGGACGGCGGCAAGCGTGGGCGTGGCGGCGGCGAGCGCGCCAGATTACGCGAACCCGCAGGCATCTTCGCGCAAGGTGGTGCTGGCCGGGCTCAAGGCGTATCCAGGCCAGCGACAGGTGGACATGGCGGCGAAGCTCGGCCAGAAGGTCGAGTATGACACGGGGACAAACAACTGGCTGCGTCCGCGCGAGGCCTACAAGCAGGGGCTGATTACCAAGGCGGAATGGGAGTATTATCAGCGGCTCAACGACAAGAAGGGGCTGGGCGTTTTCGGGAATCTGATGCCGGGGACGGAGCCGCTGACGACGGGGCCGAATGCGGGGCAGAATCAGGACCAACGCACGGGCACGCATCGCGGGCATGATGTCCGGGTGAAGGGCGGGCACATGCAGATCAAAGTTGGGACCAAGAAGGCGACGGCGGACTTTACAGGGATGGGCGATGCGGAGGTGCAGGGCCGGATTGCCCGCGAGAGCGCAGCGAACATGCTGGAGCTGCAAAAGAAGTACGGGCCGGAATTCATCGCGGAAGCCAAGCGACAGCAGGAACTGGCGGATCCGGAGGGTGTGGCGGCGCGCCGGCTGTTGGCGTCCGAAATCGGGAGAATGGAAGAGGCGCGGAAAACGCGGGAGCGTCCGGTGGCGGGCCTGGTGGATTCTCAATTGCTCGCCGATGGCGTGGGTGCGGCGCCGGGATCCGGGGCGGAGGCGGATATTTCCCGCGTGCTGGCGGAGCGCGAAGGGACGACGCTCGGCACGGAGGATATTTTGAACGAGCTGGAGACGGGTCCAACCGGCGAGGCGCGCAAGAACGATCGGCTCCGGAAAATGACCGCGTGGTTGAGTAGCGGTGCGAGTCCGACGGATGCGGATTACCGCGAGAAGCAGAACAGCCTGGCGAACATGGCGAGCTTTCTGGGCGGGCGCACGCCACAGAGTCAATTTGCCAGCTTGAGCGGCGCGCAGACGGGCGCGGCGCCACAGCCGCAGGGCGCGCCATTGGTCGGGCAGAACGCGAACATGATGCAGCTTGGCGACCAGGCGGGCGCGAATACCTACGCGGCCGGCGTGCGCCAGACGGCGAACACGGTAAGTCCGTGGTACGCCGGACTGAGCCTGATCACGCAGGGCTTGAGTACGGCGGGAAAAGCGGGCTGGCAGCCGGCGACGGGGTGAGACACGGATTGCACGGATAGACACGGATTATGAAAACGGCATGTTGCAGCTACGAGATCGACAACAAGAATCCTCCTGTGTTTTGGAACGAATTTAATGGAGTAGTGCAGTGCCACAATTGCGGGCATGTCTATGATCCAAAGCAGTACAATGCAAAGCCCCAAGACAGTGTTCCCGCGGAACCTTCTCCCATCCGTGTTAATTCGTGAAATCCGTGTCTATTCTTTGATTTATGCCTACTGTTGCTGAAATAGAGATCTTGAACAGGTCGATGAGGGACCTGGGGGACACGTTCCAACGCAATCGCGCGCTGACGCAGGCCGAGAAGGAAAGGGCGGCGCAACAGCGGTTGAATGAGGAGATGATGGGGCTGCGCAAGCGGGAGCACGAAGACACGCTTGGATTGCGTCGCGATGAACTGGCCGGGCAGACCGCGGATCGCAGTGACGCGCGGGAGAATCGCAAGCTGGCGCTGGACAGTCAGATCGCGCACCAAAAGAAGATCGAGCAATACCAGGCGCAACTCGCCGCGGCCAAGGATGAGGAGGGCAAATGGCGCGTGCTCGAGAGCATGGGCAAGGAGGGGATGCTGACGGAGGACGGGATCGAGCAGATGAATCAGGCGTTTTCCGAGAAGCTCGGCAAGGTGGGGATCGGGGTGAAAATGTTCAAGCTGCCGACGCCGGAGGATAACGCGCCGCGGTCTTGGAAGGATCCGGAAACGGGCGCGCCGTTCGTTTACAACCGGCGCACGGGCAACTTTGAGAAGTCTGAGAATCCGAACTCGGTCACGATGTCAGAAGAGATCGACGACGTAAGCGGTGAGCCGAAGCGGAAGATCACGCGGAAGATGTCGCCGGCTGACTTGGAAAAGGCGATGGCGGCGGAGGCGGCGGCGAAGGCGGCGGCGGATGAGGAGGCGGCAGCGGCGGCGGGACCGACACTCCAGCAGCAGGGCGAAATTGAGGAGATTTTGCAGCGTCCAGGCATTCCCGCGGGTGGTAAACCGCAGCGCAAGGCGGGGCTCGAAGGCGCGCCGGCGGCAGTGCAGCCGGGAGGCAACGTCATCGGGCCGGGCGTCTTTGCCACGGAAGAGGCGGCGCGGGCGGCGGGCCATAAGGCACCCGATGTCGTGAGGCTCTACATCAACGGCGAAGCCAAGCGGGTGCGTTTGAAGTGACTTTATGCCTTACGACATTCTGGAGGACGAAGCGCCGGCCACGCCGGGCGGGTATGAGATTCTAGGCGACGAACCGGCAGAGACGCCGGGGACGCTGGAGGGCATCGCCAACAGCTTCAAGCGCGGGAATCTGGCCGGGCAACGGTCGATTGAGGCGCTGCAATTCAAGGACGACAAGCCAACCATCCGACAGGGCCGGCGCGCCTTTGTGGGCGCGATGGAGGATCCGCGTTACATGGAGGGACTGATGAGCGCGGAGGATCCGGCCAAGGTGGAAAGCCTCTTCGGGCCAGCGGCGCGGCTCAAGGCGGCGATGGGCCCGGCCAAGGAACAGAACATCGCCACGGCTCAGAACATCGGAGATCTGACGCAGCGGGCAAACCAGATCCCGCAAAGCGCGGCCATGCAGGAATGGAGCAAGGCGGACAATTCCAATTGGTGGCAGGTGTTCGCGCGCAATCCGGTCGAGATCACGGCGAACATCTTCGCGGAATCCTTGCCACAGGCGGCGACCGGCATGGCGGCGGGCATGGCAGCCGGCGCGGCGGCTGGTCCCGGTGGCGCGGCGGTGGGTGCGGGCGCGGGATCGTTTACGGTGGAGGCGGCGAATGCCTTCCTGGAAGCGGCCAACGAGCAGGGCGTCAACCTGGCCGATCCGGAGCAGGTGCGCGCGTTCTTCTCGGACGAGGCCAAGGTGAAGCAGGCCAAGGCGTTCGCCATGCAACGGGGCTTTCCCATTGCGCTCTTTGACGGTTTGACGGCGGGCTTGGCGGGCAAGTTCCTCAAGCCGGCGCTGGGTAAGGGTGTCGGGCGCGTAGCGGTGGCGACGGGCAAGGAGCTGGGCGCGCAGATGGCGGGCGGCGCGGCGGGTGAGGCGACGGCGCAACTGGCCAGCGGACAGGACATCAGCGCAAAGGACATCGCGGCGGAAGCGATCGGCGAGCTGGCGACGGCTCCGGGTGAGGTGTTCAGCAATCTGCGCGGGGAATCGCGGGGTTATGAGGTGTTGCCGGAGGAGGGGCAGGAAAGGAGTCAGGAGCCAGAAGTCAGGAGTCAGCCGGCGGCACCGCCGGCCGATACGTCGGCGGATGCTTTGGCGGAGCTGCAGGCGGTGCTGCGCGGGGAGGCGCCGGGGAGTCAACGGCTCAAGGGCGCGTTGCCGAAGGTGCAGCCGGAACCGGCGGGCGCGGTGGCGGGTGATCCGGTAGTGGTCGAGAAACGGGTGGAAGTGCCGGCGGCGTTGACGGAGGAACAGCGGGCCGCGGTGGAATTCCAGCGCAAGACCGATGAGGCGGTGAAGGCGGCCGTCCAGAATCCGGACAAGAATTACGAGGGGATGAGCCGCCTTGAACTGGAATTGCTCGAAGGCATGGGCGACGCACGGGCTACGGCGGCATTGCGCCGGATGCGGGCGCGCCGGAACGCAAATGTGGAGGTGGAAAGCGCAAAGGTGGAAATTCCGGCCGCAAATGTGGGGAGTCCCGTCGCAAATGTGGAAGTGCCGGAGGTGAAGCCGGTGGTGGATTTAGAGGCGGCGATGCAGGCGCAGGCCAAGCCGGTCGAACCTGTTCCTCCCGTCCAGCCTGTCAAGCCAGCTAAACCGCCAAAACCTCCGACGGCGGCAGCGGTGGCGCGGGAAGGCGCGCGGGAGTTTGATCGGCTGGTGTTGGAAAACGCCATGCAGGCGGGTTGGGTGACGTCGCCGGAACACTTGTATGACGACGCGGTGAACGTGAAGACGGGACACGGCACGGGAAGCATCAAGGCCAAGATTCTGCGCTCGAAAGAGCTGGCCAAAGCGCGCAAGCAGGCGGCGGCGGCCATTGGCGCAAAGGACGTGGACTTGAGCGATACGGCCAAACGCGGCGCGCTGGCGGCGAGACTCAAGGAATGGGTGGAGGCCAACGTGACGGGGTCGCAACGACAAAGCGCGGATTTCAGCCAGTCCATCGAGAAGGGCGCGGTGGGTGTGCCAGTGTCGGAGATGAAGGTGGGCGACACGCTGAACATCGATGGCGAGCCGGTGCGTGTGGTCGAGGTGTCGCCGGATGGCGAGGTGACGTTGCAGGACGGGACGCGGTTCGGACGGCAGGTGCTCCAGGACGGAACCACGATTTACGCGGAGGAATGGCAGAGCGTGGCGGAGGAGGGCGCGGACAGTTTCCCGACGCTTGAGGCTATCAGTGATAGCCTAAAGAAGCCAGAAACGGACCAAACGGCGGTGGAACAAGGTGGAACAAAGCCGGCGGCGCCGACGCTCAAGAGTGGGCAGAAGCAAGGCGACTTGCTGGGGAGCGGAGATGTCGCGTTCAACCTGTTTTCCGAACAGACGCAGAGCGGCGAACGCATCGAGGCGGAACGGCGTCAACGCGAGGAAACCGAACGCGCGGCCAAGGAATTCAAGGAGAAGAATCAGCAGGAGCTGCCGCAGACAAAAACGCGCGCCCAACTGGACTTCGAGAAGCAGAATCCCGGCGCGCTTAATAACGCCAGAGAATTGGGCGATGAATCCTTCAAAGTCGTCGAGCGGGCGAAAGGACAAGGAAAGCATGTCTTTCAAGTCATTGGTTCAAAGAGTGGTCGCAGTTATTTTGAAACTGTCTCCGCCGCGAAGGCAGCATTGCGGCGCGATCAAATGGAATCCGCTTTGGACAAGCATCAACAGGATTTGCCGACCGTCAGCGCGGCCAAGACGGAGCCCGTGGCGGCGCCGGTTTCTGGTTTGCAGGATTTCGGGCAGAAATTGGGGGGCGCGCGGAAAGATTTACAGCCGTCGTTGAACCGCGATTTTACCGACGAAGAGCTGGCAACCAAATCGTTTTCGGAAATCTGGCCAAAGTCTGAGGTGGACGAGATCGAAGATATTGCGGTGGCGTCCATTGCTCACGCGGTTCGCGAGGAGATTCCAAGCAAGCCGCGGCAACGCTATAAGGTGGCGCGCTGGGTGGAACGGGTGAAGCTGGTGCGGGAATTGATGCGGATCACGAAAGAGAAGGGGCCAGATGAGGTGATGCGCCGGATGGATGGCTACAAGCTGGAGCAACTGGTGAACAAGATCCGGGTGCTGCGCGAGGTGCCGCGGAGCGAGTGGGGCAGGGTGGAGAAGGTGGAAGTGTTTCCGGACGCTTACCGATATTCCGGCGACGCGAAGATTCCAAGTCCTTCGGCGGTGGCGGTGGTCGATGGCAAAACCATTCGCGATTCGAGCCTGGAAGGAATCACGGAGAAGGTAAAGGCGTTGCTGGCCAGCGCGGAGCCGGAGCAACGAATGCGCTTTCAAGTGAGGGGAAGCGATGAACGTGGGTATTTCATCAACAAGGAGGGTGATCCGCTGGTGCGCAAGTTGAAGACGTTTCCGACGGCCAAGGAGGCGCTCGATTTTGCCCGAAATCCGGATAATTACGGCGAGCTTTTGCAGGCGTGGGAGGGCGTCAAGGAGACGGATAACGTCAAGGAAACGGACGTGCGCCGGGAAGCGAACCGGGAACGGGCCGGCGCCGACCATCGACAAGGGCGCGACGCTACGCCGGAAATGTTCATGGAGACGTTTGGCTTCCGTGGGGTGGAGTTTGGCAATTGGGTATCGCAGGGCAAGAACCTCAAAGAGCGGCAGGGGATGCTGAACGCGGCGTATGACGGCTTGATGGATCTGGCGGCGATCGTGGGTGTGCCGTCGAATTCCATTTCGCTCAATGGCGAGCTTGGCCTGGGGCTTGGCTCCCGCGGGCATGGGTGGGCATCGGCGCACTTTGAGCCGGGAACATTCGTGATCAACCTGACGAAGACGCGGGGCGCGGGCAGTCTCGGTCATGAATGGTTTCACGCGCTGGATAATTATTTCCAACGTCATCGAGGCGCGTCCGGGGATCGGGAAGGGCGATTCATCACGTATCAGCCGGAAACGTATTACGAGAACAGTCAGGGCTTCAAATTGTCGGAAACACGGTTCAACGAACTGAGCACGCGGCGGGGCATCCGCACGCCTGGCGACTGGAAACGCGTCGAAGGGGTGCGGCCGGAGGTGGCGAGCGCGTTTGCTGAATTGGTGCGGGCGCTGGACGCCTCGCCAATGGCCAAGCGGGCGCAGTTGATTGACGCCGGGAAATCCGGTGGCTACTGGTCGAGAATCATCGAGCGGGCGGCGCGGTCCTTTGAAAACTATCTGATCACGAAAATGAAGGATGCCGGGTATCACAATGATTACCTGGCAAACGTGGTGGGCGTGGAGGATTTCGCACGGGACGAGGGGCGTTACCCGTACCTGTTGGATTCTGAAATGAAGCCGGTGGCGGAGGCGTTCGACAAGCTGTTTAAGGCGGTGAAGGTGGTGGGCCGCGATCCGGTGGATGCGCAATTGACGGAGTGGATCGAGAAGCTTGGATTGAAGCCGGGCGCGTTGTATGAGGGCGTGACGGGCGCGCCGGTCTGGCTGACGCGGGCGGCGGCGCGTGGCGTCCTGCAAGTCGTGCGCGCGGCGTATCGCGCCGGCAAGAGCATCGCCAACGCAGTGCAAGACGGTATCGAGTGGCTTCGCGGTCAAAACATTCCCGGCTTCGATGAGACGGAGGCAAAGGAATGGCTGGACGGACAGGCGGTGGATGACGTGGCGACGTCACTACGCCGGCAGATCAACGCTCTGGGCGCGGAAATGGACGCTTTCAAGGAACGCGGGGAGGAAATCCCGGCGGCGATGCTGGACGAATACAAGGAGCTGGTGGACACGCTTGGCGATGAAATCCGTAGCGGGCGCGCCAACAGCGGCGCGGGGCGCGTCAAGGTTGATGACAACCTTGAGGAGTCAGGAGCCAGAAGTCAGGAGTCAGGAAGGGAGCTCCGGGGAATTCCGCAATGGAATGGCGCGGAGCGGTTGCCGGGCGGGCGGCTCAAGGACTTGTTCACGGGCTTGGGCGCGTGGCGCGTGAAGTCCGGCAACTGGCTGGCGCGCCGTGGCGCGCGGGAAACTACGGTCGTCAACCGGGACGTGGCGGATAATCGCGCCAATCAGGCGGCGAACGCGGCTAGCTTGCGCGTGCGGTTGATTCTCAATCGTGCCTTTGACACGAAGCCGGGTCAGGTGCGCGTCAAGCATGAGGGGCGCGAGGCGGCGTTGACGTTCGTGGTCGAGGCGGACGGCGAACGGTCGAGGTTGTCCGACTTTTACGATCAGATCAGCGCAAGCGAACACGCGGACACCAAGGCCGGGCGGCAGGCGCTGGCGGCACTCGAGTACGCGGCGGCGAATTGGGACAAACTCCAGCCGGCGGCGGCGGAATACAAGACGCTGACGGAGACGGAGCGCGAGGCGGAATTGAACGAGGGCGTGAATTCTCCGGAGTGGAAGGGCGGCTATGTGAAACACTCCTGGGCGCGCGATGACGTGGGCGCAGGCGCGGATCCGACCAAGCCGGCGGCGGCAGGGACGCCATTCCGCAAGCCGCGTTCCGTGGCGACGTATGCGGAAGGTATCGCGCAAGGGCGCAAACCGACGACGTTGAACGCGCTCGAGCTGTTGGCGGATCGCGTGGCGGGCGGTCAACGGAAGCTGAACGAACTGGCGTGGGTGCATGGGCTGCGCAATCTGATGGATCCGGCGACTGACATGCCGGTGGTGGTGGACGTGATCAAGAAACCGCGCAAGCCGGCGAATCTTCCGGCGGAGGACAGCGAGCGCGCGCAGGCTCAAGACGAGGCGGGCATTACCTACAAGCCGGATTGGGTGACTATCGCGCCGGAAGGTTACACGGTCTGGCGCTTCGGCGAACTGGAGGTGGCGGTGCAGGAGAATTTCGTGGGGTTGCTCAACAAACTGACGGCGGCGAGCTTCTTCAAAGGGTCATCGGCCAAGAAAGTCTTCGGGTTCATTAAGTCGAGCTTGCTGATGTTCGACACGTTTCACCTCGGGCGCATGGTGGCTTGGCGGCAGATGTTCGGGCTGGGCGGCGGGTATCAGAAAGGGCAGACGCTCCTGGACTTCTCCGCGGCGGACATTCGCGAGATGGCGGCGCGCGGGGAAATTCCGGAGGCGTGGGCGGATGGTTTGCAGGAGAACAAGCGTCGGCTGGATCTGGCGCTGCGCACGGGGTTCAACGTCGGCAACGTGCTGGACAATGCCTGGGGCGATGCGCTGCACAATCTGCCGGTGGTCGGCACGTTCAATCACTGGCTGTTTGGGCAGTATCAACGCGGCGCGATGACGGAGGCGTGGCTGATCGAGTTCGAGCGCATGAGCCGGGCCCTTCCAAACGCGAGCGAGGAACAGGTGGCGCGGCGCGTCAGCAAGGATCTCAATGCGCGCTTCGGCAATCTGAACCGGCAAGGACTGTTCAAGAGTCGCACGGCGCAGGACCTGGCGCGGTTCGTCTTCCTCGCGCCGCAGTGGAATGAATCGTTGATCCGCGCGGAGCTGGGCGCGATCGTGCAGACGCTCAAGACGCCGATGGAAAGCATTCAGCAACGGCGCTTGGTGGTCGGCACGCTGATGAGGGCGACGGGCGCGATGGCGCTGGGGACGTTCCTGGCCAATCAGATTCTCAACTACGCATTTCGCGGCAAACCGACGTGGGAGAACGAGGAGGAGGGCTGGGACAAGAAGATCAGCGCCTACATTCCGGACGCAGTGAGCGGCGGGCCGGGGTTCTTCCTGAATCCGCTGGCGTTGCCGATGGAATACACGCACTTGATCGAGGGCAATTTGCATCGCAGTGGCGGGGACTTGAGCGAGGCGTTGCGGCGCGTGGCGGTGAGCAGGCTTCACGCGGCGGCGCGGCCGGCGGAGATGTTCCTGACGCGCAAGGATGCGCTCGGGGCAAAGCTGCGCGATGGCGAGGTGTTGCCGGCGATGGCCAAGGCGTTGATTCCGATTCCGATCGGCGCGGTGTCGCCAGCGACGGCGGCGAAGCAACTGATCAGCGGCGAGCCTAGCGAACGGTTTCCGGGGCAGTATCAAAAGCAGATGATGGCCAGTTTCGGCGTGAAGACGGATCAGGCGCCGACGGCGGAGCAGCGGATCCGGAATCTGGCGCGGGAGTTCAACCGGGAAAAGGGCATCGTGCCGAGTGCGGAATTCTTCACGGGCGACTTTGACGAGCTGAACAAGGCGCTTCGCATCGGGAATAACACGGAGGCGCGCAAGGCGCTCGATGAATTGCTTTTGAAGAAGACGCCGCGGCAGGTGTTCGACCATTACAAGCGCGTGGCGGCGGCACCGTTCACGGGCCAGCAGGCGCGCGAGAAGGAGTTTTGGCGCGGTCTGACGGAGGAACAGCGCGGCCAATACGTCAAGGCGCGGGAGGCGCGCAAGGCGACGGCGAAGAAGGCGGCGGAGATGTTGAAGGCAAAAGCTTTTCCTGTCGCGCGATAACACGACTGATGCGGCAATCGTCGCATAGTCGCTTGCCTTTGATCACGCGGCGGGATTTACAATTCGGACAGATGCGCCGTGTTCGGGTGATCATAGCTGCCTCACTGTATTTGTGGGTTGTCCAGCGCGGTCTGTCTGGAGGCAAGGGCCTGGACGGCGCGGGCGAGGTCCGGGCCGGCGATGTCCCAAATCCGGACGCAATGATCCGAGATCAGGTTTTTATCCATCAGCCAATTCATCGCCTCCGCCTCGGTCAATCCAAGGCGTTTCATTTGTTCCAACAGCGCAGCGTGTGTCATAAAGTCATTGAAAGCCGTGGGCGTGAATGGCGACGAGTTTGGCGCGTAGCTCTACGGCGCGCTGGCCGGCGGGATCTGATACTCCGCAGTAACCTACTTCCCGGTCGCAAAACCGCATGAGATCGCGGAGGTCGAGCTTGGAAAGCCGTCCGCCTTTTGGGGACGGTTGGGGACTGTTTTCAGAAAAGACTGAAGGACTTGGGAACAGTTCGTTTTGTGAAACAGACTGATTCTCAAGGATTGGCGGGAAAGAGGTGGTCGGAGCGACAGGGTTCGAAGCTGTCGCCTTTTCGGATTCTGGCGATGTTTTCGATTCGTGGGCCATTCTGGGGACGGGTTGGGGACTCATTTTTGAGCGGGCAGCGGAACGATCACGCGCGTTGTCGGTGGCGGAAACAAGTTGAACCATTCTTCCGCGGTCGCCTTGGTGACGCCATTCAGAGCAAAGTATTCGGTTTCCACGACGCCGACGCTGTTGCCGGATTCGCGGGCGACGCGCGCCACGTCGGGGTTGTTGATCTGGTCGTAGGTGATGGCGGAATTGCGCAGGGCGTTGCTACGCCATTTCAGACAGCAGGAGACGGCGAGCTTGCGCAGGTCTGCGTTGAATTTCTGGCTGCCCCAGGGCCAGAGCTTGCCGTCCTCCGCGAGTTCGCAGGCGCGCAACCAGGCAACGGCGCAGTCGGGCAACGGGACAATTCGCCACCGTCGCGTTTTGGTCTGGCCGGCGCGGAGCATGAGGCGGGATTCCTTGAGTTTGAGGTTCGCGGCTTCGATGCGCATGATCTCGCTTGATCGCATCTTGGCGAATCCTCCGAGGACGAGCACGGGCAGCAGGTGGAGGGGCGCGGCGTGGAGCAGGCGGCGGAATTCTGCCGGGCTCCAAAGCGCGTTGGTAGTCTCGGCAACGGTGACGGCGGCGATGTCCTGAATAGCTTGACGCTCCCGGTGTCCGCGCAGTTCGCCAAGGTTGAAGAGGAGTTTGACGGCGGCAAGGTGGTTGTTCCGTGCGCGCGCGCCAAGGGGGAGTGAGTAGGACCATTTACGCACGTCGGCCGCGGTAATGCGCTGGATGTCGCACGGGTGGTCGGCTGTGAAGCGTTTGAGCTGGGACTTGAGCGCACCTTGCCACCGCTCGGAAACGCCTTGTTGCGTTTTGGCTTCGAGGAGTTTTGTCACGGCGTCGGCGACGGTGATCGGGCCAGTGGCTTGCCGTTGGTTGTCCAGCCAGAAGCGGGCGAGATCTTTGAGGGAGGGGTGGGCGGCGGGAGTCAGGTCGCACAGGAGCCGCTGAGCCTCGGCGTATTCGGCGGTAGCAAGCTCCAGCGTCTTGCCGGTGCCGAAGAGGTTGATCACGCCGGCGCGGAAGCTGGCGAGGTCGGCAAGGGATAGTTCGGCGTGGTGGTGTCCGCGGGCGAGGTCGTCGGCGAGGCGCCTGGCTTCGGCAAGGGCGGCGGCGCGCTGGCTGCGCTTGAGGCGGCGGCGGCGTCCGTGGTGATCGGTCCAGCGCAGTTCAAAGCG
>Ga0181352_1000072_pt1 | contig 42421 bp, 49 predicted proteins | sample Fa13VDMLBSN_FD_130103 | JGI IMG/M metagenome (GOLD analysis project Ga0181352, IMG submission 130103) | Freshwater viral communities from Lake Michigan, USA - Fa13.VD.MLB.S.N | ecosystem: Environmental > Aquatic > Freshwater > Lake | place: USA: Michigan | collected 2013-09-23 | reverse complement strand
TCGCGCCGTTGAACATGCTGGCCGGGATCGGAACCCCGTGGCTGCTGGGCACCGATGTGCTGGCCGAGCGGCCGGCCTCATTCCTGCGCCGCTGCCGGCCCTACGTCGGCAAGATGCTGCGCGTGTATCCTACGCTGGTGAACCACGTCGACGACCGCAACGAGGCGAGCAAGCGCTGGCTGGAGTGGCTGGGCTTCACGCTTGGCGACCCTCGCCCGCACGGCCCCGACGGCGTGCCGTTCCGCCCCTTCAAGCTCGAGGTGAGCCATGTGTGAACCGACTACCCTGATGATCGCCTCGCTGGCCCTGACCTCCGGTAGCGGGCTGTATGGCGCTGCCGCTGCGAATGAGGCTGGCAAGGCCGAGCAGCGCGCCGCCGACCAGAACGCTGCGGTCGCGCGGAACCAGGCCGAGCAAGCCAAGCAGATCGGCAACATCGAGGAGGAGCGCCAGCTCCGGCGAGTGCGTGCAGCACTAGGCACGCAGCGCGCGACGCTGGCGGCCAACGGGCTCGACGTCAACTCCGGCACGGCGCTGGACCTGCAGGCTGAGACGGCCGGCTTCGGCGCGGCTGACGCCTTGAACCTGCGCGCGAACGCGCTGCGGCAGGCGTGGGGCTTCGACGTCGAGGCAGTGAACCAGACCAACCGGGGGCGCGCGGCTCGGGCCGCAGGCCGGAATCAGGCCATCGGCACGCTCCTGACCACGGCATCGAGCATGACCGGGCAGGCGTACTCGGGCGGGATGTTCGGCGGCAAGTCGACGCCGGCACCGAGCAAGCCATTCAACCCCGGCCGGCTCGACAAGTCGGGCAACCGCATGACGCTGGGGGGCTGACCGATGCCACGGGTTCCCCAGTACCAGCAGCAGGTCGGCGTATCCAACCTGCCCAGCGCGCGGATCCAGAACTACACCACGGCCGAGACGCTGGGCGCTGACGTCGCTCAGGCCGTCGGCAAGACCGGCGGCATGCTCGGGCAGATCGCCCAGCAGGAGCAGGAGAAGGCGGACGTCGCGGCGCTCATGGACGCCGACCGGCAGCTCGCCGACCTCGAACTGTCCCTGTTCAACGACCCGGAGAACGGGGCCTACGCCAAGCGCGGGCGCGACGCGTTCGGCTTGCCCGAGCAGGTGTTCCCGCGGTGGGACCAGCAGGTCGGCCAGATCGAGGGGCGGCTCACGCCGGCCCAGCGCGATGCGTTCCGCCGGCAGGCTCAGGGCCGCCGCACCGACCTGCAGCGCGGGCTGTCGCGCCACGTCTTGCAGGAGTCCGAGCGGTTCTACTCCGACGAGGCGAAGGCCTACGTGTCGACGGCCACCCAGTCCGCGGCGGCGAACTACACCGACCCGGAGCGGGTGGACCTCGAGGCCGAGCGCGCTGCCCGCGGCATCCTGTCGATGCCCGAGATGCGTGGCGCGTCGCCGGTCGTGGTGAACGCGGCGCTGGCCGAGGCCCGCGGCCGTGTCTACTCCGGCGTGGTCGATCGGCTGATGGTCGAGGACCCGGGCGCTGCCGTGACCTACTTCGACTCGATGAAGGACAAGCTCACGGCCGGCGAGGTCGTGCGCTTGGAGCCGCGCATCCGCGAGGCTCGCAACACGGTGAAGGCTGACGCGCTGGTGTCTCGCGCGCTGTACGGCTCGGGCGGGTTCGACAACGTGGTCGAGCAGGTGCTGGCCGTCGAGGGTGGCTACGTGGCCAACGACGCCGGCAAGGGCGAGACCAACTTCGGCATCAACATCACGGCCAACCCCGACGTCGACGTGCGGAACCTGACGCCGGAGAAGGCGAAAGAGCTGTACCGCGAGCGCTACTGGGACGCGATCAACGCCGACTCCCTGCCGCCCGCGCTGCAGGGAATCGCCTTCGACGCCGCGGTGAACCAAGGGCCGGCGAACGCCCGCAAGTGGATCGTGGAGTCGGGCGGCGACCCGGTGGTCTACGCCCGCCTGCGCCGCGCGCATTACGCCAAGCTGGTCGAGCAGGACCCCGAGAAATACCAGCAGTATGCCGCCGGCTGGGAGGCGCGCGTCGCCAAGTTCGAGCAGGCCGCCACGAGCAGCCCGACCGAGGCTGGCGTCATGCGCGCGCTGGCCGCCGAGACCGACCCGGACGTGCGCCGGCTGGCTGAGTCCAAGGCTGCCAGCGTGCTGCGCGCCAAGGCCGTTGCCGATGCTGAGGCCCGCGAGGCGACGCTGGAGCAGGCATACGCCCACATCCAGGGCGGCGGCACGATCGCCAGCATGACGCCGGAGATGCGGTCGAGCATCAACCCGCTGGATTTGGTGAAGGTCGAGACCTACGAGCGCCAGCGGCGCGACATGGTCCCGAGCGACCGGACGGCCTACAACGAGCTGGCCGACATCGCCACGCTTACCCCGCAGCGCTTCATCACGCCGGGGTTCCTTGAGGAGAACCGGGACAAGCTGGACGACGACGACTACAACACGCTGCTGGCCGCACGCCGGCAGCTTCGCGCCGGTCAGGAGTCTGAGTTCGTCAAGTCCCGCCAACTGCAGGAGGAGATCACCCGGGCGGCGATGGTGCAGATCGGCTACGCCCAGCGGCCGGAGCGCGTGGCTGACCCGCTGAAACCGAAGTCGGGGCGCGAGGACGCGGTCAACCAGTTCCGCGACTCTCTGGCGGCTGAGGTGGCGCAGCACACGGCGGACAACGGGAAGATGCCCAACGCGGCCGAGGTGCAGGACATGGCCGACCGGCTGCTGGTCAAGGCCGTGGTCGAGAAACCGGGCTGGTTCGGCATGACCAGCAGCGACGAGGTGCCGGCGTTCGAGCTGCCGCGCGCCCCGCGTGACCCCGCCCAGCGAACGGCTGGCACCGTATACTTCACGCCACGCGGTCCCCTGACGTGGACCGGCAATGGATGGAGCGCGCCCAGTGAGTGATCGCCTGCTGACCGACGACGAGGTGTTCGGCCCGGCCCCTGACCCGAAGCGGCAGCAGACGACGGGGCTGATGACAGACGCCGATGTGTTCGGGGAGCAGGACGACGCAGTCCGCACCAGCCTGCGCGCCACGACCCGCGTGAACGCCGGCCGCGACCCCGCGCTGGTGGCCGAGGCCGAGCGGCTGGCTGTGAAGTACGGGCTGCCCACGGGCACGGCCGAGCGGCGCATCGACGACCTGCGCGAGCAGGAAACGATGGCGCGCATGGACGAGTTCGCCACGCAGGCCCCGCGCACGGCTGAGTACCTGGCCGGCGACCCGGACGCCGCGGCCGTGGCGAAGGACGACATCGAGGGACTGTCGCTGCTCGAGCAGGCGTTCATCACCGCCCCGGCATTCCGCTACGTCGCTGACGGCGCGCAATCGCTTTTGGCAGGCGTCGTGTCCGGCGTGGGCTCGGCGATCTCTGGCGGCGGCGAAGCGCTCAACATGAGCGGGCGCAACATGCAGCGCTCGCAGCAGGCCGCCGAGGCGCTGGGCGAGTCGTTCTGGCGGCTGTTCTCCGACGACCTCGGGGATCAGTACGCTGCGAATGTGCAGTCGGCGCGCGACATGCTCCCCGACTGGGTCGAGAACCCGCTGGGCTTGGTCGGCGGCGGCATTCGTTCGGCGGGATCTGCCATCGAGGGGTTCGCGCAGGAGAACATCGCGGTCGACGAGTCGCGCCAGAACCTCGGCACCGACATCGCGTCGGGCTTGGGCTCGCTGGGTCCGTACCTTGCCGCGGCCTATTTCACTGGCGGTGCTGGCGTGCTGGGCCTTGGCGGCGCGCAGGGCATCGACACGCAGGCCGACCGGGCTGAGGCGGCTGGCACCTACGGCACGGCTGAGGCCGACACCGCGCAGGCGCTTGGTGCGACCGTCACCGCCGTGACCGAGCGCATGGGCTTGGGCTTCCTGATGCGCCGACTGCCGGAGCCGGCCAAGGCTGCGCTGAACAAGCGCGTCGCCGACATCCTGATGGCGGGCGCGGGCGAGGCCGGTCAGGAAATGACCGAGTCGATCATGCAGGACGCCATCACCAAGGCGCTCGTCGACGACTCGTTCGACATGTTCCAAGGGCTGGAGCGCGAGGGACTGGCGGCGTTCGGCGTCGGACTGATCTTCCGCGGCACCATGCACGCCGTCCGTGCCGAGCAGGACGCGACCATGGCGGTGCAGGAAGCCGAGACGCTGGAGCAGATCGACAAGGCCATCGGCGGCCTCAAGCTGACCGAGCTGTCGCCGGAGCGGTTGCGCGAGGTACTGTCCCGCCTCAAGAATTCCAGCATTTCGGACGTCTACCTGCCGGTCGATCGGTTCCGTGAGCTGTTCCAGTCCGACGACCAACTGCGCGACTCACTCGAGCCGCTGGGCGTGGACAGTGCCGAGCTGACGTCGGCCGCCCTGTCGAACGGGCAGGTGCGCGTGCCGATCGAGGCGTTCTTCACGGCACTGACCCCGGAGCAGCGCTCGGCCGCCAAGAAGTCAGCCCGCCTCACGCCGGGCGGCATGCCGCTGGACGAGGCCGTCAACTTCGACCGCGAGCAGGCGCTGCGTGACTTCATCGAGGCGACGGGCGCGCAGGGCCGCCCCGCCGAGGATTCGACGAACTGGATCTACGACCTCGCGCGCAACCAGCTCGAGTCGGCCGGCGCGACGCCCGACGTTGCCGAGAAGCAGGCCGAGCTGTTCGCTGCGCAGTTCCGCACCGCCGTTGTGCGTTCAGGCATGTCGCTGGAATCGCTGGCCGGCACGCCGGAGAACCCGCGGTTCACGATCCGCCGCGACACGCCGGAGTCGGTGCAGCGCGTGGCCGAGGCCCGCAACGTGGACGCCGTCGTTGACGGTGCCATCGAGGCGCTGCGCTCGGGCCGCCTGTTCTCCGACCGCGAGGTCAGTGGCCAGCGGCTGGTCGAGCTGATCCGCAAGCAGGGCGGCATCGACCCGGGCGCTTTCGGTGCCGGCGACCTGCGAGCGCAGGATGCCAACCGCCGCGGCCTGCTGCGCCAAGGCGGAATGACCGTCGAGCGTGCGCTGGAGATCGCTCAGGAGAACGGGTTCCTGCAGCCGCAGGAGGGTGGCTACGACATCAACGCCGTCCTCGACCTGCTGATCGGCGACTTCGGCCAGACGCCGGCGTTCTCCCCGGAAGGCTTCAACGTCGACCGCGCTGCGTTCAACGACTCGGCGAACGAGCTGGGCCGCATGCTTGAGGAGATCGGCATCGGCCGCGAACAGCTCAAGGCGATGGACAACGCCGCGGTGCGCCGCGCGCTGGGCATGGACCGCGCGCCGGGAGAGCAGGGCGTCGAGTTTGAGCAGGCCGCCCCGACCGACTCGCAGGCGTTCAAGGACTGGTTCGAGCAGTCCAAGGTGGCGAACTCCGACGGCACGCCGATGGTCGTCTACCACGGCACGGGCGAGGAGTTTGCCGCGTTCGATCGCCGCCTGCTGGCCACGGCCACCGGGCACGCGAGCAGCGGGCTGGGGTTTTTCTTCACGCCCGACCGCGCTGGCGCTGAGTCCTACGCCGAGAAGGCGTCGAACTACGTGCCCGCCGACGCTGTGGTGCTGGACGTCTACCTGTCGATCCAGAACCCCTACACGATGACGCTGGCCGAGGCTCAGTCGTTCGAGGACGCGGCCGAGGCTGCGCTCACTCGCATGATGCTGCAGTCGCAGGGCTTCGACGGCGTGTGGATTCCCGAGCAGAACGCGTGGGTCGCGTTCGATTCGAACCAGATCAAGTCGGTGCGGAACCGTGGCACCTACTCGCTGGAAGATAACAACATCTACAACCAAGTGACGCCGCAGCAGGCGATGGAGACCAACGTCCCCGTCGAGATGCCGACCGACCCTCTGTTCGCTGAGGCTGTCGGCAATACTGCCGGTGCTGAGATCACCGCTGACGGCCTGCTGATCGACCTAGTCCGATTCCAGAAGCCGGAGCAGGAGGGCGCGCAGGCCATCCGCACCGGAGTTTTCTACCTTCCGGCGAAGTCGGCAAACGTCAAGCATTACCGCAGTTCTCCGGGCAAGGAGAACACGAACCCTTACGGGGGCTCTGAGAAGTTCCAAGGCCAGACGTTGATTCGTCGCCCTCTGTTCGTCAAAGGCGCGACCGGGGGGAAGGCTCCCGAGGCCGCCTATGACGCCATCAAGGGCAAGGGCGCGATGAAGAAGCTGGGCAGCGAAGTCCTTAGCGTCATCAGCGACCGCACCTGGATGACCCAGCGCGATCCGATCGCCTACTTGGAGCGTGTGCAGCGGTTCCTTTCTGACAACGGTGGCGAACCGGCGCTGGCGAATGAAATCATCCGCAATAGCACCAAGGGGAACACGCTGCGCTATGCCCTGCAGAAGCATGTAATCGCCCACGCCGTCCGCAATGCCGGCTATGACGCGGTCGTCGGATATAGCAAGGGCAAGGCCGGGGCCAGCATCTCGGAAGTGTTCGATGTACGCGAGCAGACGTTCCCGGCGCGCGGCATGGACTCGGAGATCCATTCGACGTTCTATCAATCCCAGCCCGCCGAGCAGACGCAGACGCCGGAGTTCAAGCGGTGGTTCGGGGAGTCGCAGGTCGTCGACGAGCAGGGGCGGCCGTTGGTGGTGTATCACGGGACGGGCGAGGATTTTTCCGAATACATAAGCCCGACCAGCGGGTTTACTTTCGGCGGGGCTTTATTCTTTACTTCGTCTACGGAGCTTGCATCCCAGTACGCAATGGAGTCTCGAGGGAGGCAGCTTGGCAATATTCCAAACGTGCAACCTGTATACATCAGGATGCGAGACCCGATGGTCGTTGACGCTGGTGGAAGGCGGTACGACGACATACCAACTGACGGCCTTCCCGGCAGGTGGCGCAACGACGTTGCAACAACTGACGAGGTGACACTTGAGGCTAAGCGGCAAGGATTTGATGGCGTAATCTTCAAGAACCTTTTAGACCCTCCGACACCAGATTCGGAATCAAAAACCATCTCTGATGTTTACGCTGTCTTTAACGAAAAGGCTGTCAAATCAGCCATCGGCAACGACGGATCGTTCGACCTAGGCGACCCGTCGACGCTGTCGCAAACCCTCGACGACACCAAGCGCGGCAGCATCAACATCGTGCCGGGCTACCCGGGCGGGTTTGATCGCTACATCATCACGCTGGGGAACAAGGCCGACAAGTCGACGTTCCTGCACGAGTCGGCGCACATGTTCCTCGAGCTGCGCCGGCAGGTGAACGCGCAGGTCGCGGCCATCACCGAGGCGGATCGCACGGCGGACCAGCAGCGCATTGTCGACGACGACGCGAGGCTGCTGGAGCATCTGGGCGTTGACTCGTTCGACGCCATCGGGCGCGAGCATCATGAGGCGTTCGCCGAGACCTTCGAGGCATACCTGCGCGAAGGCAAGGCCCCGAGCCCGCGCCTCAAGCGTGCGTTCCAGTCGTTCCGCGAGTGGCTGACGCGCATCTACCGCACGCTCGCCCGCCTGCCGAACGCCGAACTGACGCCCGAGGTGCGCGCCTACTTCGACCGCATGCTGGCGACCGACGAGGAGATCGACGCCGCGCGCCAGGACCTCGGCATGCAGCCGCTGCTGTCGGAAGCCGAGAAGGGCGACATGTCCGACGACGAGTTCCGTCGCTACCAGCTTGCGGTGCAGGCTGCCCGGCAGTCGGCCATTGAGCAGGAGGGCGCGGTCCAGTTCGCCTACGCCAAGCGCGAAGCCGAGCGCGCGAAGTCGGCCGAGATGAAGGAACTGCGCGCGCAGGTCGAGAAGGACCTGAACGACGACCCGGCGTGGCGTGCGATCTTCGTCCTGCGCCGCGGCACCATGCCCGACGGCTCGCCGCTGCCCGACGGCGAGCGCGCGTTCAAGCTCGACACCCGCGCCCTGACCGACATGCAGGGCAAGGAGTGGGTCAAGAAGAATATGACCGGCATGCACACCAAGGACGGCGGCGTGCATCCCGACATGGCTGCCTCGGTGCTGGGCTTCAAGTCCACGCTGGACATGCTGAACGCGATCGCGTCCAAGCCGAGCAAGAAGGACGCCATTGAGGCCGAGGCGCTGCGCCGCTGGCAGGAGCGCAACCCTGACCCGATGCTGGACGGCGAGCTGGATGCGCGCGTCACCCGTGCGCTGCACTCTGACGCCGCCGAGGAGGTCATGGTCCGCGAGATCAACGCGCTGATCGGTGGCCGCAAGCTCGCGCTGCCGCCGCTCAGGGATTACGTGGCGCGACTGGTCTCCGAGAAGCCGGTCAAGGACCTCGCCCCGAACCGGCACAAGCAGGTCGAGATGCGGGAGGCACGCAAGGCAGCGATCGCGCTGGGCAAGGGCGACAAGCTGGAAGCCGCGAAGGCCCGCCGCAATTCGCTGATGGCTCGCCTTCACTATCGCGCGGAGACGGACGCCAAGGAGCGCGCCGAGGCTTTCCGCGACGAGGGCCTGCGTCTGGCCAAGAAGCCCGCGCAGGAGCGTCTGGCGCGCGCTGGGTGGGAGGGCTATCTCGACAAGGTCAACCAGATCCTCGAGTCGTTCGACCTGCGCCGCATGTCGACCAAGGACCTCGAGCGCAAGAAGTCGCTGCGGTCGTGGGTCGAGGCGCAGCAGGAGGCCGGCGAGATCACGGCCGTCAACGAGGAGCTGATCGCCCGCGTCGAGGCCGAGCGCGTCACGAACTGGCGCGAGGCGAAGGTGGCCGAGATCGACGCCGCCATGGATGCGCTCAAGAACATCCAGCACTTGGCCAAGATCAAGAGCAAGCTGACCGCGGCCCGCGACGGCCGCGAGTGGGGCGAGGCCCGCACGGACCTGCTCGGCCGCATGCTGGACTCGCTGCCCGAGACCGTCGGCGGTGAGGTGTCGCGTCGTGACGTCGGAGACCTCGAGGCTGCGCGCCGCGGCGTCGTCGGTGCGCTGGCGAACCTGAACCGGCCGGAGAACGTCATCGAGGCGCTGGACGGTGGCGAGACCGGGCCGTGGCACGATTACGTCTGGACGGTGATGCAGGACGCCGAGAACAAGGCCGTCGAGTATCGCAAGGCGCTGGGCACCAAGCTCAAGGCCCTGCGCGCCGAGACGCCGGAAGCGTTCAAGACCCTGCAGGACAAGGTCACGATCCTCGGCGGAAAGCTCACGGTCAGCCGCGCGACGCTGCTCGGCATCGCGCTGAACACCGGCAACGCGTCGAACCTGCAGCGCCTGATGGACGGCGGCATCGTCGACGGCAGCCGGCGCGTCAAGCTCAACCCCGGCGAGGTCAAGCAGATCCTGTCCGAGCTGCGCGCCGACGAGCTGCAGTTCGTGCAGGGCATGTGGGACGCCGTCGACTCGCTGTGGCCCGACATCGTGAACCTGCAGCGGCGCATGTCTGGCCTGCCGCCGGAGAAGGTGGACCCGCAGGAGGCGAACGTCGTCAGCAAGGACGGCAAGAACGTCACGCTCCGCGGCGGCTACTGGCCGCTGGTCTACGACGCCAACCGGTCGACGGTGGGCGAGACGCAGGACGGCGCGGACGCGATGCGCGTGATGATGGGCGCGGGCTTCACCAAGGCGTTCACGCCCAAGGGCTACCAGAAGGCGCGCGTCGAGTCGTTCGAGTCCCCGCTGCAGCTCGATTTCGCGTCGGTCATGTCGCGGCACATGGACCACGTCATCACTGACCTGTCGCACCGCGAGGCCGTGCGCGACGTCAACCGCATCCTGTCCGACAACGAGATCAAGGAGCAACTGATCCTGCGCGTCGGGCGCGAGGGCTACGACAACCTGCGCGGCTCGCTGTCCTATGCCGTGTCGGCGTCGTCGGCCGTCGCTGGGCGCGTGGCTGCCCGCTGGGCGCGTGCGCTCGACACCCTGCTGACCAACACGTCGGTCGCCGCGCTGGCCATCCGCCCCGACATCGCGCTGGGGAACCTGACGTCGGCGACGATTCAGGGCCTCGACCGCGTCGGCGTCAAGGCGCTGATGCGCGGCTGGTGGGCGCTCGAGACCAGCCGCACCAAGACCACCGAGGCCATCGTGGCGAAGTCGGGGTTCATGGCCCAGCGCCTGAACGAGACCGACTTCCAGTTCCAGCAGGAGCTTGCCCGGCTTGCCGGCGAGCGCGGCTGGGGGCCGGCCTACCGCCGCATGATGATGGCGCTGCACCGGGCCGCCGATGCCGAGGTCACGCGGGCGCTGTGGTGGGGCCGCTACCAGCAGGCGCTTGATGCCAAGGAGTCCGAGGCCCAGGCGGTGCTATCGGCCGACAAGGCCGTGCGCCAGACCCAGACTGCCAGCGACCGGAAGGACGTCTCGACGTTCGAGCGCGACTCCCAGTTCAAGCAGGCCCGGCAGTTCATGGGGCCGATGTTCGTCATCTTCGGCCGCCTGTACGCCATGGCTCGGGGCGAGGGCGCGACCCAGCGCGTCGGTGCCCGTGCGTCGACCCTGATGATCCAGGTGTTCCTCGCCCCGGCGATCTTCGCACTGGCCGCCGGCCGCGGCCCCGAGGACGGGGACGACGACGAGGAGATCGGCTCGGGCGACTGGGCGCGCTGGCTGGCTGTCAACGTCGGCCTGTTCCCGCTGATGACGCTGCCCTACCTGCGCGACCTGACGGCGATCGGCGAGGCGGTCATCACCGACAAGCCGGTCAACCCGCGCGCCGCGCCGACCACGCAGGCCGTCATTCAGATGGGCCGGGCGTTCCAGTCGATGGGCGACAACGTCGGGTCCTACATGGAAACCGGCGAGGGCGACTACTTCGACGCCACCCGGGACATCTTCTCGATCCTTGGGCCGATCGTCGGTGCGCCTGCCGCTCAGGTCCGCATCACCTCCAAGACCGTCGAGGCCGTCCTTGACGACCCCGAGCAGGACAAGACCGAGTTCGCCAAGATGGCCGTCTATGGCCCGCCGCGCGAGTGATACCATGAACCAGAACCCCGGAGCCATCCCATGACGGTTGCGACGCAGAACAGCGAGAACATCTACACCGCCAACGGCAGCACGACGGTGTTCGCGTTCACCTTCCCGACGCTGCTGGCGTCCGACATCGTGGTCGACCTGATCTCGTCGACGGGGCTCATCACCCCGCAGGTGCAGAACACGAACTACACGGTGCAGAACGCGGGCTTTGAGGCCGGCGGCAGCATCACGATGGCGGTCGCACCGGCCAGCGGCGTTCGCGTCCGCATCCGCCGCATCCTGCCGTACCTGCAGCCGACGGACTACAAGAATCAGGGCTCGTTCTACCCGCGGACGCACGAGACGTCGTTCGACCGGGCGACCATGCAGATTCAGCAGCTTGCGAGGGCCGTCGACAATTCGCTGCAACTGATCCCCGGCCCCGGTGGCGGCTTCGTCTGGGACGCGAAGGGTGCGCGCATCATCAACGTCGGCACGGGCGTGAACCAGTCGGACGCCGCGGTCGTCGGGCAGGCCGGCACTGGCGGCGGTGGCGGGGGCGGGGGCGGAACGCTGCCGCCTGGCGCTGTGGTCATCCCGAAGTTCTGGGAGTTCGTCGGCAATGGCACGGCGACGGAGTTCACCATCTCCGGCGCTGACGTTTCCGACGCGCTCTACTACGACGTGGCGATCGGTGGCGTGGCCCAGAACCCCGACGACGACTACGACGTCATCGTTGGCGCGGACTCGGTCAACTCGGTCATCCGGTTCAGCACGGCACCACCGAACGGCGTGACGGGCTGGGTGATCCTGCGCGCGTTCCTTGGCCCGGCGACGTCGCAGGTCTCGCCGCAGCTCCCGGTGTTCACCATCGCCGGCACGACGGCCACGCTCGACGCGGGCTACCGGCAGGGGCACATCCTCTGCACCGCGGCAACGGCGGTCACGCTGACGCTTCGCGCGAACAACGGCAACACGGCGCTGGATTGGAAGTCGGGCGACTACTTCACCATCGTGCAGAAAGGCACGGGGCAGGTGACGGTCTCGCCGGCTGCCGGCGTCACCATCGAGATTCCGTCGGGATTCTTCCCGCGCACGCGCGCGCGCTACTCGCCGATCAGCTTGGTGTGCGATGACCCGAGCACGAACACCTGGACCATCGGCAACGACATGGCGACCTCCTAATGGCCTCGGGACTCTCTCGCTTCGGCAGGCCGGCGGCACTGGTCTGCAACCTCGGCACGTCGGGCACGCTGGCGAATCACACGCCGGGCTCGGCGTACACCGGCACGTTCTCGGTGACGAACCGCGTCGGCAACGTGACCGCCGAGCTGGTGAGCGCCACGCCTGCGCTGCCGGATGGCTGGTCGCTGGCGGTGAATCAGGCGACTGGCGTGGTGACGCTGGCGTGGCCGGGGGCGACGCCGTCGGGAGCGCTGCCGAACCTCAACTTCGAAGCGGGGGACGACGGCAACTGGCTGCTCGGCAACCGCTGGACGATCGACACGACGGCACTCGTTGAGACCGGCACGCAGTCGGCCAAGTACGACGGGCCGGGGCAGTCGTCGCTCACTCACGCGCAAGCCGTGCCGGTGACGCCGGGCACGTCGATCACCGCGTCGGCGCGCATCTCCAAGGGCACAACGCGCGAGGATTTCAGCGGCGGCGCGGTCGTGCTGCAGTGGCTGGACGCGGCCGGCACGCCGATCTCGTTCTCCGTCGGCAACGTGGTCAACACCGGCAGCTCGGCGTTCCAGACGTCGACGGTGACGGCCACCGCGCCGGCCGGCGCCGCGCTGGTCCGCCTCGCTGTTTCCGGCTCGCGCGACCCCAAGGGCCGGTCAGGCGACAAGGTGTATGCCGACAACGTAACGTGGAACCATTCGTATGCGATCGGTGGCGGGGCGGCGACCAACTACGCCGTCGTCATCCGCGTGCGCGATGGGCGAGGGTGTCAGGCGACGCTGTCGCAGACTATTCTTGCGCCTGCTGGGCCGGGAGCGCATCGTTACTGGCGGATTTTTGTTACTGCCAACAATGGCAGCTCGTTTGTTGGTTTGACCGAGGCATTCTTGCTAGACGCTGCTGGCGTCAACCGTACTCAGCAAAATACAATAGGAGCTGCTATGGCAAGCAGTGAGCTTAATCCAGACAACAGTGCATTTGATGCATTTAACGACTCCCTTTTTAGCGGTTGGTTGTCTTCGTCTGCTTCGTTTCCACAGTGGGTGCGATTTGACTTTGGCAGCCCAAACGCACCACTACCGCGCCAGCCGGTTGAGCTAAAGCAAATCACGGTATTCCCTAGCTGGAACGTACTGGCAGCTTCGCCAAGAGACTTCCAGCTGCAATGGTCGGACGATGACGTTGCGTACACGACGGCACTGACAGTTACCAACCAAACTGGTTGGGTTATCGGCACCGGCAGAACATTCAACGTTTTCTAACCCGAGGCCACGACTATGACCGGCAAAGCTCCCGGCACGATGATTCAGGACAACACCGTCACGGCGGCGCAGATCGGCCCCGGGGCCGTCGGCACCGACGAGCTGGCGGACGGCGCGGTGACTGGGCCGAAGATGGCCGCGGGGCTGTCGATGCCCGCCGGCTCGATGGCGATGTTCGCAGGCTCCACTGCGCCGACGGGCTGGCTGCTGTGCCAAGGGCAGGCGGTGAGCCGCACGGCCAACGCGGCGCTGTTCGCTGCGATCGGCACGACCTGGGGCGCGGGCGACGGCACGACCACGTTCGGCCTGCCGGATCTCCGCGGCCGCGCGCCGATCGGTGCCGGCACTGGGCCGAGCCTGTCGGCGCGAACGCTGGGCGCGACGGGTGGTGCTGAGACTCACCAGCTGACCATCGCCGAGATGCCGGCGCACACCCACACCTTCGGCACCAGCGGCTCGGGCGGTGGTGGTATCTCGAGCGGCGGCCAGAGCGCTCCGGCTGCGACCAGCTCGCAGGGCAGCGGCGCGGCGCACAACAACATGCAGCCGTTCGCCGTGGTGAACTACATCATCCAGACGTGAGAACGAAGCGCGAACGGGGTGGCTAGATGTAGTCGGATTATCCGGCCTGCGCGGATAGGGTTATCTGCATGGGCTGGTTAATCTATCCGGCGTGTTAGGCCAGCCCATTCGCATAATATATAAGGTGGAAGGTTTTGCAGGCGACACTAGATATTGTGTGCCGCCTGCTTTGGCTGTTTCACCTGATTAGCTTCGGTGGCCTGCCTCGACCCTTAACCCTTTTCATCCTGCGGTCAACCTCCCGCGCGTACATCATCAGCTCGAACATCCGCGTCCGCGGGTTGCCGTGACCGGTGGCGGCAAGCTCGCATTGGGTCGCGAGCCCGCGCAGCATGTCGGCCACCTGCAGCAGCGCGCTCGGCGACTTGAGGGGCAGGTGCAGGCGCACGACGCTGCCCACGATGGCCTGGTCAAACTCGGGCAGCTCGTCGTCTAGGGGTTCTTGGTATCGCATGGTGCCTTCCTTGGCTTGCACCGGTAGATGCCGGCGCTGGTTGCTATCTGGCTGACGCGGGGGCGGGTCAGACTGAACCGCTCCGCGATCAGCGGGTAAGGGACGCCCGCGCGCACGGCGGCGAGCAGGCGTCGGTTGCGGGCCTCGTACTGGCGCCGCTGTTCAGGACTGAGGTACACCGCCACGCTTCCGCGTGATGCCGGCGGCGGCTGCGATCTGCGAGATGCGCGCGCGAGACACGCCGAACTGCTCACCGATCTCGTCGTAGGTCTTGCCGCCGGCCTTGACGGCCGCAACGATCAGCTCGCGCCGCTCGCGGTGCATCTGCAGGTACTCGGTGCGGTTCATGCTGGTCGGGGTCTTGGAGGGCATGGTCATGCCTCCCCGAACTTCATGGTGACGAATGCGCTCTTGCAGCCGACGTCGCCGTCGTCGATCCATTTGAAGGTGATCCCAACATTTCCGCCGATTGCCTTTGCCAGATCGATGACGGGGCGCTGCGCATCCAGCAACTCGATGAACTGCTTGAAGTCTGCCAGCATCGCGTCGCGCCGATCGGCGGGGACGCTGGCGAAGTCCGCAAGCTCCCTGATTTCGTAGGTCTGTCCGGTCGCGTTCATCAGAAGTCTCCGTCGCCCGACGGGTCGCCAGCCGGTGCCGGGCTCGGGTCGTCGTCGGCCGGCCCGTTGCGGGGCACGACTTCGCCCTCGATCACGTCGCCGGCCTGATCGGCTGCAGCGGCCACGACGTGCAGGCCACGCGGGCGGCGCGGGCCGGTGGGCTGTGCCGGTTCCGGCGCGCTGTCGCCGGGGCCAGCATTGCCCGCGGCGAAGTCCATCAGGTCGTCGTCGGCATTGATCGTGTCGGCCACGCTGGCGTCGATGATCGGCAGGCGCTTGGCCAGGCGGCGCAGCACGGTCTTGCGGGCCATCTCGTCGTACCACTGTTTCCACGGGCCAGCGTTCGCGCTGCGGCTCGACGTGCGAACCTGCTCGATCTGGTCCTTATCCATGACCTCGCGCATCACCATGCCGTTCGGCAGCTTGGCGATGGCATACGCGCCGATCAGCGGGCCGCGCGGCTGGCCGAGGCGCGGGGCCTTGTGGACGATGCGCGCGTCGTCGCCGAACTCCTGCTCGAACGTGTCGTGTTCCTTGACCACCTGCGCGTCGATCGTGATGCCGGCGGTGGCGAGGCGTTTGATGATGCCCAGCACCATCGGCATGTAATTCACTTTCCCGCCGTAGATGGCAAGCGCGGCCTCGCGGCCGTCGGGCAGCAGGCCGTCGGCGGCACACCGCTGGATGGCGAGGTAGAGCGAATGGCGGTCGGCATCGCACACCGCTGGGTTCTGCTGGATGCCGGTCAACGCCGTGCGGATGAAGCGGTCAATGCTGACGTTCGGCGGCAGGGCTTGTTCGAGGTTCGCCTTGAACTGCGGGCTGGCGATCGTGGTGCAGACGCTCTGCACGGGGGTCATCTGGGTGCTCATGCGGGGATCTCCATCTTGAGGTAATCGGCGGCGAGGCCGTCGTAGGTGGTGGACAGGGCGGTGAAGTGATCGACCTGCTCGCGGCGCTCGTCCTCGGTCAGCCATGGGTCGATGCTGTAGGCGAGGGCGTAGGCGCGGTAGGTTTGGACCTGGAGGCGGTGGGCCTGCTCCATCAGGCGGGAGTAGGTCATGCGGCGGCCTTCGCTTTCTTCGCCGTGATGCGCAGGTTCCGGTATCCGGGCCGCGTGTAGGCCACCTCGGCAGGGCCGACGACGCCAGCGCTCACGCTGTAGCCGTCGAGCAGGACCTTCTCGGCGTCGCCGATGGCCTGCAGCAGTTCGGCCTTCACCACGTCGCGCTCGTCGCTGATGACCTTGGCCTGCTGGCCCAGCTCGGCGTACCTCGCAACGAGCGACGCGATCACCGCATCACCGCGGGCGTCGATCAACTTGCCCGGCTCGGCGTGCTGGTTCATGCGGATCACCGCCTCGGCGTCGTCGGGCATGACGGGCGACGGCTCGCGGCCTTCCGAGATGCTGGACCAGAAGTCGCGGGCGGCGGCGATGATGCCGGCGTGGACCTGGTCGTCGGCCTCGCGCTCCAGCACTTCGATGCGGTTGCCGCCAATCAGGCAGCCGATGTACGCGCGGCGCAGGCTCGAGACGAGCATCTGGTGCTGCACCTGCAGCTCGATGTGCGCCGGCGCTTCCACGTAGTCGTCCTCGATGATCCAGCCGCGCTGAAAGGCGAGGCCGTCGACGGTCTTGATCTCGAGGATGAAGTGGTCGCCGCCGGGGCGCGCGAAGCACTGGAAGTCGAAGCTGCTGCCCAAGCGCTCGGCCGGGATGCGCCCGTAGTCCTTGACCGGGGTCGCCGTCCATTCGCGGTCCTCGGCGATGCCGTAGGCGATGGCCGACTCCAGACGCCGGCCCCACTTCATCCGGTCGTTGTCCTTGATCCGCACGACTTCGCCGGAGCGCTTCTCGTGCCAGAGTTCAAACCGGGTCTTGTACGGGCTCAGGCCGAACAGCGCGGCCACGTCTGTCGACGTGAGGTCGGCGGCGCGCATCTCGTGCCAGTGGGCCTCGTCGGTGGGGGTGATGAATTGTCGGTTCATGAGTGACTTCCTGTTGCTGGCAACGCCCTATGCGTTGCGCTGGTCGCAACATTAAGGGGTTACGTTCGGGCTGTCAACACCTGTTGCGCTCGCCGCATCACTTCGGGCAGGATGGTCGAGGGTGGACGGCCAGCGGGAGGTGCCGGCCCGACGACATGGGCATACACCCGCAGCACAAGCCCCGGTTTCTCCGCGTCGCGGCGGGCACGTTACGGTCCGATCCTGCTGGGGTGATTGTGCCGTGTGGCCCCGACGATACCGGGGCAGTCTCTCAGGTGGCGATGTGATCCACGGCGGTCGCCCAATCCAGCGCGGCATCCTCGATCGACGCCGCCTGCCAGCCCACGAGGTTGTACCGGCCGCGCGTGTAGCCTCGCCGCAGGAACCGCAGCAGGATCGTGCCGCTACCGGCCAGCCGCACCAGCGCCATGCGGCCCACGACTTCCGCGGGCACGCCGTCGACCGGTGGCCTGGCGTACAGAGTCCAGCCGTCCATCGGCTCCCACGGCGTCCCGGCCGTCCGCATCCTCACGGCCACGGTGTTCGGTGGCATCTCGAGCGGCGCGGGCGCGCGGCCCAGCTCTGCGCCCCAGTCGATGTGCGCCTCGCCGCCGGCCTCGATCGTGCCTACGACGGGCACCGTGCCGCCGACACCCACGGGCAGGCCAGCGTGGCGCAGCACGTCGTCAACCGTCACTCCGAGCAGCGCAGCGAGCTGCCCGGCTTCGTCAAATCGCATTGGTCTCTTTCCCTGCAGTAGTCGGTGAACGCTTGCAGGGTCTACGCCCATGAAGCGTGCAAGCCGTCGCTGCGACAACTTCCGATCTGCTAGGTGGGTGATGAACCAGTCTGTGTCAATCATAGTAACCCCTTAGCACTATGTCGCACCTAGCGCAACATCCGACGCGGCGCCGGCATCGCTTGACACCCGTTGCGGTGCGCGCAACAATCGCCGCATGAATCGCATCACGCCCGGCCAACTGGTCACCGAAACGTTCCGACCGACCGACCTCGAGCGCGCGCTCCGCGTCTCCCGGTCGACTATCTGGCGCTGGGGTCAGCCCGTGCCCAAGGGCACCGGCGGCTTGATCCCCTCGAGGTATCACGCGCCGCTGCTCAACATGGCGCGCGAGCGCTCGATCGTCCTGACCGCCGACGACCTGGTCCTCGGCCGAACCATGGAGGCCGCCGCCGCATGACTGTCAACCTGCACCTCGTACTGCGCGACATGGTCGAGCCGGCCTTCGCCGAGCTGCCGGCGCGCATGGCTTCCGACGAGGCCCGCGTCATGCTGCTGGCGATCGGCTTGCAGGAGTCGCGATTCCGTCACCGCCTGCAAATGCCGCCGCGCCCCGGCATGCCCAACGGTCCGGCCCGCGGGTTCTGGCAGTTCGAGCGCGGGGGTGGCGTCGCCGGCGTGCTGACCCATCCGGCCAGCCGCGACATCGCGGCGGCGATCATCCACAAGCGCGGCATCCCGAACGAGAGCCGCGCCGTGTGGACCGCGCTCGCCGAGGATGACGTGCTCGCCGCGATCTTCGCGCGGCTGCTGCTGTTTACCGACGCCGCGCCGCTGCCGGCCATCGGCCGCGATGCTCACGCGTGGGCCTGCTACATCCGCAACTGGCGACCGGGCAAGCCCCACCCGCAGACGTGGAAGGCGCTGTATGATTCCGCCGTCGAAACCGTGAAGGGCAAGGCGTGATGGACGAGACCGGCGGAAACCTTGGCATGTGGGGCACGATCGGCGCGGGCATCGCTGCCGCCATTGCCGGAGCGCTGGCATGGCTGACTGGCCGCCATCGCCGGCAGGCTGAGGAATACGGCTACGGCGCCGACGCCGCCGGCTATCAAGCGGAGAAGGACATCATCGAGAACCTGCGAGCAGAGGTCGCCCGACTGTCGGAACGCGTGCAGGCGCTTGAGACCGACGGCCTGCGCATGCGCTCGCGGGTGTGGCACCTCGAGGACGAGCTGCGCAGGCACGGGATTCCTGTTCCGCCCATCGGCGGCCCAGTGCCGCAGGCTGCGCCGTGATCGTCGTCGACGCCGCGCGCTGGCTCGTCAAGGCCATCCCCGCCGAGGTCTGGGCCGGGCTGCTGCTGCTTGGCGCGCTCGGCGTTGGCGCGTGGTGGGCCTACGACACCGGCCGCGATTCCGCCCGAGCCGAGGCTGCGCAGGAGATCTCCGAACTCAAGGCGCAGGTGGCGAAGCTCGAGGAGGCGAACACTGCCGCCGTCGACGTCATCGCCCGCCTGCAGGAAGTCAACCGTGAACTCGCTGAGGGGCGAGCCGCGGACCAGCAAGCAGCCGCGGAAGCCGTGGCCGACCTTCGCAGCGAACGCGACGCGCTGCAAAGGGAGCTGGATCGTCGTCGCACCGACCGAGGGGTTATCTATGAACGTGATCCATCCGCTGCCGCGTGGGCTGCTACTCGCGTGCCTGACGCTGTCGCTCGCAGCGTGCGCGAGTAAGCCCGTGAAGCCCGAGGCCGTCGAGGTCCGGGTGCCGGTGTATGTGCGGCTGCCTGCCGAGCTGACCGAGCCGGTGACCGAGCCGGTGCTCAAGGCCGGGCCCGTGACCAACGCCGACCTCGCCGACTGGGCTGACGCCTTGCGCGAGGCGCTGCAGCATGCCAACGGGAAGCTCGCACGTATCCGCGCGCTGCAGCCGAAAGAAGGGACCGACGTCGCCGAGGCACGGTGACATGGCCGTCGTACTCCGGCCGTACCAGGAGGCGGCGATCCAAGGCCTGCGCGACGCCTTCGCCGCGGACTATCACTCCCCGCTGCTGGTGCTTCCGACCGGTGGCGGCAAGACCGTCTGCTTCTCGTACCTGACCAGCCGCCTGCAGGCCGCGGGCAAGCGCGTCGTGATCCTCGTCCACCGCGACGAGCTGGTCGACCAGGTCTCCGAGACGCTGTCCCGGTTCGACGTGGCGCATGGCTACATTGCGGCGGGGCGCATGTATGACCGCCGGCATCGCGTGCATGTGGCCAGCGTGCAGACGCTGGCGCGGCGCATGGACCGCGTGGCCGTGCCTGACTACGTCATCTGTGACGAGGCGCACCACTGCATCGGTGCGTCGACGTGGGGCAGGGTGGTCGCCGAGTGGCGCACCAAGCTGCCGACGCTGCGCCTGATCGGCGTGACCGCGACTCCGGAGCGCCTGTCGGGCGAGGGGCTGGGGGAAGTGTTCGACGAGATGGTGCTGGGTCCGACGACGCGCGAGCTGGTGGATCTCGGCGCGCTGTCCGAGTACCGCCTGTTCGCACCCTCGGTGCAGCTCGACCTGTCGGGGGTCAAGTCCCGCATGGGCGACTTCGTCAAGGGCGAGGTGGCGGCAAAGGTCGACAAGCCCGCCATCATCGGGTCGGCCGTCGGCGAGTACCGCAAGCGCATGGACGGGCAGCCGGCCGTGGCGTTCTGCGTGTCGATTGAGCACGCCGAGCATGTGGCCGAGCAGTTCCTCGCGCAGGGCTACCGGGCGGCGAAGCTCGACGGGACGATGGAGCGCTCAATCCGCAAGGGCATCGTGTCCGACTTCGGCCGCGGCGCGATCAATGTGCTGACCAGCGTGGACGTGATCTCGGAAGGGTTGGATGTTCCGGGCATCGTCGGCGCGATCCTGCTGCGCCCGACCCAGTCGCTCGGCCTGTACCTGCAGCAAGTCGGCCGCGCGCTGCGCACGGCACCGGGCAAGCCGCATGCTGTGATCCTGGACCACGTCGGCAACTCGTCGCGGCATGGCCTGCCCGACGACCCGCGCGAGTGGTCGCTGCTCGGGCGCGAGGCGCGCAAGAAGGGCGCGAAGGACCCGGACGACGTGGCCATCCGCCAGTGCCCGTCGTGCTTCGCGGTGTCGCCGGCTGCGGCGTCCAAGTGCCGCGAGTGCGGGGCTGCGTTTCCCTTGAAGCCGCGGACGATCGAGGAGGTCGCCGGCTCGCTGTCCGAGGTTGAGGTGGCGCGCGTGAAGCGTGAGGCGAAGCGGGAGCAGGCCGCGGCGCAGACGCTGGAGGATCTGATTCGGCTCGGCACTGCCCGTGGCTACAGGAACGCCGTGGGCTGGGCGAAGCATCTGTTCGCGGCGCGCGGGGGGCGTAGGGCATGAGCATCGCCGCGCCGCCGCGCTTCATCAGCGACGACACGGCCCGTTGCGTCGGCCGCTTCGGCCTTGGGCCGGACCACGAAACCTGCCGCATCCGGCACCGCTGCCTGCGCTATATCGCGCTGCTCGAGTGGCCCGAAGACGTGCCCATTCCGATACGCATCCATGTGGCCACCGGCCTGAGCCGCGATGGCGACGACTACTTCATCGAGGGCGAAGCGTGAAAACCGAACATGAATCTTGCGGCGAAGGTGAGTATCGAGTGGTCTTCCAGAAGTACGTTCCGCCGTCGCCGCCTTGGTATCGCGGGCCGATGGTGCGATTCGTCACTGATGAAGCTCCGCGTGGTCAGACCAAGCTCCAGTCGGCCGTCGAGACGGCGGCCAGCACCGCCGTCGGCTTCGCGATCAGCTGGGCAGCCACGCTCGTGGTACTGCCCTGGTTCGGCCATCGCCCGACCGTCGCCGACGGCTTCGGCATCACCGTGTTCTTCACCATCATCAGCCTAGTGCGCGGCTACGCGCTGCGCCGGGTGTTCAATCATCTGCACAAGGAAAGGGCGTGAATACTGTCGAACTACACAACGGCGACTGTCTCGCCGTGCTTCGTGGCATGGCCTCGGAGTCTGTCGATGCCATCGTGACCGACCCGCCTTATGGCCTGTCGTTCATGGGGAAACGTTGGGACTATGACGTTCCAAGCGTCGAGATTTGGGCCGAGTGCCTGCGCGTGCTGAAGCCCGGCGGCCACCTGCTGGCGTTCGCTGGCACCCGCACGCAGCACCGCATGGCCGTACGGATCGAAGACGCCGGGTTCGAGATTCGGGACATGATCGCGTGGGTGTATGGGTCGGGGTTCCCGAAGTCGCTCAACGTCGCCAAAGCGGTGGACGACGCGCGCAAGCCTGACGCGCGCCTTGATCTGCTGCCCGATGAGGCGCTGTTCTGCGCATGGATGCGGGAGCAGTCCGGCCTTGACGCCGAAACCGTGCGCAGGGTCACGGGGTCCGTGCGGTTTCTGACGGGCGAAGTGGAGATCGTGAACACGGCGACCAAGGACGCGCCGCGCTATGGGCGCCGCGCGATGGTCCCAACCGCTGAGGCTTGGGCGCGACTGCGCGAGCACATGAACATGGAGCCGCCCGACTGGGTTGTGGCGTTGGTCAAAGAACCCCCGCAGCCGAAGGGCGAGACACCCGGCGACGAGTGGACCAAAGGTAAAGGGCAAGGCACCTCCGGCAGCAACGAGTGGCAAGGCTGGGGCACCGCGCTCAAGCCCGCGCTGGAGCCCATCACCGTCGCCCGGAAGCCGCTGGCGGGCACCGTGGCCGAGAACGTGCTGGCGCATGGGACGGGGGCGCTGAATGTGGATGGGTGCAGGGTGGAAGGCGGAGAGCGCCCATTGATCGAAATGGATAGGCGCCCTATGGGAGCGAACACCTACGCCGGAGCGATTGATGGATCGACAACCGGCAGCCGTGCGGGTGGAACGACCACCGCCGGCCGCTGGCCCGCCAACCTGATTCACGACGGGAGTGAAGAGGTGCTGGCTGGTTTTCCTGAGAGCAAGAGCGGTGCTGTCAAGGCAGGCACGGTCGGCGGCCACAGCAAGGCCCGCGAGGTCTACGGAGAGCACGCCGGATACCGGATGCGCGAGATCGAGGCGAGCACCGGCAGTGCCGCCCGGTTCTTCTACTGCGCCAAGGCGAACAAGCAAGATCGGGGCGGCGGCAACAAGCACCCTACGGTCAAGCCGACCGACCTGATGCGCTATCTGTGCCGGCTGGTGACACCACCTGGCGGCGTGGTGCTCGACCCATTCACCGGCAGCGGCAGCACGGGCAAGGCCGCCGTGCTCGAGGGCTTCCGGTTCATCGGCATCGAGCGCGAGGCCGAGTACGTCGAGATCGCGCGGGCGCGCATCGCCGCCGTGATGCCAAAGCCCGAGCCGCCGCCCGTGACCAAGCCGCAACTGGCGCTGTTCCCATGAACTTCACGAAGCGCGACAAGTACCACGTCGTCAGCGAGTGCGGTGGCTACACGATCAGCAAGGCCGGGCAGGGCAAGGGGCGCATCGTCTACATGGCGGTCGCCCCGCGCGGCGTGACGCTGGGGGCCTGGCGCTGCGCCGACGAGCCCGGCGACCGGGCCGCGGCCTACCGTGAGGCTGTGGCCGCCTGCGAGGAGCATGCGAGTGCCCAAGCATGATGCCGAGACCAGCCACTGGACGAATGACGCCGGAGCGCCAGCGAATCCGCGACCGGGCGAACATGCTCTGCGACCAGCGAGCTGCTTCGTCTGTTCGGGCGTCCCGTACTGTGTCGAGCCAGTGCTGTGTTTTCCCGAGGCACCCGGCCGTCTCCGGTCGCAAGTTCTGCAAGGGATGCCAACGATGGCTTACCAGTCGGTTCTGGACTTCGGCCAAGGGTAACGAGGACTGCCGCTGCGACGACTGCATGCGCGTGTCGTGGCGGGGGTACAACGAGGCGGCGCGGGCAAGGCCGTCGACTGTGGCTGTGACGATGCCGAAAGGCTGGGGGTTCTGATGTCTGAGATGGCGATCCTGCGGCAGATCATGGCCGCGTGCGGGAAAGGCGCGACGCGGCTGTTTCGGCAGAACGTCGGCAAGGGCTGGGTCGGTAAGTCCATCCCGATCCGCGGGCGGTGCACGATTCAGGCCGAGCCTGGCGACGTGCTGGTCAAGGCCGCGCGCCCATTGATCGCGGGGCTGTGCAATGGGTCGTCCGACTTGATCGGCTGGCACACCGTCGAGATCACGCCCGACATGGTCGGCCAGCGGGTCGCGCTGTTCACGGCGCTGGAAGTCAAGGACCGCGCCAAGCTGACCGCCGAGCAAGCCCAGTTCCTGCGGGTCGTGGCCGAGGCCGGTGGCATCGCCGCCGAGGTTCGGTCGCCCGAGGACGCCGAGGCAGCGTTGCGCCGGTAGAACGCAGGGTTGCGGGAATGATGTTGCGGTGGGCGCAACGGCGGCGGTATGATGGCTGCACCAACCACGGAGCAGCAGCCATGAACGACAAAGCCATCCGCACCATCGCCGACATCATCGTGACCGGCGCCATCGACTTCATGGCAAGCAAGGGCAACTGCCGCGCCGACGACATCTTGGCCGCGATCTGCGCCGACACCGAGTTCAAGGGCGCGGCCCGATATTTTGCCGAACTTTGCGCCGCCGGCGTGGATGCCTCGCCCAAGATTCTGCGCGGCGAGGCCTGAACCCCACCGGCCCCGCTCCGGCGGGGCCACCTACCAAGGAAGCCACCCATGAAGGAAGTCACCGCAATCGTCGCCGCCGACCAGGCGGTCATCAAGATCGACGCCTTCGGCCAGCAGCACGAGCTGGTCATCGAGGACGAGACTGAGCGTGCCTGCGTCATGCTCACGCCGGGCATCGCCCGCGAGATCATCGCCAAGCTGACCGGCTGGCTTGAGGCCAGCGCGGCCGAGCCGTCGGACGAGGAGCTGGCCGCGGCGTTCCGCGACGTCTACGCGCACATCGGGGTGAAGCCATGAAGCCCGCTCTGCTCGCGCTGGCCTACGTCGCCATGATCGCCGCCATGCTGGCCGCGCTGTCGATCCACTACGACGTCACGTTGAAGCTGGTCGCGGTCGTGATGACCTGCGCCGGCATCGTGGGGTTCATCATCTTCGTCGACGACACCCGGCAGCAGCGGCGGAAGTGGCGCGACCACCCGCCCGGCGTGCTGGCATGATGAAGGACTGGCGCGAGTGAACAAGAAGCCCGCGGGCAAGTGCCCGGAGCGGAAGCCCCGCAAGCTCACCGTGAACCAGAAGGCGGCGTTTCAGTCGCCGATCAAGCAACCGAGCCGCGCGGACGAGGTCGTCCCGGCTCGCAACCGAATGGGAGTCAAGGTCAATGGATAAACTCGAACCGATCCGGCGCGTGTTCCGCAACGCCGGCCTGTATCACCACGCATCCGACGATCTGTTGTGCGGGGGGCTGGCGTCGGCGGTGCAGTTGCAGCCGCAGGCCGAGCCGGTGGGCGAGTGGGTGATGGTGTCGCGTGAACCGACGCCTGCGATGGTTGAGGCAATGGCGCGCAATGCGGTTGACGGAGACTTCGACAAAGACCTGAGCAACGGGATCAAGGAGAAGTGCATCAGGCTTGCCGCCAGCGATTACCGGGCCGCGCTTGCCGCCGCCCCGCCCGCAGGCCGCCGTGCCGGCGAGTGGGTGATGGTGCCGCGCAAGCCAACGCTTGAAATGGTCTCAGCGGCAATCTGGGATGCCGACTGCCCGCGCGCATACGTGGAGCCGACCTACCGCGCCATGCTTGCCGCCGCCCCGCAGGCCAGCACGCACGCCGCCACGATGCCGGCGCAGGTCATTTCGTGGGCGGACTTCTGGATGGGCAAAGGCGACTTTGAAACCTCGCACGACTTCGCAGCGTTCGAGAGGGCGGAGAAGTGGCGGCTGGCGAACGCCCCGCAACCGCAGCCGCAGGCCAGCCCGCAGGCCAGCCCGCAGGCCAGCGCGGAGGATGTGGCGCGAATTGATGACTTCCTCAAAAAGCGGCGGCGGTGTTCCGTTTACGGCATCAATCCGGCAGGCGTCGAGTGGGCCGACGAAGCATGGCAGCGCATCCGCGCCTCGCTGGGGGTGAAGCCGTGACTACGGAGCAAATCATTCGCGCCTGCATCGCGGGCATTGTTGGCGGAACTGTTGGTGGGCTTGTCGTGCCGCTTTGCATGTGGTTCTGGGCATCGACCAAGCCGCGCAAATACCGCAAGCCCGAGCCGCCGGAGGTGAAGCCGTGAAGCCACTGACGAGGTATGCACTTGAAGGCTACGTGCAGGGGCGGCATGAGCGCCACGAAATGACCGCCGACCCGGGCGGGAAGTGGTACGCCAAGGACGAAGCCGACGCCCGCATCGCGGAGCTTGAGGCCGAACTCGCCGCGGCGCGGGCGGAGCTTGACCGCAAGCGCGTACTCCGCAACTCCGACCAGACACGTTCGCGCTGCAAGCATTACGCGATCACGCTTGCCGAGATTGCGCTTAACGGCGACAAGAATGCAGAGGCCGCATTCCGCGCAGTAATGCCGCTGCTTTCTGGAAGCAGCGTAAGCCGGACGAAAGTTAAGGAGGCCGCGCGAATCGCATCGGGCGGAGTATTTGGCAACGGCGATTCCGCATACACAGACGCCGCCATCGACGCAGCACGGAGCAAGCCATGACCCCGCGCACCCTCAAGCTCAACGCGCACCGGACGCTCACGTACTACACGCCGGAGGATGTGGCGACGATGCAGGCCGAGATCACCGCCCTGCAGTTCCGCGTCGAGCAGCAACGCATCCTTGCCAAGTTCGGCGACACCGACCTTCGCCTGGCGCGCGAGCAGCGAGAGGCGGCGTATCGCGTGCTGCGGCGCATCGCACGCTACACGATGTCCCAGTTCGTCAACGCGCACCAGTTCGCCGAGGCCTGCGTGCAGGAAGCCCGCGAGCTATTCCCCGACGAGGACGAAACCCATGGCTGAACCGAACAAAATGGCCCGCATCTTCAAGGCCATGACCGAGGCCGGCGTGCCGATGACGGCGCGCGAGGCCACCGTCTCCATCGGCATCGAGCCGAACCGGCAGACGATCGGCCCGGTGTCCGTCGGCATCCACCGGCTCGAGACGCTGGGCAAGGTGCGGCGCATCGGCCAGTCAATGCCGATCCGCTGGGAGATCGTGCCCGGGGCCAGCTACACCGGCCCGTCGGCGCCGCTCACCCGCACCGACTACCGAAAGGCCAAGGTGCCCGCCGAGCTGCGCGACCAGAACATCGGCACCACGATCACGCTCGCCATCCTTATCGCCAAGCGGTTCACCGCCGGCCAGGAGCTGACCTACGCCGACCTCATGTCCGAGTTCGGCATGTCGCGCGAGACCGCGTTCCTCTGGATCAACGCTTGGCGGCTGGCGAACGGGCAGCGCAAGGCAGTGCGCGATCGGCGCGAGGCTGGTCGACTTGGTCGGAAGCGCAGCCAGCGGGTCAAGCCGGTCGGCGCGGGGCTGATTGCGCGACTGTGACTGTTGCGCTGGGCGCATCGCTGTAGCACTATCCTCAAGCCGGGGGTTCCCGGCGCCACAACATTCGGGGGTTCCCGTGTCCGAGTACGCTCGGCGTTTCGTGTCATCTATGGCGGCGCAACTGCTGCCAGTCCGCGGGAGTAGGGCCCGCAAGCGCCTCGTGCGCCAGCTCTTGCCGTACTGCGTCGTCGAGACGCCCGAGGGCTATCTGCTCCTCAACCGCAACTACAAGCCGCTGGGCTGGCCGATCGAGGGGCAGTCGCGCGTCGATTACCTCGACCATTACCAGTTCGCGTCGCTCGTCATCGACCGCGAAGACGGCGTCGACCCGGCAGCGGCAGGCATGCACAACGTCGTCACGGCCGACGGCTCGTTCTGGTTCTTCTACGGGGGCGACAAGCCCGCGCCATGGCAGGGCCCGGCGGCGTGCACGGCCTACCGGCAGCGGCTCGCCGCGTTCATCGGCCGCGAGCTGACCGAGGAGGGCGGGCTGTGATCGACGTCTACGTCGCCTTCGCCGACAAGCTGGCCGCTGACTACGGCATCCACGTCAACCCGCAGGACCTGGTCGCCGACGGCAAGCTGCGCCACGCCACGCCAGAAGGCGAGCGCCCGCGCAGCAAGAAGCTTGCGTACAAGATCCACGACGATGACCGCCCGGTCGGCTGGTTTGAGCATTACCCCACCGGCCAGAAAGGGTCGTTCTCGCTCGCCGAGCGCAAGCCGATGACCGAGGCCGAGCGCGCCGAAGCGCGCCGCCGCTGGGCGAAGAGGCGGGCCGAGGAGGAGGCCGCGCAAGCCGCCTTGTACGATGCCCGCGCCGAGTACGCCGCGCGCCTCTGGGCCGCTGGCGTGCCCGTCAATCGCCATCCGTACCTCGACGCGAAAGGCATCGAGTCGCCCGGCAGCGTGCGCATCATCGAATTCCTGCCTATGGGCGAGTTCTTGGGCAACGCCACGCGCACCGACACCGAGCGCGGCGTGCTGCTGGTTCCGGTCTACTCCTCGCCCGGCGTGATCCGTTCGTTGCAGGGCATAACCCGCGGCAAGGTCAAGCTGAACCTCGGCGACGGCCAGCAATCCGGCTGCTACCACCCGATCCGCGGCACCGATCCGGCGCGCGTGCTGGTGTGCGAGGGCTACGCCACCGGCGCCGCGCTCCACGCCGCGACCGGCCATTCCGTCGTGTGCGCCATGTCGGCGAAGAACCTGCTCACTGTGGCCCGCATCGTCGCCCATCAGGCCAAGGGCCGCGAGGTCGTGATCTGCGCGGACAACGACCACGGCACCGAGGCGACGAAGGGCTTCAACCCCGGTATCGACGCCGGCGAGGACGCGGCGGAAGCCATCGGCGCCCGCGCGGTGTGGCCGACGGGGTGCCAAGGCACGGACTGGGACGATTGGCTTCGCGAGGGCGGCAGCCCCGAGCAGCTGCGCGCCATCATCGCCGGCGAAGTCCCGCCGCCGCCCGACGAGGGAGAGCCCGCGGCGAAGGGTGAGCCGGAGCACGACGGGACGGCGGCAGGTGGCGCGCATGATGCCACCATGCCGGTCGTGGCTGCACCGGTTAACACCGTGCTCGGCCGCATCAGTGCCGACCTTGACCGGACGATGGACCCGGCCGACAACATGCCGGCGCTGTATTCCGAGGTGAACGTCGGCATCCGGTTCGCCCAGATGAACGAGGAGACGCTGCGCTGGGTCGACGCGTGGGGCCGCTGGATGGTCTGGGACGGCATGCACTGGGTCAAGGACGAGGTGCGCGTCGCGTTCGAGCGCGGAAAAAAGCTGTGCTGTGCCGTTGCCGACTTCGCGCGCACCGACGGGACCGAGTTCAGCACCGAGCGGCAGCGGCAGGCCACGATCGCTCGGTACGGGGAGAAGCGCACGATCTCCAACGTGGTCGAGCTGTCGAAGTCCGACCCGCGCATCGTCGCCCGGTCCGACCAGTGGGACGCCGACCAGTGGGCACTCAACACGCCGGGCGGCGTCGTCGACCTGCGGACTGGCGAGTTGCGCCCCGGCCGCCGCGAGGACTACATGACCCGCATCACCGAGGCCACGCCGCGCGGTGACTGCCCGACGTGGCTGCAGTTCCTCGACGTGGCCACGGCCGGCGACAAGGACCTGCAGGCTTACCTCCAGCGGGTGGCCGGCTACGCGTTGACCGGCTCGACCCGCGAGCATGCGCTGTTCTTCGTCTACGGCACGGGCGGCAACGGCAAGGGGACGTTCCTCAACACGCTGCAGCGAATCCTCGGCGACTACGCGAAGTCGGCCCCGGCCGACATGTTCACCGAGCGGAAGCACGAGGCGCACACGACCGAGCTGGCCCGCCTGATGGGTGCCCGGCTGGTCGCGGCGCAGGAGACCGAGGAGGGAAAGCGCTGGGCTGAGGCCAAGATCAAGGCGCTGACCGGCGGCGATCCGGTCACGGCAAGGTTTATGCGAATGGACGACTTCGAGTTCATCCCCCAGTTCAAGCTGGTGATGACGGGCAACCACAAGCCCGGCCTGCGCAACGTCGACGAGGCCATGAAGCGACGCCTGCACCTGATCCCGTTCACCGTCACGGTCAAGCCCGAGGACCGCGACCATGAGCTGCCCGCCAAGCTGATCGCCGAGGCCGACGGCATCCTCGATTGGTGCGTCCAGGGCTGCATGCAGTGGCAGCGCATGGGCCTCAAGCCGTCCGCCGCCGTGCTGGCCGCGACCGCTGAATACCTCGAGCAGCAGGACAACCTTGGGGCCTGGCTCGACGAGTGCTGCGAGCTGACCGCCGCGTTCAGTGCCCGCCGCGGCGACCTCTACAAGTCCTACAAGGAGTGGGCCGAGGATGCCGGAGAGTACGCCCTGCCGCAGAAGCGGTGGATCGCGGCGATGGAACACAAGGGGTTCATGTCGGCGATGCTCAGGGGCATTCAGATGTTCAGGGGCATTGCACTGCGAAGTGGTGGGGGATTTCCAGAATAGACTGTCGATCCACCCAGCCCTGCGCAAGTCATTGATTCTAAACGTGGTGGTCTTGGGTGGGCTTCTTCCGAATAGGACTGTTCCACACGCGCGTCTCACGCGTATAAATAAACAGAAGCTGAATATTTCTGCGATATAAGGCCCCATTCGGACAAACCCCACCCAGCCCCACCACACCCACCGCCGTTGATGTTCGCTATTGAGTTGCATACAATTAGCCAGTCAACAGGAGGTCGCAATGTCTCAGAATGATGGTGGGTATAAGATTTTCGAGGTTCCGCTGTCTCGAATGGAGACGATCAGCAAGGGTGATTTGCGCCGATACCCACTGGACATGCTCAAGGTTGGCGAGGCGTTCGTCGTTGGAAAGGATTGCAACAGACAGTCGCTCAACTCTTGCAAGTCGAAGTACGGCAAGAGGACTGGCAAGAAGTTCGTCATCCGCAAGATCGACGGCGAGGCGTGCTGCATCCGCGTCGCGTAAGCATTGCGCCAGCCGCACCACCTGATACGATGAGAGCCATGCCCCAGCCACCCATCGCCACCGAAAAGCTCGACGCTATCGGCCTCGACGCCATCTGCGAGTCCATCGCGCAGGGCAAGTCCATGACCGCCATCGCCTTCGAGGCCGGCGTCTCCATCGGCAGCTTCCTGAACTGGATCTCGGCCGATGGTGAGCGTTCCGCGCGTGTCCGAGAGATCAGGGTCAAGATGGCGCTGCACTGGGACGAGCGAGCCGAGGCGGCCATCGCTCACGCTGGCGACGAGTTCGAGCTGAAGAAGGCGCGCGAGATCGCCCACCATTACCGCTGGCGGGCTGCCAAGATCGCGCCCCGCGACTACGGCGACAAGGTCGAGGTGCAGGGCTCGGGCAAGGACGGCGCAGTGCTGGTCCAGGTCGTGACTGGCGTGCCCGATGACGACGCAGCGGGTTGACCTCGGCTTCAAGCCCCGCGACTGGCAGCGGGCCTGCTTCCGGGGTCTGAGTCGCAAGCGCTTCGGCGTGCTGGTCGTCCACCGCCGCGGCGGCAAGACCGTCATGGCGGTCATGCGGCTGATCGACGCGGCCTTGAAGTGCCAGCGCGAGCAGGGCCGGTACGCCTACATTGCGCCCCTGTTCAAGCAGGCGAAGGACGTGGCCTGGAGCTACCTCAAGGGCTACGCACTCAAGGTGCCGGGCAGCCGGGTCAACGAGTCCGAGTGCTGGGTCGAGCTGCCGAACCACGCCGGCAGCGTCAGCCGCATCCGCATCTACGGCGCGGACAACCCCGACAGCCTGCGCGGCATCTACCTCGACGGCGCGGTGATGGACGAGGTGGCCGACATGAAGCCCGATGTCTGGGACCAGGTCGTGCTGCCGACGCTGACCGACCGGCAGGGCTGGGCGCTGTTCATCGGCACGCCGAAGGGCGTCAACCGGTTCTCAGACCTCTACGATCAGGCGCAGCGTGACGACGACTGGTTCGCCGCGCTCTACACCGTCCTCGAGACCGGCGCGCTGCCCGAGTCCGAGATCGAGCTGGCCCGCAAGTCGATGCCCGAGAACGCGTTCCGGCAGGAATACCTGTGCGACTTCGCCGCGGCCAACGAGAACGCGCTGATCCCGCTGACGCTGGCGATGACGGCCCGTGGCAAGCACCTTCCCGAGACGGCGTACACCCACGCGCCCAAGATCCTCGGCGTCGACGTGGCCCGGCAGGGTGGCGATCGGTCGGCCATCATCCGCCGGCAGGGGCTGGCATCGTGGACGCCCGTCACCCTGCAGTCGAACGACTCGATGGCCGTGGCCAGCCGGGTCGCGCAGGAGATCCAGCTCTGGAAGCCCGACGCGGTGTTTGTCGACGGAACGGGTGGCTACGGTGCCGGCGTCATCGACCGGCTGCGCCAGCTCGGCTACACGCCGATCGAGGTGCAATTCGGCGGCAAGGCCAACGACCCGCGGTTCCTGAACAAGCGGGCCGAGATGTGGTGGCTGACCAAGGAGTGGCTGGAGCAGGGCGGCGCGCTGCCCGACGTCATGGAGCTGGTGCGCGAGCTGTCGGCCCCGATGTACGAGTTCGACCGCACCCGCGGCGTGTTCAAGCTCGAGCCCAAGGAGGACATCAAGGAGCGCATCGGGGTCAGCCCGGACCTGGCCGATGCCCTGTGCCTGACCTTCGCCCAGCCGGTGGCCCCGGCGTGGTCGATCCAGGCCAGCCGCGACATGCCGGGCAACGCCCGGGCGGTGATCGACTACTCGCCCTTCGGATGACTGTTGCATCGGTGATGCTTTCGGCGCATCATCCGCCCAAACTGTTGACCGGATCGCAACGATGTGCAAGCCGAAAGCCCCGAAGGCCGCCCCGATGCCGCCTCCGCCGCAGGCCACCACGCCCGTGACCGAGGACGAGGCCGTCATGCGTGAGTCGCAGCGCGAACGCCGCCGGGCCGCGAGCCGCTACGGCCGGCAGGCGACGATCATGGCCGGGGCCGCGCAGGCTCCGACTGGCCAGACCAAGACGCTGCTGGGTTCGTAAGCGATGGCCTACACGCCCGCCAACGGTGAGCTGTGCAAGCGCTGGAAGAAGCGCGCGGCTCACATGAAGAACGAGCGGACCAGCTACGAGACCCACTGGCAGGAGCTGCAGGACCATTTCGCGCCGCGCTCCGGCCGCTGGATTCGTGGCGACCGCTACTCGGCGGGCGAGCGTGGGCGCAAGCGCAACCACAAGATCATCAACGGCACGCCGCTGCTGTCGGTCAACACGCTGGCCGCCGGCATGACGTCTGGCAACACCAGCCCGGCGCGTCCATGGTTCCGGCTCACGACGCCTGACCCGCAGCTCGCCGAGATGGGCGCGGTCAAGCAGTGGCTGTTCGCGGTCGAAGCTCGCATGCGCGAGGTGTTCAGCAAGTCGAACCTGTACCGCGTGCTGCCCACGATCTACCGCGACATCGGCGTGTACGGCACGGCCGCCATGGTCGAGCTGGAGGACGACGACGACGTCGTGCGCTTCGAACAGTTCGAGATCGGCAGCTACTGGCTGGCCCAGTCGAACCGCAAGCGCATCGACACGCTCTACCGCGAGTTCCAGCTCACGGTGCGCCAGATCGTGCAGGAGTTCGGCGTCGACGCCTGCTCCGAGCGCGTCAAGAACATGGCGAAGAACGGGCAGTGGGAGACCTGGATCGACGTCTGCCACGCCATCGCGCCGAACGACGAGCGCTACATCGACGGCGAGCGCTGGGACATGCCGGTGCGCTCGATGTATTGGGAAGCCTCGGGCAACGAGGACAAGATGCTGGCCGTTCGCGGCTTCGAGTCGAGCCCGCTGCTCGGCTGCCGCTGGACCACGTCGGGCGAGGAGGTCTACGGGTCAAGCCCGTGCATGGACGCGCTCGGCGATGCGAAGGCGCTGCAGCTCAAGGAACTGCGCAAGGCCGAGGCGATCGACAAGGTGGTGAACCCGCCGTTGATCGCACCGACCAGCCTACGGAACCAGCGCGTGTCGATGCTGCCGGGCGACATCACCTACGTCGACAGCCAGCAGTCGCAGGCCGGCCTCAAGCCTATCCACGACTGGCGTCCCGATCTGAACGCGATCGGCGAGGACATCATGCGTTCCGAGGAGCTGATCCGTCGGGCGCTTTACGTCGACCTGTTCCTGATGATGCAGAACGACACGCGGTCGAACATCACGGCGCGCGAGATTCAGGAGCGACACGAGGAAAAGCTGCTGATGCTCGGCCCGGTGGTCGAGCGCGTGAACGACGAGCTGCTGGACCCGATCATCGACCGCACGTTCGACATCCTCGTGCGCAAGTCCCGCCCGTACTGGGAAGGCTTGCTCAACGGGGAGCCGCTGATCCCGCCGCCGCCCGAGGAGCTGGCCGAGGTCGACCTCAAGGTCGAGTTCATCTCCGTGCTGGCGCAGGCGCAGAAGGCCGTCGGCCTGTCGGCCATGGACAACCTGTTCGGGTTCGCGGCCTCGCTGGCGCAGATGAACCCCGGCGTGCTGGACAAACTCGACTTTGACCAGGCCATCGACGAGCGCGCCGACATGCTGGGCGTCTCGCCCCGCATCGTGGTGCCCGACGACAAGGTGGCCGAGATGCGCGAAGCGAAGGCGCAGCAGGCTCAGCAGGCGCAGGCGATGCAGCAGGGCATGGCCATGGCCGAGATGGTCGGCAAGGCTGGCGGCGTCAAGGTCGACCAGACGACGGCGCTGGGCCGTGCGCTTGACGTGGCCGGTGCCGGCCCGGTGGGCATGTAATGCGCGCCGCGACCAAACCGCACGAGGGTCGCGCCAAGGCTGAGGCCGAGCGCGTCGAGAACGAGCAGGTCGTCGCTGACCTTCGCGCGGTCATGGACCTGCCCGCCGGCCGCCGCTTCATGTGGCGCACGCTTGGGGCCACGGGCCTGTACCGCTCGAGCTACCACCCGAGCGCGCTGATTCACTTCAACGAGGGGCAGCGGTCGATCGGCCTGACGCTGCTGGCTGAGATCACGGCGCACTGCCCTGACCAGTACCTCAAGATGCAGGCCGAGGCCATGGACGCAGAGCGCAAGGCCGCCGAGCGACTGGCTGTGGACAACTCAAACGAGGACCGTGACAATGACGACTGAAACGGCAACCGCCGCCGCCGCGGGTCAAACCACAACGACTCCCGCCGCCGCCGCACCTGCCGCTGACGCCCCGCCGGCCACGCTGCTGACGGACGCGTCGCAAGATGCAACTGCTGCGACTCAGGATTCCCCGGGGGAGGGGACGGGCGAGGGCCAGGGCGACAAGCCTGCCAGCGATGGCGGCGAGAAGCCCGGCGACAAGCCTGCCGGTGCCCCGGAGAAATACGAGCTTGCGCTGCCCGAGGGCATGACGCTGGACGAGGCGACCTTCGCCGCTGCTGAACCCGTGCTGCGTGAGCTGGGTCTCAACAACGAGCAGGCGACCAAGCTGGCATCGGTCATCGCGGAAGTGCGGGCCTCGGAAGCTGAGGCGTTCGTGCAGCAGGTGCAGGAGTGGGGCAAGACCACGCAGGCAGATCCCGAGATCGGCGGCAAGGCGCTCGAAGCGACCTTGACCGAGGGTCGCAAGGCGCTGGCCAAACATGGGACGCCCGAACTGCGCGCGCTGCTGGACAACACTGGGCTGGGCAACCACCCCGAGGTCGTCCGGTTCTTCGCTCGCGTGGGTAAGACGATTCTGACCGAGGACTCGGTCGTCACCGGGGAACGCTCCGGCGGCACGAAGTCCATGGCGGAAAGGCTCTACGGCAACAAGTAACACCTTCCTCTCAAAACTACCGGAGACACAAACATGCCCGTTATCGGCGGTCAGAATCTGACCCTCACTGACATCACCAAGCGCCTCGACCCGGACGGCTCGGCTGCCGCCATCGCCGAACTGCTGTCGCAGGAGAACGAGATCCTCGACGACATGCCGTGGGTGGAGGGCAACCTCCCGACCGGCCACCGCGTCACCGCCCGCACCGGCCTGCCGGAAGTCGCGTGGCGCAAGCTCAATCAGGGCGTGCCGGCTTCCAAGTCGACCACCGCCCAGATCGACGAAGCCTGCGGCATGCTGGAAGGCTTCGGTCAGGTCGACAAGGACCTCGCCGAGCTGAACGGCAACACCGCGGCGTTCCGCCTGCAGGAGAACATGGGCTACATCGAGGCCCTGAACCAGACCATGGCGTCGACGCTGTTCTACGGCGACACCGCGGCCAACCCGGAGCGCTTCCTCGGCATCGCCCCGCGCTTCTCGACGGTGAACATTGCCAACGCACAAAACGCCCAGAACGTCATCGACGCCGCCGGCACCGGCACGGACAACACGTCGATCTACCTGGTCGGCTGGTCGCCCAACACGGTCCACGGCATCTACCCGAAGGGCTCGCAGGGCGGCCTGATCCACGAGGACCTGGGTCTCGACACCGTGACCGACGCCGCCGGCAACCGTTACCGCGCCTACCAGGACCGCTACCAGTGGAAGTGCGGCGTCGCCGTGCGCGACTGGCGCTACATCGTCCGCATCGCCAACATCGACATCTCGGACCTGACCCGCAACGCGGCGACCGGCGCTGACCTGATCGACCTGATGACCCGCGCTCTGGAGCGTATCCAGTCGCTGTCGGGCGTCACCCCGGTGTTCTACGCCAACCGCACCATCCGCGCGTTCCTGCGTCGCCAGACGGTCAACCGCGTGGCCAACTCGACGCTGCAGTACGACATGGTCGGCGGCAAGCCGGCGCTGCGTTTCGCCGAGGTGCCGATCAAGCGCGTCGACGCCATCCTGTCCAACGAGGCCCGCGTGGTCTAACCCGGAGAAAGCAAATGATCCTCGACGACTTCAACCAGTTCTCCCGCCTGCAGGCCATCACGGCCACCGCAGCCTCGGCTGACACCATCGACCTCGGCCCGCTCAGCGGCACGCCGACGGCCAACCTGATCCGCGACATCGGCGTGGGCGAGACGATTTACCTCGTCGTGCGCGTGGGCCAGGCGTTCAACAACCTGACCTCGCTGACGGTGGACGTGCAGACCGACGACAACTCGGCCTTCTCGTCCGCGGCTGTCGTGGCCACCACGGGCGCGATCCTGCTGGCCCAGCTCAACGTGGCCAACCGCGTCGTCCGCGTCATCCCGCTGCCGCCCGGCAACTACGAGCGCTTCGTCCGCCTGAACTACACCGTCGCCGGCACCGCGCCGACCACGGGCCAGGTCGACGCGTTCTTGGTGAAGGACATCCAGCAGTGGCGCGCCTACGCTGACAGCAATCCGATCGAAGCCAACGCGTAACGGAGACAGCCATGACCCAGTACCGCATCAAGGACCTCGCGCCGCCTCACTTCATCGGGAACCGCATCGTCGGCCCCGGCGAGGTCGTCACGCTGCCCGAAGGTGTCAAGGCTGGGCAGTGGCTGGAACCGCTGGAGGAGCCGGCTGTCGAAGCGGCTCCGAAGGGCAACAAGCAGAAGGGGCGGGGAGCCGCCCCCTCTGTTACCATTGACGCCACGCCGGCCGAGCCGGTCGACGGAGAATTCTGATGGCGACGATTCCCGCAACCCGCCGTGTCATCGAGGCGAATTATTCGAACTACGTCATCCGCGAGTGGTCGGGCCTGGCGCTCGGCGACGACGGCGCGCGTGAGCTGATCCCCGCCATCGGCGACCGCACCGTGCAGGTGTCGGGCACATTCGGCGTGGGCGGCAGCGTCCGCATCCTTGGCTCGCTGGACGACATCACCTATGCTCCGCTGACCGATCCGCAGGGCAACCCGCTGGACATCGTGGCGGGCAAGCTGGAGACGATCATGGAGCTGGTGCCGTACCTGCGCCCGCAGATCACGGCCGGCGACGGCTCGACGAACCTCAAGGTCACGCTGTGCGTGAAGGGAGTGGGCTGATGGACATCTCCAAGATCGAAGCGGTGCGCGAGTTCGCCCGCAAATTCAAGTCGGTCATTGAGCTGGCTGACGCCGTTGAGCCGATCGCCAACCTCGAGCTGGCCAAGGCCGAGCTGGAGGGCCAAGTGGGCAAGCTGCAGGTCCTGCGCGATGCGCTGACCGCAGAGACCGCTGAGGCCAAGGCAACGGCCGAGAAGCTGGTCGACGAGGCGAGGGCGTTCGCTGCGAGTGAGCTCCAGCGCGTCTCCGACGAGGCCACCTCTGAGGCCCATGTCATCGAGGCGCATGCCCGCAAAGAGGCCGCCAAGATCACCGACGACGCCAAGGCCGAGGCCGACCGCCTCGCCAAGCGCATCGCCAAGCTCAAGGACACCGAGGCCGACCTCGACCGCGACATCGCTGCCCGCAAGGCCGAGCTGGCCGCGCTGGAGGAGAAGGTCGAGGCGGTCCACGCCAAGGCCCGCACGCTGCTGGGGGGCTAAGACATGGCGACCAGTGCGTGGAACAAGTACCAGGACTTCACCGAGCAGCTTATCCGGGGCGTCCACGACTGGGACGCGCATGTGTTCAAGGTCGCGCTGACCAACACCGCGCCGACCGCCACGCATGCCAGCCTGTCGCAGATCGGCGAGATCGCGGCCGATGCGGGCTACACCGCGGGCGGCAACGCCTCGACGTCACCCCTGCCGCGTTTACCGTTGCCGGGCAGACTGCCACCGTGCGGCGCACCTACCGCGCCGACGTGTCGCCGGGTGCGTATACTGTCGCCGGGGTCGTGGCCACGCTGGAATACTCCGGCGAGCTGCCGCCCGAGGTGACGGTCGAGTACCAGACAACCATGCGCCGCCGTCGGCGCGAGAGGTAATCCATGGCCAGCCCAGTCGCAGTCTGCAATCGAGCCTTGAGCCGGATCGGCATCGACCAGCTCATTGAGGACTTCAACGACCCGGGCACGCGGGCGCGCGCCTGCCTGCAGCACTACGACGACTGCCGGCTGGAGATGCTGCAGGACTTCCCGTGGGGCTTCGCGCAGCGCGTCGTCGCGCTCGCCGAGGTGGCTGACGTCACGATCCCGGGCTGGCAGTTCGTCTACCGCTATCCGTCCGACTGCCTGCGCGCCCAGCTCCTGACCGATGCAGCCGGCGGCCGGGGCAGCATGGGCAACATCTTCCGCGACATCTGGTCCTACGACTTGCCGGGCGAGATGATTCAGCGCGTGCCGTACACGATCATGGCCGACCCGCTGACGCCGGGCGCGCGCATCCTCGTGACTGACCTTGAGCAGGCGTACCTCTGGTACACCGCCGACGTGACCGACATCAACCAGTTCCCGCCGCTGGCGCGCTCCGCGCTGTCGTGGAAGGTGGCCAGCGAGATCGCGCTGGTCCTGCGCGCCGACACTCGGCTGCAGCAGAACGCCGTGCAGCAGTACGCGTGGGTCGTGTCGCAGGCCCAGGTCGGCACGCAGCAGGAGGGCACGCCCGACCGGACGCCGACCCCTGACACCATTCGGGTGCGGAACTGATGGGCGCTCCGCTGCTGCAACCGACGTTCTCCGGTGGCGAGCTGTCGCCGTCGCTGTATGCGCGCGTCGACATCGAGCGCTACGGCAACTCGGTCAAGACCGCCAAGAATTTCCTCGTGCGCCCGACGGGCGGGTTGGTCAACCGGCCAGGCCTGCAGTTCATCGGCGAGGTCAAGGACAGTGCCAAGCGCGTGCGCCTGATCCCGTTCGAGTTCAGCGTCGAGGTGGCCTACGTCATCGAGCTGGGCGACCTGTACGCCCGGTTCTACGCGAACGGCGCGCCCGTGCTGAACGTCAGCACGCCGGTCGAGGTCGTGACGCCGTGGACCGAGGCCGAGCTGCCTGACGTCAAGTTCACGCAGACCGCGGACGTGATGATCCTGACCCACCCGAACCATGCGCCGCGGAAGCTGTCGCGCACGTCGGCGACTGCGTTCGTCCTCGAGGAGTTCGTGGTCAAGGAGGGGCCGTTCCGCGACGTCAACGCCGACGAGGCATTGAAGGTCGCCGTGTCGGCGCGCGCTGGCAACGTCACCGTGACGGCCAACACCAACATCTTCACCGCCGACATGGTCGGCCTGCTGCTGTACGTCGAGGCGAAGTCGCTGGGGCAGGTCAAGCCGTGGACGCAGGGCGATCGCTCCGTCACCGTCGGCACGCTGCGCCGATCGGACGGCAAGACCTACCGGGCCACGACGGTCGCGGCTGCGCCTGGTGGCGGCGGCTGGGTCGAGTGCGGCTCGTTCCGGCCGGTGCATCAGCAGGGCCGCGAGTGGGACGGCCCGCAGGACACGCGCACCGACGGCACGCGGTCGTGGATCGTCGGCGTCGAGTGGGAGTATCAGGACTCGGGCTACGGCATCGTGCGCCTGACCGGCTTCACCAACGCCACGACCATGACCGGCACGGTGGTGCGCGAGCTGCCTGACGGAGTCGTCGGCGGCCTCGGCGCTCCGGCCCGTAGCTGGACGTTCTCGGGCAATGGCACCACGACGGTATTCAGCACGACCGGCGCGGTCAGCACGTCCCGCGGCGACTACACCGTCACCATCGACGGCGTGCCGGTGCAGCCCGACCCCAACTACATTGCGCCCGGCGGCATCGGCGGCGGCGATGGCGGACGTGGCGGCATCGGCCCCGGTGGCTTCTTCTTCATTCCGTGAGGTGAACCGTGGCACAGGGCTGGACGATCAACGCGGCTACGGATCAGATCACGTTCTTCGAGCCGCCGCCGACGGGCACCAACAACATCGTCGTGCGCGAGTTCACCGTGCCGACGACGGGCGGAAACACCGACGTGTTCGCGCTGTCGGCGTGGGGCAGCAAATGGGGCTATCCGGCTGAGGTCGAGTTCTTCGGCGGCCGGCTGGTGTTCGCTGCCACGCGCGACCAGCCGCAGACGACGTGGTTCAGCAAGATCGGCAACTACGTCGACTTCGGCAAGACGGTGCCCAGCGTCGACGACGACTCGATCGGTGCGACGCTGAACGCCCGGCAGGTGAACCGCGTCACCGACATCGTACCGCTGGCCAACATGGTCCTGATGACCACGGGCGGCGAGTGGAAAACGACCGGCGGACAGGACGACGTGCTCACGCCGACGACGGTCGGGTTCAAGCCGCAGAGCTACCACGGCTCGGCAGACCTGCCGGCGCTGGTCATCGGCAACACCGCGCTGTTCGTGCAGAACCGCGGCTACATCGTGCGCGACATCGGCTACCAGTTCGAGTCGGACGGCTACTCGGGCAACGATCTGACGGTGTTCTCGTCGCATCTGACCGAGGGTAAGCCGATCGTCGATTGGGAGTACCAGCAGGTGCCCTACTCGACGGTGTGGTCAGTGCGCTCCGACGGCGTGCTGCTGGCCATGACGTACATGAAGGACCAAAGCGTCGTCGGCTGGACGCCCATGGAGATCGACGGGTTCGTCGAGTCCGTTACGGCGATCCCCGAAGGCGGCGAGGACTCGGTCTATGTGGTCGTGCGCCGCACGATCGGCGGCGTCCAGAAGCGCTACGTCGAGCGACTGTCGTCGCGCCTCATCAGCGACGTGCGCGAGGGCCGGTTCCTCGACTCGCATCTGACCTTCGACGGGCGCAACAAGACCGCGACCACGATCACCGCCACGGGCGGGACGTGGACCGTCGGGCAGGCCATCACGCTCACGGCCAGCGCGGCAACCTTCGCTGCCGGCGACCTCGACGACGTCATCGTGCTGGGCTACACGGCCGGGGCCAACGCGCGCCTGCGCATCACCACGTTCACGTCGGCCACCGTCGTCACGGCGCAGGTCGTCACCCCGGTGCCGGCCGCCTACCGCGGCGTGGCCACGACCGACTGGGGGTTCGCCCGCGACACGCTGTCGGGACTTGCCCACCTCGACGGCCGCACGGTCGGCGTGCTGGCCGACGGCTTCGTGCAGGACGACAAGGTCGTGACCGCGGGGGCGATCACGCTGGACGAGCCCGGCGTGCTGGTGCATGCCGGCCTGCGCTACGTGTGCGACCTCGAGACGCTGGAGATCAACATCCCGGGCGGTCAGACGACGCGGCTGCAGAACAAGCTCATCAAGCGGCTCGGCATCATCGTGCAGGACACGCGCAGCCTGCTGGCAGGCGCTGACTTCAACAGCCTCGAGGAGTGGGAGCCGCGCACGGCTGAGGCCATGACTGCGCCGCCCGACGTCCAGAACGGGTGCCTGCAGGTGTGGATCACCGGGTCGTGGGCCGAGCGCGGGCGCGTGTGCATCCGCCAGTCTGACCCGCTGCCCATGGCCATCCTCGGCGTGATCGTGGACACCAATATGGGCGATCTCTGATGGATGCCAAGGAAAAAAAGGCAGAGTGGCGAAGGGCAAACCGCGAGCGGCTCAAGGAGCTGAAGCGCGAGAGTTACGCCCGCAATCGGGATGCCGTTCTTGCCGCAAACAAGGCGTATCGAGAAAAGAACAAGGAGCGCATCTATCAGCAGCGCAAAGAGGCTTATGCGGCCAATGCTGATGGAAAGCGCGCAGCGGCAAAAAAAAGACGCGCCGAAAATGCGGAAGCTATCAAGCAGCGCGCCCGTCAATATCGCGCCGACAACAAGGCGCAGCACCTTGCCTATGAAGTAAAGTCTCGCTCCCGCAAGAATGGCCTGCCTTGCGACCTCGACGCTGAGTGGGTGCAGGGTAAGCTTGCCGCCGGGGCCTGCGAGATGACCGGCCTGCCTTTTGACAGTGAGAAGCGTGGCCCTAACTCCCCGTCCATTGACCGCATCAATCCGCGCGGCGGCTACACGAAAGACAACTGCCGAATGATCGTCTGGGCGTTGAACCGCGCGATGTCCAACCATGGCGAGGACATGCTGATCGGAATGGTCAAGCTGGTTCTCGCCAAGCGGGGGGACCTGTGACCGTCCGCGTCGTCAAGGCCACGGTCGACCACGCGCTCCAGGTGGCTTAT
>Ga0181352_1000071_pt1 | contig 42493 bp, 58 predicted proteins | sample Fa13VDMLBSN_FD_130103 | JGI IMG/M metagenome (GOLD analysis project Ga0181352, IMG submission 130103) | Freshwater viral communities from Lake Michigan, USA - Fa13.VD.MLB.S.N | ecosystem: Environmental > Aquatic > Freshwater > Lake | place: USA: Michigan | collected 2013-09-23 | reverse complement strand
GTGTCGTGCAGTACCCCCGTCATAAAAATCTAAGTTTTGAATTGAAAGGGTGACCATGATTCCAATCGTTGCATCACTGCTTGGTACATTGGCTCAGAACGGTCTGGGCCTTTTGTCTTCTGCGATTCAAGCAAAGGGCAAAGAAGTTGTTGAGAACGCGCTGGGCGTGAAGATTTCCGACAACCCATCTGATGCTGAAGTTGCCAAATTGCGCCAGCTTCAGTTTGACCACGAAGAGCGCCTGCTTGAACTTGGCATTGAGAAGGCTCGAATTGAGCAAGAAGAGTTGCAAGCACTACTCAAGGCGCAGGCAAATCAAGAAGACAACGTCAGCAAACGCTGGCAGGCTGATATGTCTTCGGACTCTTGGATGTCAAAGAACATTCGCCCCGGCACTTTGGTTTATATCCTGACTGCCTATCTGCTGTTTGCAGGTCTAAGTGCCGCAGGTATTGAGGTCAATGAGGCTTACGTCAACCTGCTAGGTCAGTGGGGTATGTTGGTCATGACAGCCTACTTTGGTGGCCGCACCGTTGAGAAGGTCATGGAGATGCGCAGAAAGGACAAAGAATGAGCCTGAGTCAAGAACAAGCCGCATTCCTGCTGGATGCCTGCTCCCTCATTAAATACGCCACAGATCAGGGCTTTATGGTCACTGGCGGGGAGTTGGCACGCACCCCTGAACAACAGGCCCTGCACGTCAAAGCAGGCCGCTCGAAGACCATGAATTCGATTCACCTTAAACGATGCGCTATCGACTTGAACTTCTTCAAGGGTGGCGCGATAATTTGGGACAAGGAGACGCTTGCTCCATTGGGCGCATACTGGGAGTCCTTACACCCAAAGAATCGCTGGGGCGGCAACTTCAAATCACTCGTAGATTGCCCTCATTTTGAGCGCAACGTAGGATAAAGGGACGATGCGATGACAACAATCCCATCATGGGTGATGACGTATGACAGTTTGACCTCCACGGTACTTCAGTATTTGGAGCGAAGTGACACCGCTGTTGTCAATGCGATTCCCACATTTATCTCGCTGGCCGAGTTTGAGATTGCCCAAGCAATTAAAACCCTTGGCCAATTGCAAATTGTTGAGTCAACCATGACTGCAAGCAATGCCATTTTGCAAAAACCAGCACGCTGGCGTAAGACGGTATCAATGAGCGTGACCGTGGGTGGTAAAAAGCAACCCGTCTATCTGCGCAAGTATGAGTATTTGAAGAACTATTGGCCAGATGCCGATGAGACCAATGTGCCCTTGTACTATGCCGACACCGATTGGGAGCACTGGTACATTGCCCCAACACCTGATTTGGCTTATGCCTTTGAGGTTCTCTACTACGAGCGCATTGCACCATTGAGTTCTACCAACCAGACAAACTGGCTGACTCAAAACGCCCCGAACGCTATGCTGTTTGGAACCCTGTTGCAAGCCATGCAGTTCTTGAAAAACGACCAGCGTGTGATCTTCCAACAGAAGTACACCGAATCACTCCAATCACTCAAGTCTGAGGATGTGGCGCGAGTTGGTGATCGTCAAGCCGTTGCCGTGGATTCCTAAAAATGACAAGTTACATAAACCCATACACAGGTCAGACGATCAGCCCATCACAAGTGGGCTACGAACAACTGACCATTACAACCGACACAATCCTTCAGTGGCCAATCAATGGCAATACGGACAGTGTTGTTGCCAACATCATTGAGGTAACTGCCTCAACCGCAGGCTTGAAGTTGTACATGCCTCCAGCCACTTCTGTGTCTACTGGACAGAGTGCATTGATTCGCAATATCGGAGCCAATTCTTTTACGGTGGTAAACACAAGCGGCACCACGATTGTGTCGATTGCTTCAGGTATCGCTCAATATATCTACGTTACCAACAACGCCACCATCAATGGCACATGGGGCACGGTGACGTTTGGCGCAGGAACTTCTGCGGCAAATGCGGCCACACTGGCAGGCTACGGCCTTAATGCCGTAAGCACCACGCTGAACACAGTGACTCCCGTCACGACGTTTTCATCTGACTATCAAATGCTCCCAGAAGACCAATCGTCTTTGTACGTTTGGACTGGCGGTGCTGGTACTGTTACTTTGCCAGCGGCGGCATCTGCTGGTGCAAGTTGGTACGCCATCATCAAAAACGATGGCACTGGTATTCTGAACGTTGTTCCAAGTGGAGCAAACACTATTGACGGTGAAGTCAGCAAGCAATTGCAAATTGCTGAGTCGTTTGTTCTTGTGACTGACGGGACAACCTTCTACAGCTACGAATACGGCCAGTCTGCAACGTTCTTCTTCACTCAGTTGACCAAGAATGTCACTGGTGGAACTGTGACGTTGACCTCTGCTGAGGCGGCCAGCATCATTCAAGAATACACAGGCACTTTGACATCAAATTGCACGGTCATTCTTCCCCCAACGGTGCAGTTGTATTCGTTCCGCAACAACACGTCTGGCGCATTTACTTTAACGTTCTCAACTGGTGTTGGTGGAGCGTTGACAGTCAGCTTGCCTCAGAATCAAACAATTCTTGCAATTTGTGATGGCACAAACGTTTACAACGCACAGACCTCAACTTCATCATTCATCAATGCATTGACATTGGGTAACGGTTCTGCGGCCGCTCCATCTCTGTCATTCACTGGTAGTTCAACGACTGGTTTGTATCTTGCCGCTTCAAACCAGTTGGGCTTTGCAATTGCTGGCGTTAACGCAGGCACCTTAGCCGCAACTGGATTGCGCCTTCCTGTAGGGATCATTGGTGGAGCGTTCTAATGACAGCAAAGGTCGTCACGCTTCAAGTAGGCCCCGGCATACAGCGGGACGGGACAATCTTTTCGTCGGTGAGTTATGTGGACGGGAAGTGGGTTCGCTTCCAATACGGACGCCCTCGGAAAATTGCTGGATACAACGGAGCGTTTTTGAACGCCACAGGGATCAGTCGCGGGATGATCATGAGCGCAGAGAATGGGCTCAACTACGTGATCTCTGGATACAACAACGGCATCGAGCAATGGACGACTGACAACGACAATGGTGTGGGTTTTGGCCCAACACCTGTGGAGCCAGTTGGCTCCGTAGCATCAATTGGTATCACCACCCAAGGCTCGGCATACACCAACGGCACATACACTGGCGTGTCTATTACCACAGCCGCTGGAACTGGATGCACAGTTACTGTGACGGTATCCAGCAACTTGGTGTTTAGCGTGGTCGTCACCAGTGGCGGTGTGAATTATGTTCACAATGCGGCGGTCACAATCTCTGCGGCAAGCATTGGCGGCACAGGATCAGGCTTTACTGGGTACATTGATGCCCTCACAACCTATGCTCCAAGCGCAAACACGCTGTGGCAATTTGACATTGGTTACGACGCTTACGGTAACGGTCAGAACAACCTGATTGCACACCCCGGCCAGAACTTGGCCGACATCTCATCTTCGGTGAACACGCGCCCCATGTTTGGCCCGTTCACTGGGACTACATTGCAACCCGTCGGTGTGTTCACGGACACAGCAACAACGACCACAGGTTCTTCCACAATAACCTTTCCAAACACCAACGTGGGTATTGGTGCTGGCGTGTCCGTAACAGGCACTGGCATCCCCTCAGGCACCACGGTGGTAAGCGCACAAGAAGTTTCTGGAGTGTGGACTGCCATATTGAGCGCAAATGCATCAGCATCAACACCAAGTGCTTTGCTGGCTGGCGTTGCGGTAACTGGCACTGCTGGACAATTTTCTTGCACGGCCACAACCAACATTGCAGTTGGCCAAGCAGTTGTCGTAACAGGAACATTGACTGGAACCGCCACAGGTATTGCCGCTGGAACGTATTACGTTATTGCCACCAACACAACAAGCACATTTACCTTGTCTGCCACATCTGGCGGTGCGGCAATCACCACCACGGCAGGGTCAACAACCGGGCTTACGTTTGGCGCTTACTCGACTCTGACTTTTGACAACAACATCTCTGTGTCTGGCGGCATCGTCATGTTGTTCCCTTACCTTTTTACCTATGGCAACAACGGTTTCATTGGAAACTGTGCGGCTGGTGACTTCAACAACTGGACATCGGCCGACTCGAACCGCAACAACATCTCTTCCACCAAAGTGGTGAAGGGCCTGCCAGTTCGGGGCGGTACAACATCACCTGCCGGCCTGTTCTGGACGTTGGATTCTGTAGTGCGGGTCACCTATTCACCCACCACCGTAGGAAACCAGACGCTGTATTGGCGTTATGACTTGATCACACAGCAGTCTTCTATTCTTTCAAGCCAGTGCGTAATTGAGTACGACGGCATCTTTTACTGGGTGGGTTCTGATCGTTTCCTCATGTACAACGGTGTTGTGCAAGAGGTCGAGAACAAGCAAAACAACAACTACTTTTTTGACAACCTGAACTACGTCCAGCGCCAAAAGGTCTGGGTGAGCAAGGTGCCTCGTTGGGGTGAAATCTGGTGGTTCTTTCCTTCTGGTGATTCAGAAGAGTGCAACGACGCCATCATCTACAACGTGCGTGAGAAGGTGTGGTACGACGCTGGCCAAGCCTTGGGTGCGCGCCGCTCTGCTGGTGTGTTCACCGAAGTGTTCCGTCGTCCTATCTGGGCAGGCAACGTTCAAAACACGGCCGGCAAGTACACACTGTGGCAACACGAGACCGGAACGAATGAGGTGTACACCAATCAGGTGAACGCAATTGACTCGTTCTTTGAGACCAACATTCTTGGCACACGCATGGGCCTTGTGGGTACCGTAGAACAGCCCGGCGACAACGTCTGGACTCGCTGTGAGCGCATTGAACCTGACTTCGTGCAGAACGGCAACATGGAAGTTGTTGTGCTGGGTAAAGGCTACGCCGAAGACACCACGCAAGAATCAGAACCGTATACGTTTGCCCCAGACACGCTGAAGGTTGATATGCGTGAGCAGTATCGTGAGATGCGCATGCGCTTTAGGAGTAATACACAAAACGGAGACTATTTCATGGGCCGGGTGCTTTTGAGCATAGACACTGGCGATGTACGTGGCACAGGTAATCCATAATGACTGCCTATGACCCTCGCGGAATGACTTGGGATCAGTACTGCAAACTGATGGTTGAGTTATTCGCTTCCCGGCAACTTGCTGTTGTACCTCAAGAGCATTGGCGGGAATGGGTTGATGGGTTCTCGACGTTTGGTGGTCTTGAGCAATCAGGGCTTCCAGATTCGAGGGCATTTCATAACTGGGAAGAGTGGGCCGAGCAAGCTGTCGGCATTTTAAATGTGGGGGCACAATGAACTTTTTAGATTTACTGAACATGGTGGCGCGGGAGGCGCGCCCTTCGTTTCGAGACCTTGCTCCGCTTGAGAGCATGGAGACGCCATTTAAAGAGACTGAACTTGACTCTCTTGATGGCCTAATGATCGTCATGTACATGGCCATCATTTACGACATTGAAGACGACTTGGTGAAAGAGTTTCACCCTGAGACTCCACAGCAATTGTTTGACTTCTTAGAAGAGCACAAAAAACGAGACCCTGCGTCGGTTGAAGAGGCGCAGGAGTTGATCAAATGATTTACCTCAGCGACTACCGACTTGCGTCATGCACCCAGACCAAACTGTTTGAAGACATCCGCTTCCCTCAGGTGGTGAACTGGTTTCCAGAATCCTACGACAAGGTCAAGACTGGCTTGTTCTACCCTCCGCACCGGGTTGCCGACAAGGTAATTGATCAGAAGTTGGCCAAGACTTTGCGTGAAGACACTGAGGCCAAGACAGCATTCATTCTGGCTGGTGGCAACGGCCACTTTGCTGGCATCAACGCCGTCAAACAAGAGCCCAACAGCCTGACCTACGAATACAAGTTCCTGCCGCTGACGCTGACTCAGGTATACGCTGGCCGTACCGCTCAGATTTTTGGTGCGGTAGACCACATAGTGACCGACTCCACCGCCTGCGCTTCCAGCATGAAAGTGCTCATGGACGTACAAACCCTAATGCGCTTCTACGGTTTCAACCGGGTGATTGTGTTGGCCGTGGAAGATCAAGTAAGCAACCTGACTTTGAACTTTTTCGGTGAAGCACAGGCATCGCTGGCTTGGAAGGACGAAAAAGAGGGTGTCCTACCCTCGGCCTTCGACAGCGTAAACGGCGGCTTCCACGTGGGTCAGGGGGCCTGTTTGGCGGTGTTTGAGGACGAAGCCACGGTCAAGCGCCGTGGAATCACCCCCAAGGGCCGTCTTTTAGGGGCCTATACGGCCTCAGAGAACTGCGCCAATGCCATCGGCCAGACTGATGACGGCGAAGGCTTTGTGAAGGCCTCAAAGGGCGCGCTGAAGATGGCTGAATTGACCCCGGCATGCATTTCGGTAATCAAAACCCATGGCACGGGCACCAAATCCAACAACCGGGCTGAAAGAGCGGCCATTGAATCGACCTTCACGGACTTTGTGGCCACCTCGTACAAGCAGGTAATTGGTCACACGATGGGCGTAAGCGGCTTGCTTGAAACATGCATGTTGATCGACAATATGACCAACGGGTTTGTGCCGAGCATTCCAAACAGAACGCAAGAAGACGACGTATTCTTGTCGCACGACATTGAGGCTCCGAAAGGGGCCATTTTGTCATTAGCGGCTGGTATGGGTAACGTTTATTCAGCCGCAGTAATGACAACGGAGTTATGAAATGCAAATAGATTCAAAAAAGCAGAAACTAGATACAGGCCAGATCATCGGCATTTTTCTTGAGAACAATAAACAGCCTCACTCACCTCAGGTGATGATGCCTGCCATCCTTGACGAACTAAGTCAGCCCAATACTGAAGTCAAACAATTTGGCAACACTTTGTTTGAACTTCACAAAGGCAAAGACGGCCAAGGTTTTTTCAAAGCATTTAATGCAGACACAGGCCCCAACTTTGTGGAAAACAGCAAACTGTTTACCGTGTGGGCTAAAAAAGTTTTTGGAATCAAAGTATTGGTCACAGAATTTACCGATCCCTCTCTTGAGCGATTGTTCAAAATTATTGCGATGAACCCACCGATGCCCGGAATGGGCTATCAAGTCTTTCGAGCAAAAGACGGGAAAACTCGCATTGGCTTGAATTTAGGAGAGTAATATGTCAGCAGTAGTCAGTGCAATTGGCGACGTTTTTGAAGCAGTTGGCGACGCCGTTGGTGCCGTTGTCGAGGGCATTGGCGACATCGTTGAGACCGTAGTTGAAGAGGTTGTTGAGCCTGTCGTTAAAGCAGTAGGCAACACAATTCAAGCGGCCATGGACGACCCTCTTGGCACGATGGCCAAGATTGGTGTTGCCATCTACGCGCCCAGCCTACTGCCTGCGTTCAACTTTGGCTACAGCGTTGCTACTGGTGTCCCACTTGAGAAGGCTTTACTCAACACTGGTCTAAACATGATTGGTGCTGAGATTGGAACTTTTGCTGGCAATCAAATTACATGCGCATTTGATTTAAGTTGCGCCGCCAGTAACGTGGTGACCGCAGGTGCCAAGGGTGCTGTGGCATCTGGCCTTAAAGGTCAGAACATTGTGTGTGGTGCTGTTGGTGCCATGGCCAACAACTTGATCAACACTGGTACTAAAGACCTTACCAGAAGTCTCAGTAATATTTGTACATCATCGGGTGGCCTTCCAGTTACTGCTGTTGCCGCAGGCGATGATTGCGCACAAGGCTGTGCATCGACAACAAACCTTGGCGCATTGCCGGGCGGCGCCACAACTCAGATTGGCGAAAACACTGACAACACGGTCACTGTCACTGGTAACCGTGACTTTTGCACAGATGTTTCTGGCACTTCTACTGGTTTGACCCGTAGCCTTGGTACCATCGGATCGGCCGATACAACAGGCACCGGAGCCACAACGGGCACTGGTGCTCTTGATACCGTCACCGTCACTGGCACAAGACCAACTTGTACTGACTTGACTTGCACATCAAATACAACTGTTACTGGTGGCTTGCCAACAACCACAGATACCGTAAACACGCCTATTACAGAACTTCCACCAGTCACAGTGACCGCAAAAAGGGATGCTTGTGAAGTAACTTGTTTGCCAACAGTCAATGTGACTGGCACACGTGATACATGTACTACTCCAACACTTCCAACAGTTACGGTTACTGGAACAAAAGATGCGTGTGAAGTTGGTTGCACCAACGTCCCATCAGTTCCCTCCCTCCCGACAGTTACGGTTACAGCTAAGAGAGATGCATGTGAAGTAACTTGCGTATGTGATTGCGAAGATGAGCCACCCGTGGTCAAACCGCCCGTAGTCAAGCCGCCAAAAATCAAGATTCCAAAGATCAAGATTCCAAAAACAAAAACAGTGCAAACTGTGGGAACGCTTGGTACTCTTGGTTGCGGTGCTATCCCATGGCTTGACACACGCGACTCGTTGTTGCGCAATCAAATTGTTTTTGACAAAACTAATCCTGAAACGCCCAGTCAAACTAAGTTGCAGGACATTTATGGCCGCATGGATGGTTGCTTGGCTAAAGAAATGCAAGACCGTTTTGGAGGTGTGCCTCAGATCAAACTCAACCCGTTTGGCGAACCTACGGGTGGACTTGCGCACGGTGGCAGTTTTGCGGAGGGCGGCAACGTTGAAGGCTCAATGACCTATTGCTACAACCAAGACGCCAAGTACATGCCCAAGTTTGTAAATTGCGGCTCGGACATGTTGGTCAACTCCGCATCAAGCAAACGCCAGCCTTTGACTCTCAAGCAGTTGACTCACTTGCAACAGCGTATCTCCCAGCATGGCAATATGGGTGGCTTGGCCGCTGGTGGCCTGCCTAAGAAGTATCAAGACGCCATGCCTGACAACCACAACCCAGAGTTTGTGACGGGCATGACTGGCTACTACGCTTGCGGCGGTGGCACAGGTCAATCAGACGACATCCCAGCAATGCTTCACGATGGCGACTACGTGATGGACGCTGACGTGGTGGCGGCTTTGGGTGACGGCTCCAGCAAGGCTGGCCGTGAAGTCCTTGAAGGCTTCCGCAGTCAGATTCGTCACGATGAAAAAGCAAAAGGCAAACCCGTACCAGCCAAGATTGCAGACGGCGAGTACGTTTTCCCAGCAGGTTTTGTTTCAGCCCTCGGTGGTGGCGACAACAAGGCGGGTGCAAAGATTCTTGATGGTCTGCGTGAGAAGTTGCGCGCACACAAAAGATCGGCACCCACAAGTAAAATACCACCTAAGGCGAAGTCTCCCCTTGACTACATCAAGCAGACGAAAGGTTAAAAATGGCAAACTTACTGCAATCCTCGCAAAATAAACAAACGAATGCGCCGGGTTATTACACCGACTACCTGAGTAACCTTGCAAGCAAGGGTCAAACGGCCGCTGATCAGGCGCAATTTGCAGGAGCCCAGCCTTTGCAAGAGAAGGCATTTGCACAGGCCTGTCAAAACTTTGGAGCCCAGCAAGCAGGCATCACTGCCGGCAAGAATTTGGTGGGCCAAGCGGCTGGGCAAGACATTACGGGCGCGGCATCTCCTTACCTTAAAGCCGGCACCGGTTCTAGCCCTCTGAGCGCCATGGAGCCTTACGCCAAGACTGCCATGTGTACGACTGGCTACGAGGCTGGACAGCCTTTGATTTGCAGGGGTGCAAACATGTCTGGTTTGGCTTCTGCCAACCAATACTTGGGAAGTGCGGCAGGCACATGCGGTGCATGCGTGTCTGGCCAGTACGTCAACCAAGCTACCAAGCTGAACATGACTGGCGCGGCCCAACCGTATCTTCAGGAAGCCGCCACAAGCGGTGGATTGAGTGCGGCACAGCCTTACCTCCAACAAGCCACTGGCACCAGCCCTGCTGACTTGGCCGCTTCGTACATGAACCCGTACCTCAAGACTGCGGTGCAGTCGATGTCGGACATTGCACAGAGAAACATCCGTCAGAATTTGTCACCTATGGCCGCCGCCGCCGCAGTGGGCTCTGGCCAGTTTGGATCACAGCGTGGTGCTCAGGTTCAAGGTCAGATTACTGCCCAAGCACAACAAGACCTAAACAACCAGATTGCCCAGATGATGTCTCAGGGCTATGGACAGGCTTTGTGCGCCGCTGGCAAGCAAAACGCACTGGTGGCCAATGCAGGTAACACCGCAGGCACATTGGCGCAACAGCAGGCCTCTTTGCTTGGCCAATTAGGTCAGACATCTGGTCAACTGACTGGCCAGCAAATGCAGAACCTGATCAATGCCGGCAACATCCAAGGCACGTTGACTCAGCAGAAGGCCAACACACTTGCACAGTTGGGATCGACTGCTGGTTCACTAACAAATCAGGAAGCACAAAACAGGATCAACGCAGGATCAAACCTTGGCAATTTGCAACAAGGCGCAAACCAGATTGCGGCAGGCTTGGGTTCAACTGCATCGCAGGCCCAGACTGCACAGAATCAAGCCAACCTCACTGCGGCACAAACTGCCGCACAGGCGGCGGCAAACCAAGGCAACTTGTTGAACCAAGCAGGCGTCAACATGGGAAACTTGGCACAGACTGGTGCCAACATGAACTTGGCCTGTATCAACGCGCTGTCTACCCTTGGTGGCCAGCAACAGACCATTGCACAGAACGAGCAGAACTATCCGCTCACCAAGTTGCAATCGCTTGGAACCCTGCTTCAGGGCTACAGCATCCCAACTGGCACGAAGACTACTTTGTGCATGTCTCCGCTGTCTGGCGCGGCCGCATTGGGCACCGCAGGCAAAGCACTTGTCAAATGTTTCCCCGGCATCAAATCAGGCCTCGGAGACATCTTCAAAGGTATTGGTGGTGGAGGCGGTTCTGATTGCGGTGATTGCGGTGATTGCGGTGATTGCGGTGATTGCGGTGACTGTTGCTCGTGTGAATGCTGTTGCTGTGAATGTTACTGTTGCTGTTGCTTTGAGTGCGCGGCTGACGGCGGCCTCATCAAGTCCAAAGCACGTGGCTTCAAAGGTTGCGCCTCTACTTCTTCACGTGGCGCTATGCCATCCAAGAAAGGTTAATTCATGGCTACTACAGAACGCAGACCACAAGACTACAGCTTTGCTGGTGGTCTTGGAAACATCAACCCTGCTGAGATGCCACCAGAGTCAATTGAGAAATACAGAACGACTCTGGATGAGCAAATTCAAGCACTGCAAAAACGCTACGAAGAGCCAAACTATTGGAAGGTGGCCGCTGGGTTTGCGAAGCCGCAACTCGGTGGTTTCCTTGCGTCTCTTGGTAGCGCGGCAGAAGCCATGGGTGAGAACGTTGAAAGACAACGTGAACAGCAACTTCCTCTTGCACAAATGAAGGTGCAGATGGAGCAGGCCAACATGTTGTTGTCCCAAAAACAAAAGCAGAACGAAATCTATCAAGAGTGGTTGGCCAAAAACAAAAACCCCGATGGCACCGTGACGCCTATGGATGCGACAACTTACAGCCGCATCACATCACTGGGTGACAGCACTCCCGTGGCTAAGGCGGCCGCTGAGTACTACACAGGTGCGAAGGCTGGTTTGGAGATCACTACTGCGGCAACTTCTGCAATGGGCAAAGACCCATTGATGCCTTTGGAGGACTACACCAAGTTTCAATTGAATCCAAACGCAGACCCTAAGACTGCTGAAGCCAAAAAAGTTCAATTTGAGAAAGCACTTGAAGCAGGCCGTCCTCCACAAATCGATCCAGCACAGTGGGCAACCATGGGTCGTTACGAGAAGATGGAGCAGGCGGCCATTTATGCACGTGAACAGCGCGAGAAGGGCATGAGCGTAGAGGAAGTCATGCGTCAACGCGCAGACAGCGCACCAGATCGTTTGAAGTTGTTGGGCTCAATCCGAGACTTGTCTTTGGGTGTGGGTCTTGCAGATTCCACAACACCAGATGGCAAGAAGATCAGCGGCCAAGAACAGATTGGTGCTTTGCTCAACAAGTTCGGTGGCAACAACCCAATGGAAGTATTTGCTCGTGCGGCGGCCGACGGAAAATTGGGCGATACGCTCAGAGACATTGACGTGTATGCACGCCAGATCGGTATGTCCGAAGAGGCCAAAAACAAGTTCCAAGTGTTGGTCAAGTTGTTGGCTGAAAACCAAGTCGCCTTGCGGGGCGCGGCACTCAATCCAACAGATGCATACATGCAGTTGCAACAGACATCAACAGGCAACATTGGCAACAGCCAGTCTGCGTTGGTGACATTGATGGACTTGATGGCACACACCGAGAAGGCTACTCAAGAACGCTACAAATTTGCCAAAGAGAAAAAGATTCCCTACGGCCGTTTGGAAGACAACGAAGAGTACCTTCAGATGCGTCAAGAGCAGGCAAAGAAGTACCGCGAGATTGCCACAGCAAACCCACTGGTGAAGCCGTCTGAGACTACTTACAACCCTGCGGGTGGCAATGTGTCTAACAAGCCTGCCACAGCACCAGCACAAAGCACTTCTGGTGTGACCTATGACGCTGTTAAGGCAGAAAAAGCAAAACGTGATGCCGCAAAAAAACAGAACCCTTGAGGTGAAGCATGGATTTATCCAAACTAACTGACGAGCAACTTGAGATCGCAGACAAAATTGCGAAGAAAGCAAAAGCCAAGGGTTTGAATCCTGACTTTGTGCTTCCCATGGTCATGGCCGAAAGTGGATTCAATCCAAAAGCTGAGTCAAAAAAAGGCGCAATTGGTGTGATGCAACTTATGCCCGACACAGCCAAAGGTTTGCGTGTCAATCCTCATGACATGGATGAAAACATTGAGGGTGGTTTGAATCTTTTAAAAGAATTGATTTCAAATAAAAAAATTGGCAACGATCCATACAGAGTTTTGGCTGGCTACAACGCCAGTACTGAGACTCGCAACAAGTTTTATGAAACTGGTGATCTAGCAGTACTTCCAGACGAGACCATTAACCACATGGACAAAGTGTCCACCTATTACGGTGGCGCATTGCCTAAAGTTCAGATTGGTGAAGCCACCGAAGAACCAGCCAAAGCAGAAACTCCTGAGGCCGTTGAAGGCGCTGGCGAGACCGTGCCTGCATCATCGGCCGCAGGAGCCGAGGACAACACCATCATGGGCGTTGTTGGAGGTGCGACTGGGGCCAAGCTGGCAGGAAGCATTGAAGGCGGTAAAAGGGTGCTTCCAATCATTCAATCGCTTTACGAGAAGCAAACTGGCAGTACTGCTTACATGCACCGCCCACAGAGCCGTGCAAGCCTTCAAAGGTACCTTAACAGCCAAATTGCAGAAGACCTGCGCATTCCGCTCAAAGAATTAGAAAAAGTTGCTGGCAACGGCAAGCCCGTTCGCACCATGTCTGAAGTGCAAGATGCGTTGGCATACATCAAAGGCACACCAAGTGAACGAGTTGCCAAGACAACATCAATTGATCCAAAGACTGGTTTGCCAAAACAAATTTTTACAACCACACCCGGCAGAGCGCCAGTTGATTTGTCTGCGTACAAACACACACCAACCATCATGACACGTGCGGCAGATCAAGCCGCGCATGGTGCAGATATTGTCAAAGGTGCTTTACCTTCAGTTGCCCGTGTAGGTGTGGGTGCCTTTGGTGGTGCTCTGGCTGGATCACAGTTGTACGATGCTTTCAAAGAGTACGACTACCCCAACAAAGGCTTGCGCGTACCGACCGCACGTAATGCGGCGCAGTTTGCAAGTGGTGTTGGTGGTGCCCTAAGCATGTTGCCGTTTGGCGTGACGCAAGGCGCTGGCCTTGTATTGCAGGCACCTGAGTTGGGATACCAAGCCTATGAGGGCTTGAAGGCATTAAATGAACGTCGCAAGAACGCGACGAGAGAGGACACGGATCGGATGCTCATAAATGTAGACCCCATGGGCAATCCGATGCCATAGTCACGTTGGCCGTCTCCCCGGCGTGAGGGCATTGCAGTTGCCCCCTTTGGGCCCCCTCGGATACCCCCCTGAGGGGGCTCTTTTTTTAAACGTCAAGATACACGTAAAAGGCGAAGCTGATCACAAAAAGAACAACAAACGCCTTGACGTATTTCACAGTGGGCCCTTCTTGTCTGCAAGCGCCTGCGCAACAGCCGGGTTAAGACTGCGCACAAACTCCACGCAACGGGCGCGCTCTTGCTGAGTGGCTTTGTAGACCCGCTCATTGAGTTCGTTGTCGCGTAATTCACCAAAGACAGTGCATAGCTTGATCAGGTCGTCTTCGAGGAAGTTGTAATCACCCTCAAGGCCGGCACCAAAAAAGGCCTGAAAAATGTCATCTTTTTTGATGGTCATTCTTTGTTCTCCAAGTCCAACTCCATGTTGTTTGCTTTGGCGTGCTCAACCTTTACACCCTTGCCGACCAGTTCAACCAAGTCGTTTTGGGTGGCCACGGTGGCCTTGTAAACGTTGTGCGCCACGTAAGCAATTGCACCTTGCTTGGTGGATGAATTAACGAGGTGGATACCTGTGGGGCCACCGACTACATAAATACGTTCTGCCATTTCAAACTCCAAAGTTGTTTTTCAATTTCCAAAAACGAAGCAATGACTGGAACATTTCCCAGCCCTTCACCAGTTCGTCCTCTGGCCACTCCACGACCTTCACAAGGCCGGGGTGAGTGCGAGAGACAAACACGTTTGCACAACGTGCATGCGGTACCTCTAGGCCATGACGGTAGGCCGCCAACTGCATGAGGTGTTCGTCGTAGGCGTCGATCTTGTCATCGGGCCCAAAGTCTTTTGATTTGGCGTCCAGCACGATGCCGACGGGCGCGTTCTCATCAGGCACGCAGTACAAGTCCACCTTGCCTCCAAAGCCTAAGTTGCTGGCGAATGAACGTTCAGTCAACCATGGCTGGAAGGGGTGGGTCTTGAAGTGGTTGAAGATGGACTCTTCAAACGCCTTGGCCATCTCTTCGTGCTCAACAGGGCGCACACCTTGCATCCAACCTTCAATCGATTCATGAATACGGGTGCCCAACTCAGCGGCTTGTTTGCCGGTCTCTTTCGAGTCGGCCACGATGCGTGCAATGTAGGCCTTTTCTGGCTCATCAGGTAACTGCGGCAAGGTCATGGCGGCCAGAAGCATTTGCTCCAGCTTCCACTGCTCTAAACCGGGCTTGGCGGCAATTTTCATGACGGTGGTGACCGACGGTACCAAATCCATCTTTCGTGCGTCCCTGAGGGTCGTAGGGCGGTCTGAGCCGTCCTTTGCCTTCACGGTGTACTGTGGGCCGCCATCCTGTTTGTACCAGTGGACGGACTCTGCTGATCTAGCGATGATCGTGCTCATTTTCTTGGCTCCTTTTTCTTCATCCAAATTTTCTTCATTTGCTCAGACGCTTGGGCGCGTTGTTCCGGGCTCCAGTCGCGTCCTTTACGAGCGGGGGCTTCTGGCTTTGGCGCCGAAAGTTTTACCAACTTGTTTTCTAAAAAACTAACCGTTTGCTCCAGCACATTGATGCGGTGAAAAAGGTCATCTTTTTCTGCTTTTGAAATAAACATGATGTCTCCTTAGAAAGGGATGTCGTCGTCTTCGTCAAACGCAGGCTTTGCTGGCGCGCTCTGAGGCGTAGATGCTGGCGCAGGTGCCTTGCCCTGCAACTTCTGCCACTCAGGTGATGCGGCAATCTTGGCCTTCAAGTGGTCGCTGAATTTGTTGAACATCTCCATGTCCGGGTCATCGATCTTGAACAACTCGTTGGGGTTGACTGCTGTGGGCAAGCCGTTCTGTTTGATCATTGAAGGCACAGGGGTCACGCCATCCACGTTGGTGTACAACTTGCCATCGGACTTGCCGGGGCGCTCAATGATGTTGAGCATGCACCATGCACCAAGGACGTTTTTCAAATCAAACTTGCGCATCTCTTCCTGAGTGAAGGGCTTACCACGCCATGACTGAAGGTCAAGACGCAAGTTGGCTTTTTCAGACCAAGACAGCGTGTAGTTTTTAAAGATTCCAAACGGGCGACCGTCCATCATTTTCAGCGGTGTGCCGTCATCATGCATGCCGTGGATTTCCCAGCCGAGCATGATCTTGTGGAGGTACTTGACCTGACCCATATACTCAGACTTCTGAGTGCCCAGATCAACGATTCGATAGCACCGTGCGAGGTGCATACCAGCGGGGCAACGCTCAAAATTACCGCCCTTATCTTCTACATAAAAACTCATGATTTTTTCCTTAGTAAAACGTCCCGTAGGACAATGACCCGTTCATCGTGAACGTAGAAAGACTATAACACGGAATTAGATGTTGTGTTAGACTCTCGCAAAAGAAAGGAGGTTTCATGAACCTAAAACACTATTTCAAGGACGAACCTTACGGCTCCAAGAAAGAGATGGCAGACCACCTTGGCATCACCCAAACGTGGCTTGGACTCTTGATCAGAAAAGCACGAAGACCGTCACCTGAACTGGCAAAGAAAATTGAGAAGGCCACACAAGGCCTCGTGAGTGCAAAAGAACTGCGGCCCGATATTTTTAACTGACCCGACGTTGGGTTTTTAACTGGAGATTTAAATGAGACAAGTAAAACTAAATGACATCCGGATCGATGGCGGCACCCAAGGCCGTGTAGTGATCGATCAACAGCACGTCTATCACATGGTGGAGATGATGAAAGAGGGGTACGAATTCGATCCCATCGACACCAACTTTGATGGCGTGACGTATTGGCTGGTGGATGGCTTCCACCGCTACCACGCCTACAAGCTGATGGGCATCAAGGACGTGACCATCAAGTACGTGCCGGGCACGCAGGCTGAGGCCGTCATCCGCTCCTACGGGGTGAATGCGCGCCACGGTCTGCCCCGCTCGTATGAGGACAAGAAGAAGGTCGTCGAAGAGGCTTTGGCCAACCCCGACCTGAAGGACAAGTCCAACTACGAGATTGCCAAGATTTGCGTGGTGTCACAGCCCTTTGTTGCGGGTGTGCGTGACCCAGAGAAAAAGAAGAAGCAAAAAGAGGCCAAAGAGAAGAGCATCAAGAAGAAAGCCCAAGAGTTGACGGCTCAAGAGACTACTAATCCGATTAGTAGCGAAAAACCAACAGTTAGGGAAAACACTGACTTAAATGTTGGAGTTGGCCCAGATGAGGACGAGTTGAAAGCCAACGAATTGGCACTGCAAGCCGACATGGACATCATGTACAAAATGCTCGAAGCCGACGATGCACTGGCAGTTGCGCACGAGGAAATCAAGCGCCTGAACCTTGCCTACGCCCAACTGGACGTGCGCTTCAAAGGTTTGATGAACGAGCGCAATCAAGCCGTGAAAATGGTCAAAGAACTTCAGAAACAAATCGACAAATCGAAAGCCAAAAAATGAACCAAGCCCTAGCGCCGAGTGAGCGTGATGATGGATTCCCAACACCCCGCCAATTCCAACTTACTGCCCACAATGCCCTTCGCCAAGGGTTTCGTGATGGCCACAAGAACCAGATCATCATGGCCCCCACCGGGGCTGGTAAGACCTACCTTGGTCTGCGCATCTGCAACGAGGCCATGCAAAAAGGCAAGCGCGCAGTGTTCCTGTGCGACCGCACCACCCTGATTGACCAGACCTCTGAAGTGGCTGACCGCTACGGTCTGTTCAACCACGGCATCATCCAAGCCAAACACTGGCGTCGCCGGCCTGATGAACTGCTTCAGATTGCCTCTGTGCAGACCATTGGCAAACGCAACTTTTGGCCACAAATGGACGTGCTGGTGGTCGATGAGGCCCACACGACCTACAAGGCGTGGACTGAGTTTGCGATGAACACCAAGGCGGCCGTGATCGGTTTGTCTGCCACGCCATTCACTGCGGGGCTGGGCAAGATATTTTCGAACTTGATCAACGCCACCACGATGTACGACCTGACACAGAACGGTGTGCTGGTGCCCATGCGGATTTTCTCGTGCTCCAAGCCTGACATGACGGGCGCGGAGACCGCTGGCGGTGAGTGGACAGACAAAGCCGCAGAAGAGCGTGAACTCAAGATTGTGGGTGACGTGGTGGCCGACTGGCAACGCTTTGGCGACAACCGCAAAACCATCGTGTTTGGTGCCACCATTAAGCACTGCGAAGAGTTGTGCAAGCAATTCATCAACGCAGGCGTCATGGCCGCTGTGTTCACTGCCGACACCACCAAGAAAGAGCGTGAAGACCTGCTGAAGGAGTACAGGAAGCCCAACAGCCACCTGAAGGTGCTGATCAGTGTCGAGGCCTTGGCAAAAGGTTTTGACGTGCCTGACGTGGGTTGTATCTGCGATGCGCGCCCTTTGCGCAAGTCACTGTCCACCGCCATCCAAATGTGGGGCCGTGGTCTGCGTTCTTCGCCTGAGACCGGGAAGGTGGATTGCCACCTGCTGGACTTCAGCGGCAACATCATTCGCTTCTTTGACGACTTCAACGAAATTTACTTCAACGGTTTGGATTCGCTTGACTCTGGCGATAAGTTGGACAAGACGATTCGCAAGGATGAAGACTACGAGCCCAAGGGTTGCCCACGCTGTGGCTATACGCCATTTAGCAAGCGGTGCATGGCCTGCGGTTATGAGAAGGTGTCGTCGCAAGTGAGCGAAGCACTGCCCGGCCACATGAAGGAAATCTTCATTGGTGAAGGCAAGAACAAAAAGAAGTTGGCCGACAACGCAGAACATTTGTGGCATCAAGTGGTGGCGTATGCCAAGCACCACAGCCAGCCTGAGAAGCAATCAGCACGTGCATGGCACCTGTTCAAGCAGATCACCGGCCAAGAGACACAGTGGGCATTCTCGAAAGCCCCAGCAGTTGAGATCACCAAAAACGTGTACAACAAGATTCAGCAGATGAACATCGCGTTCAAAAAAGGAATGGGGGCACGTAAATGAGTTTCATCAACTTTGCACGGGCGCACGGTGTGGCCATCGATCCCCAGCGTCTGTATGCGTCCGACAAAATCAAACGCTGTGGCACGGTAGAGCGCCCAAACTCAGGCAATGGTGCCTACTTCTGGGATGGCCAGCGTGGATGGGTCATGGACTGGTCAGGAGAGGCCAGAGTGATCTGGTACGAAGACCCGCATGCCAAGCCTTGGACTGACGACGAAAAGCGCGCATGGGCCGCAAAAAGGGCCTCAGCGGCCACTGAGCAGGAGAAGAAGTACCAGAACGCCGCATTCCAAGCCGACATCACCCTGCGCAGTGCCAAGTACGACCACCATGGCTACCTTGAGATCAAAGGGTTTAAGGAGACCCGTGGGCTGGTGCTAGACGACAAACTGCTGATCCCTATGCGCAACGTGTCAACCAACCGTTTACAGGGCTACCAGTCGATCCGTTGGGATATGGACAAGCGCGAGTATGAAAAGAAAATGCTTCACGGTATGCGCGCCAAGAATGCGGTGCTATACCTTGGCGACCGAAACAACGAAGAGTCGTGGCTGGTCGAGGGCTTTGCCACCGGGCTGTCGGTGCGTCATGCTCTGCGCAGTGTGGGCATCCCGGCATCAGTAGTGATCTGCTTTAGCGCCAGCAACATGATTCAAGTGGCCGATCAGATCAAGGGCAAGCGGTTTATTTTTGCTGACAACGACGAGAGCAAGACGGGTGAGAAGTCTGCGATACAAACAGGCTTGCCGTGGACGATGGCCGACAAAGTTGGCTGGGATGCCAACGATCTGCACATGAAGGACAGTTTGTTCTCAGTTGTTGCAAAAATGATGGAGGCTCGACAGAGGGAAATGGTTTATTTTTAAGGGGGTTGACACGGGTTGTTGAAATCCGTTTAAAATCCTTGCAAATACTGCGACTGGAAACCGCAGTGAGAAAGCTGTTAAGTCAGGCTCCGACCCCGACTGGGGTGTCGTCTCTTCACAAGAGAGATGGTTTCCACCGGGGTCTGTCTTAACAGCTTTTTTTGTTTTTGTTCTCGCTGAATCGGACGCGCACTGGCGGTAGCGATCAGGGACACCTCTACTACGGGAAAGACGCTGAGAGAGAGGGAAGGGTGGCGAAGTGAGTGCCCTTGCGTTGAACGACTGACGGGTCAGGTAACTCCGACGGGTATCTGTGAAGGCTCATCTCCTCTGGGGAGGGCTGAGTCTGTCCACCTCTGGGTATCAAGGGATACAGAGTAAGGTTAAGTAAGTTATTCATAAGGGCCGGGCCGGGCCCATTTTTTTGTTTTTTAAATCTAACCTCATGTTAGACTGACGCAATTTAACGGAGAGAAAAATGGATCAACTTGAAGAGATGCACTACTTTGCCACGCCCGTGTATGTGGTGCATAAGCCTGAATTTATTGACATGGTTCGCACAGTGTCTATGCGCTACGAAGAAAAGTCGCGTGAGCGCAAAAAGAATCCTGACTACGTGAACCTCATGACCGGCAGTTATTCGCATGAGCCAGAGTTGCAAGACTTCTCGCAGTACGTTTCGCAGACCGCATGGAACATCCTTGCATCGCAGGGCTACAACATGGATCAGTTGGTGACGTACTTCACCGAGATGTGGACGCAAGAGCACAACCACTTGTCATCCATGGAGACCCATGTTCACGGGGCTGGATGCCAGATCAGCGCGTTCTTTTTTATTGATGTACCCGACAAGGCCTGCAAGCTGGTTGTGCATGATCCAAGGCCCGGCAAAGTGATCATCAACCTGCCTGAAAAGGACGCAAGCAACATCACTCTGGGTTCACACCAGATCGTGTTCACACCCCAGCCCGGCGCATTGATTTTGATTAACGCATGGGTGCCACACTCGTTCACCAAAAACATGGGCAATGAGTCGATGAGATTCGTTCACATGAACCTGAGCGTGGCCGTCAACGAAGAGGCCAAAGAAGAAAAGTCTGTGGAGATTTTATGAAAATCCGTGTGCGTTTTAACAAGTCCCGTGGCCAAGAAGGAAGGGGCACAGTCGATCATGCATGGCGTGTGTTTGTGGGCAAGAAAGAGTACCTTGCAAAGCACGTTGTGTTCACCATTCCATGCCGCAGTGACAAAGAGTGTTGCTCGGACGATTGGAACATGGTGGCCGATGGCCAAATACAAATTGACCGAGAGACAGCAACAGTAATTATTGTTGCAGAGTAATCTAATTGCGTGTTAGACTCTCCTGACCACAGCAAGTGGGATAAAAGGAGAATCAAGTGAACATGTTTGATGATTACGAAGCTGAGTTGCTCAAAAAGTTTCAGGCCATCACCCCGGAACAATTAGCGGAGGAAGAGCGCCGCCGCAAAGTGAAGCGTGACTACGAAGCACTGCACACGCCCATCGAGACCGATGAAGACCGTGCTGATACAGACGAGTACCCAGTGGAGGACGACGAATGACCACGTACTCACACTGGGACGTTTTGCTGGCAAGTCCCACTGAGCCTTTGCCGCTCAAGAAGCGCCAGTATCAAATGGGCCTAATGCTCAAGGCATTGGAGAACTGCAAGACCAAGCCATCTGTGCATGACATTGCGGCTTTGTCCACGGCCGTAGACCTTATGGAAACCCTGCGCGACATGGGGCACTTGGAAGACAACGAGAAGGCCTTAGAAGACGCAATGATTGCGTTGATGCATGAGAACCCCAACGACATTGAGATACGCATGCTTGAGGGCATTCTGGAGGACTACCAGATGGTCATGGATAACCTGCCGGCACGCACCATGATTGCGGCTCATAGAGAGACCGAGAAGCGCCTTGAAAAGCACAAGGTGGCCGCATGAACCTCACACCCATGACAGAAGAAGAACTTGAGATCGCCATCACTGTGCATGCACGCAGGCGCAAGGTGTTCATTGAAGAGGGCTTGTGCGAAGAGCAAGCGTGGGACTTGGCCGAGAAAATGTTTGACCGCGACAGAGACATTGGCGACGACCGCCGTGTTTGTTTTGAGTGCAAGAACCACGTTGACAAACACTGCATCGCATACACCGACAAGTTTGGCAAACCAACAATGCAGTTGCGTTTCATTTTGCAACGCTGTCCCAAGTTCATTCTCAAAGGCAAGAAACCTTTGACCGACGAAGAGCGCCATCAAATCAATGCATCCAACCAACATCAGGAGAGAGACGAATGATTAAGACACCACGCCAAAAAATTTTTTGGGCAATTCTTTTATTGCCATTTGTATTTTCTGCATCGCTTGAATTTTTACCAACTTGGGTTGCAGTTCCGATTGCATTTATCTGTGGCACGTTCTGGCTATCCGCTATCGTGACCTTGCGTTACTTACCACCGAAAGCCAAAGATGAGAACACTGGGAATTGATCCGGGCGCGACAGGCGCAATTGTGTTGTTGGAGGATGGCCAGCCCATTGAATGGACTGCGATGCCCACCATCAAGATTGGCACGGCCACTCGCGTGAATGCGGCGGCTCTGACCGACTTCATTGCATCGTGTTGTTGTGACCATGTGTTCGTTGAGCAGGTGCATGCAATGCCCGGCCAAGGCGTGACATCAATGTTCAACTTTGGCCACTCATGCGGCACCGTCATGGGTGTGCTGGGCGCGATGTGCATACCGCACACCATGGTGACACCGCAGGCATGGAAAAAGACCGCAGGCTTGATTGGCACCGATAAGGACGCCGCACGAGCACGTGCAATCCAACTGTGGCCCAAGTGGCGTGAGTTGGATAAGAAGGGTAAGGGTCAAGCACTGGCCGACGCCGCATTGATTGCAAGGCATGGCCATGGCAATTGAACTTGCAGAAGATATACCGTTCTTTGTCGTAAGAGAGAACACTATCACGCATCGCAACCCCAAGACGATCACCGACGGCATCATGGTGTGCCAAGAAGCCTACATCGAGATCAACACCAAACACATGCGATCGGACTTTGTGCAACGCTTGATGTACCACATGGGCAAAGGGCACATCAAGGTGCGCATGGCAGAGAAGAAGGAGACGACATGAACCAGAAGGACATCAACGACGCAGTGGACTACCTGTACACCCACGGGCGCAAGTATGCAGAGGCAAAGGCACACCGGGTGTACCTCGAAGAGTATCGCAAGAGTCAGAAGGCAATGCTCATGAAGGCGGCACTGTCTGACGGGCGCGCTAAATCGGCCGCAGTGGCCGAGATTGAGGCTTATGCAGACCCAGCCTACATCGAGGTGCTAAAGGGCCTAGAAGCGGCCGTGGAGGCCGAGGAGACATATCGCTGGGGCTTGGTAAGCGCACAGTCCAGAATCGACGTGTGGCGCTCTCAGGAGGCCAGCAATAGAACGTTTGATCGGGCTGTTGCATGAATGGTAGTTACAACAAGGCCGAGCGCAGGTGGGTGGAGTTGGTCAAAGAGCAACCCTGCTCTATCTGCGGGTTGGACGGCCCCTCTGACGCACACCACATCAAGCAAGGGAACCACTACACCGTGGTGGCCCTGTGCAAGTCATGCCATCAGGGGAGCAAGATGGGGTGGCATGGCGAGAAAAGAGCGTGGGCAATTGCCAAGATGGAGCCCATCGATGCCCTAAACGTGACTGTAAGCAACGTCTTTACTAATCTGATTAGTAAATAGTTTGTTTTCAAAAATGGCCTGTTTTGTGCAAAAACAACGGCCAAAAAAACTTTTTTTACTTTTTTTCAACTTTTTTTTAAAAAAGGCTTGCACATAGAATCTAACTTCGTGTTAGAATTCTTTCACGGTCAACGAGATCGGTTTATTTAAGGAGATTCACATGACAGCAGTTCAAGCAACCATCCAAGCCCTCGCAACTATCGAGAGCCTCAGCAACGACATCGATACACTCTTCGTGTTAGATCGTCAACAAAAAGTATTGGCCGCTCAGGTCAAAGAACTCAAAGACAACATCGCCAACACATACGGCGAGACTTCTAAAGATGCCAACGGCAAACAAGTCCCACACCGTGGCGAGAAGTACGGCGCTACTGTTGTTATCGCCAACGTCAAAGGCACTGTCGATTACGACGCGCTGATCAAGCACTTCGGCATCACCGAAGCACAACTCGACTCCTTCCGCAAAGAAGGTTCTGCACGTATCACCGTTACACCAACGGCCTAATTCAACCGGGGGCTTCGGCCCCCATCAGGAGAACGATATGAAAAAAGTTACCAAGTGGACAAAGTGCTTCGTAGTACAAATTCAAGAGAACGGCAACTGGAAAACCAAGACTCAGCCAGTCACCGAATTGCAGGCCATCCGTCTCATGCTTCAACAGCGTATCTTGCGCCACTTTTACGAGCGCAATGAAGCCCGTGTATTTCAAATTGAAACCGTATAACTGGAGAACATCATGAAAATCAAAGTCACAGCACACATTTATTTCAGCAAGTACTCATGGGAAAACAATGGCGAGTTCCTTTTGTTTTACGCAAAAATAGAAGGCAACGAGAACATGGTGTATGTCTCAACTCAAGAGGTTGAAGTTGAAGTGCCGGAAAATTTTGACCCACGCGCACTGCAAATTGCCGCCTTGGAAGCGCAAAAGCAAAAAGCCATGGCCGACTTTCAAAAGTCTGTGGACGACATCAACGAGCGCATCAGCAAACTGCAAGCCATCACATATACCGCATAAGGAGAACATCATGAATGCAGGAACACAAACAGGAAGTCTGGTCAATCATTTGTACAGCCGCATGACCATCGGCGCACCTGAGCCCACTGTGGGCATGGGCGTGACCATGTTGTCGTGGACTGACCGCGACGCCGGCACCATTGTTGAAGTCAACAACAAGAAGCGTTACATCGCCGTCACCGAAGACAGCAAGGTGCGCCTCGACAACAACGGCATTAGCGAGTCGCAAGAGTACAAGTACACCGCCGTGATGGATGGCCACCGCTACTACTACCGTAAGGACAGAAAGGGCCAGTGGCGCCGTTGTTACTACAACGAGAACGGCCGGCTGGTGTTCGGCACCGGTGGCTTGATCATTGGCCATCGTGAGTCTTACTATGACTTTTCATTCTGAGAGGACACAATGAACATTCATCCAACCATAAAACTTTGGGGAGTGATCATTTTGATCCTCCTCGCCTACTACCTTGCGAAGGATTGACATGAATGAGAAAAAAGAACTGAGCGGCTTGGCCCGACAAATACTTGGCAACTCTGGTGCCGTTAAGTTTTACACCCAACAAGAGTTTGATGACGCTATGACCATTGCCAAGGCCGAGATCATGACTGTGGCCATTCAAACCAGCAAGCAGGCCATCTTCATTGAGCGGCAGGCCTGCGCTGATTTGGCCTTTGAGGCTGGCTTTGAAGAGTTGGCCCAAGCCATCCGCAACCGTATACCCAGCCAAAGGCAATGACATGGACAAACGTGAGATCGACGCGATACAAAAGATCAGCGAATCACTTGAGATTCGTGTTAGCCAAACCCTCAATGACGCAATGGAGCAATACGACGAGGGCGTGGCCCTTAACGTCCTGATCAACGTGAGCACCAGCATGCTGGCCAAGGCCCTGATCATGACCGACCCCAGCAACCGGGACAACGTCGAGAACATAGCCTTCAGGATCGTGCAAATGAAGGTGGATGAGGGTCATGCCGCTGTCGAGTCCCTGATGGCCATTTCCAAGGCAATGGTGCCAAAAGGCGGGGTTTTTACCTGCCAACCCACACCCCCCAAAAAAAATTAAAAATAATTTTAAAAAAGTGTTGACGCAAGACTCTAACTTCGTGTTAGAATTCTTCTCACTGCAATACAGCAGGTTTATTTAGGAGATCAACATGAAATATCAATACAACGACGGTGGACGCAAAGCCGCAGGTTTCAAGGGCACAGCAGGTGACTGTGGTGCTCGTGCAATGGCCATTGCATTGGGCCTTGACTACACAGCAGTCTACAAAGAACTGGCCCAAGCCAACGCCGATAACGGCCGTGCAAAGTCAGCACGCAATGGCATCATGAAAGACGTGTACACAGACGTGCTCAAGCGTTACGGCTGGGTGTGGGTCAAGGCACCACAATTCTCAGGCCGTAAGGCACGTTGCAGTGACATGCCAGCAGGCGTGGTGATTGCCAAGCAGGCCCACCACTTCGTGGCAGTGATTGACGGTGTGGCCAACGACGCATGGGACTGCACAGGACGCATGGTCTACGGGTACTGGGCAAAGCAATAAATCAACGGGGGCTCCGGCCCCCAAGTCACTGCACTTACGCAGGTTTATCAAGGAGAAAATCATGGCTAAATATTGGAACGAGCAGGGTACATACCAAAACATCGCAGAAGCCCTTCAGAGGCTCATCCCGGCGATTGGTGAGGTGCCTGAGGGTAAGACTACTAACAAGCATCTGGAACGCTTCAGACGCGCTCAGAACTGCTACTACGACCTGTACAACAACGGCCTGTGCAATCGGGCGCGTGAGTTCAGTACCCTGTTCCGCATCCCCGGCGTGCCCCGCGAGATCAAGCAGAATTACGGTTACAACTTCTTGGTGTCATCTGCAACTGAGGACGCCATCGACGCCAAGATGGATCAATTCATTCTGTTGGCGCAGGCTGAACAAATTGCTTTGGGAAAAGTGTTGACACCACAATCTAATTCCGTGTTAGAATCTTAATCACTGCAATGAGCAGGTTTATTTAGGAGCAAAAATCATGAAAGTAGTATTCAGAAAATTTTGGGCAACGAGCGATAAAGAGGTCTTTGTCAATGGTGAGTCTGTAGGCTTGATGCACGTCACCAAGCACGGCTGGGGATCGAATAAAAATTCTCCATCACAAAGCTGGGTGTTCAGGGTGGACATTGACTCTGCGCTTGGCCGCAAGATTGCGTCAAAAATGAAGGGAAAGGCTTTTGATCGTTACGATTACTACAAGGACATCAAAGCTGACTTTTTGAATGCTGTTGCCATACTCGAAGACGAGCAGGCAGAGTGGGAAATGATGATGTATGAATCTAAAGCAAATGCGTAAGGAGACGACCATGAAGCGCAAATACATCAAAGCATTTAACGCACTCAAAAAGTTGGGTGTGCCAGTTTATGAACGTGACGACATGGACGGCCGGTTTCAGATCAGCGCAGAAGACCCAGAGTCTTACAAGTGGGCCGACTACTATGACGGATACTTGCAACCCAATTGGGTGTTCGGTGTCAATCCAAAGATTGATGCAGTTTTGAGCAAGAGTGGATTGTTTGCTGAGTGGATCAACCCCGGTGAACTTGGTGTGTACGAAGCATAAGGAGAACAACATGGAAGACTTCAAAGCAATGGCCAAGATGGTCATCGAAACAACCGCCAAGGCGCACAGCCTGATGGCCTACTGCGACTACATCGCCCACATCATCTCAGGCAAGCTAAAGACACACGACAGCGAGAGCCTGCTGTCCGTGGTGACCAGCCCGAAGTACGACGTGACACCCGATGGCAAGTTTGCCAGCACCAAAAAGACCATCATGGTTCACGACCGTTACGGCAAGCAATACCGCATCACAGTGGAGGAAGCATGACCACACTGTGTGAAATATCCTTCTGCATCTTTGGCATGCTTGGCGCCCTTGGCTTTGGCGTACTGGCAGGATGGCTTGGTGGCTTCGTTCACGGCTCATTCTGGAGGCAGAAATGAACCGCCTAGAAATCGACGAAATGATGCGCCATCTGCCCAGCCAACAACCCACCGAAACCACTACCCAAAAGTTCATCATTGGCATGTGGTTCGTCATGTTCCTAATTTTGTGCGTTTATGCACCCGACATCCGTTACCAACCAACTGAGGAGAAAACCCATGGCAACAGCCAAGAAAACACCAGCCAAGAAGGTTGCCGCAAAGGCACCAGCCAAGAAAGCACCCGTGAAGGCCCCCAAACGGCCCGTGGCGGCCTCAAAACCTGAGGAGCGTACCTTTGCCATGCCCAAGGAGGTTCAAGAGTGGATAGAGCGCGCATCCAGCACGATGAAGCACCAAGCCACCCAGATCGCCACCATGAAGGAGGAGATCGTCCAATTGAAGGCGTACAAGAAGTTTGCCGCAAACAAGATTCAGGGGATGAGTTATGAGTGAATACGAAGGCGGCGAATGCCAACAAAAGCACACGACCAAAGACGTGTCATTCAAAATGCCCAAGCACAACAGCGTGCTCAAGTTCTTCAACCAAGACGGTGACGAAGTAGGCATGCTGGACTTCAATGGCCCCGGACTATTGTTCGAGGGCGTGGCCGACTTGAGCGCCATCACCTTCATGGATCACGTGAGCAAACAGTTCCAAGCGCGCTTAAAAGCCGAATACGATAAAGGCTTCAAAGACGGTAAGGCTTCACAAACCACCGGGTGAAGAGTTAAACTTCCAGTTATGCGCTGAAACTATTGCGCGACAAAGGACTGGAATATGACCGAAAAGAAAACCAAAGAGCCCGTGACCCAAGAGTCATTGGAGCGCGAATTGGCCACAATCGCCAAGGAAGTCGCCGCCCCAAAAAACAAGGGCGGTAGACCAACCAAATACAGCCCAGAACTCGTAGACGAGATATGCACAAGGCTTTCACTAGGGGAAGGACTGGCATCGATCTGTAAGGACGCAAACATGCCAGCACAAAGCCAGATATACGTCTGGTTGCAGAGGCACCCTGAGTTTCAGGAGTCGTACACACGTGCGCGCGAGGAGCAGGCCGAGACCCACGCTGATCAGATTGTGGCGATTGCCGACGAGACGCCTGCCCTGCTGGAGGTGAAGGACAAAGAAGGCAACGTAGTGGACATCAAGCTGGACTCGGCCTACATCGCGTGGCAGAAGCAACGCATCGACGCCCGAAAGTGGAATGCCGCCAAGCAACGGCCAAAGAAGTACGGCGACCGTGTCACCCATGGTGGAGACGACGAGAGCCCTATGGTGGTCGAGCACAACTTGAACGTGTTTGGCGATTTACTCAAGGCCATCAAACTACAGCGCCAATCTGAAGCATGAGCACCGTAGACGCTATCCTCGAAGACCAAGAGTATCTCGACGAGGAATACGTCAAGCTGTCCCCTATTGCGCAGGCGGTAGTCAACTGGCAAATGAAATGGCAAAGGGAGGCCCACAAGCACCAGATCGAGCCCATGGGCGACCATTGGTCATGCTGGCTTCTCTTAGCGGGGAGAGGTGCCGGAAAATCGCGTGCGGCGGCCGAAACACTTGCATGGTGGGCATGGGAGCAACCCAACACCCGATGGCTGGTCTCCGCGCCCACGTCGGGTGACCTCAAAGGGGTTTGCTTTGAAGGGGACTCCGGATTGCTCAAAGTCATTCCACCTGAGTTGGTGGCCAAGTACAACTCCAGCCTGCATGAGATCACGCTGATCAATGGCACCCTGATTAAGGGCATCCCGGCGTCCGAGCCTGAGCGTTTCCGGGGGCCACAGTTCCATGGGGGCTGGTGCGATGAGTTGGCCGCTTGGGAGTACCTCAGAGAGTCTTGGGACATGATCCAGTTCGGTATCCGACTGGGTGAGCGCACCAAGCTGATCTGCTCAACCACACCTAAGCCAAAGGACGTGGTGCTGGAGTTGATTGACCGTGAGGGCGACGACGTGGTGATCACCCGCGCCAGCACGTACAGCAACATCGCCAACTTGGCCAAGTCATTCCAGAAGCAAATCTTGCAGTACGAGGGCACCAACCTTGGCCGGCAGGAGATTCACGCTGAGATCATCGACCCTGAGGAGGGCGGCATCGTCAGGCGCGAGTGGTTCCGTCTCTGGCCAGACGGCAAGCCCTTCCCCCGGCTGGAGTACGTGCTCCAGTCCTACGACTGCGCCACCAGCGACAAGACCATCAACGACCCGACAGGATGCATCACGCTGGGCGTGTTCAAGCCTGAGGACGGTGGCATGTGCGTCATGATCCTCGACTGCTGGCAAGACCACCTCCAGTACCCGCAACTGCGCCCCAAGGTCATCGACGAGTTCGAGACGGTCTACGGTGAGGGCAAGACCCGCAAGCTGGTGGACGTGATCCTCGTGGAGGACAAGAGCGCAGGCATCAGCCTGATCCAAGACTTACAGCAGGCCCACCTGCCCGTGATCGCGTACAACCCCGGCAGAGCCGACAAGGTGCAACGCCTATCCATCGTGGCCAACATTATCAAAGCCGGGCGCGTATGGGTGCCTGAGTCGTCCGTGCGCAAAGGGTTCGTCAAAGACTGGGCCGAGGGCATGGTCAGCCAGATATGCTCATTCCCAGAGGGCACCGTGCATGACGAGTTCGTAGACTGCATCAGCCAAGGCCTGCGCTACCTGCGCGACGCCGGGTGGATCAGCATCGACTTCTCCCGCAGGGACGAGATCGAAGAAGAAGACATCACCGACGCTGAGATATTCAACAGCCGGGGCCGGGAGAATCCATATGGAGCATAAACCTACTAATCCGATTAGTAAGTAGAAACCCGTACTAATCAGATTAGCATTACTACAAGGAAAAGAGAATGGCATATGAAGACTACATCCACATCAAAGTTGGAGCCGACTACGAAAAAGTCATCCAGCAAGACGGTGTGCGCACTACTGTGTGCGAGAACCGATACGAAGTTCTTGCCCAGCCCACAGGAGCCGTGCCTGAGCAACAGGCCGTCCAACAGTTTCGAGAATGGATTAGAGCGCGCAACGCCAAGGTCATGCAAGGAGTTGGGTGTGTGTCAGAGTGACCGACGGTGCCCTGATTGCCCAAACGCATGACCCCAAGGCATAATCTATGCAATTCCATCATGAGGTAACGCATGCCCATTCCTGAGCAATACCGCAAGCAACTTGAACAGCAACGGCAGTTGGCTGAGATGCGTTCGCAGTTGAGCAAGCAGTACGACAAAGAGATGGCCAGCAAGTACACCCGTGACATGCCGTCATTCAGTGAATGGCTGACCCAGCGCCAGCAAGGCAAGGCTGAGGGTGGTGACGTATTACCCCGTGAACAACGCGACGCCAACTTGGCTAAGTTCCTGCAAGACAGCGAGATCAAGCAAAGGCTGTACAGGGGCCAGCGCAAGGTGCCCAAAGTAGACAAGTTTGTCACCACGCAAGACCGGTCAACGCCATCGTTCACGGACGATCCTGAAGTCGCCAACGTGTACTCCCAGCAACTTGGATGGGACATCAAGCACGGGCCCGGATCGACCAGCGTGCCAGTGCATGTGCAAATGAAGAAGCCGTTCGATGTCAGGAAGCTGGGTGAGCATGTAACGCTGGAAGAATTTATCAACCAGATGGATCATGATTTGACTGTCCCACGTCACAAAAGCAAACTTGGATATGAAGACCTGTCAGACGTTTTAAGCACGCTTGATCACCACGTCATGAAGGGCGGTGCCAAGCACAGCATCGATGCTACCGACAAGCGCGGCCACTTCAGAGTCAGAAGTTTTGCGCAACTTGCAGACGAAGTAAGTGAAGCAGGCGGCAAAAAAGATGTCAGTCGAATTCTGGACGAGTTATTGCCAGAGGCATCAGTGGATGCATATGCATTGGCAGACTCGCATGAGGTCGTCAAGCAACTCAAAAAGCAAGGCTATGACGGCATGATTCACAAAGACGTGTTTGATGCTGGCATGCCGTACTACAAAGGCGACCCAAGCAAAATTGGCGAGGGATACGACGCCGAGCATACGATTGACGCATTCAGGCCCTTTCACCAGAACAAGATCAAGTCGGCTACTGGCAACCGTGGCACATACGACACCAATGAGAACGACATTACCAAGGCCAAGGGGGGCACAGTGAAAGAACCAAAGAGCACCGTCAAGGCTTACAAACTATTCCGTGTCCACCCAGATCATCCCGGCAAGCTGTTCCCATTGTTTGTGGACGCCAACACACCGGTGGAGATGAACAAGTGGGTGGACGCCAAAGAGGGCGAAATGCGTGGCAACAAGGTCAAGTCCAAGATCGGCGACCTTGCCTACCGTCCCGGCTGGCACGCTGGTGACCTGCCCATCGCCACCCACATCGGTGAGAAGTCTGACCCCAAACTGACCGCGCCCGACCGCCGTCCTGCCAACCATGCATGGGCTGAGGTGGAGATGCCTGATGACGTGGACTGGCAAGCTGAGGCCACCAAGCGCGGCACCAATGCACAAGGCAAGGTGGTGCCCGTCAAGGCACACATCACCGACCAGATACCCAAGGGCGGCCATTACCGATACAAGACCAATCCCAACATGACCGGCAGTTGGTTGATCGGTGGATCGATGAAGGTCAACAAGGTGCTGTCAGACGCTGAGGTGTCCCGCATCAACAAAGCCGCCGGCACGTCAGACCTGCCCCGCGCCTAGCCCTTCAAGAAGAAGGACTTCGGCTTTGCCAAAGGCGGCACCGTGGCACCTGACGAGTGGAAGGCCGAAGAGCATGTGAATTACTCCAAAGGCAAAGAGATTAGCAACCCGTTTGACTACGAGAATGCTGACCACGTCGAGACGGTGTCAGAGATTGCCGCCAAGCACAAAGACTTCAACAAGATTCCCGATGTGGCCAAGCACTTGGCAACCACGCTGGCCACAGGCAACTGGAAGCACATCGAAGACCCACGTATTCAAGACGCCATCAAGCAGGCTGGCCATGATGGCTACCACGTCGCTGAGAAGACTGGCAAAGACTCATACGCAATCAAAAAAGCAAAGGGAGGCTATGTGCAACCATCATTGGCCAAAATGAAGCTGGCGCTGGCTCAAAAGAGCAGTAGCGTTGACCTAAAAAATGTTGGAGTGAATGAGGCACCAAACATGTCGCCCAAACACTTCTTCCCACCTGAGACCAGCGACATTGGTTTCCCCAGCCCCGGCGGCGTGGCAACTACACGTGGCATGCCCATCGGTGGTGTTGACATGAGCCAGATGCAGGGTGGCCAACAATTGATGCCCACACCTCCTCAGCCCCCGCAAGGCGCGCCCGGTCAACCGCCCGGTGCCCCACCGCCCGGCGGCCCTGCTGGAGGCCCACCCGGCGCTCCTATGGGTGCCCCACAAGGCCTAACACCGCCCATGGGTAACATGCTGTCAATGACGCCCCAAGGACAAGCCATGAACGCTCTTGGTGCCCAAAAGCTGGCCAAGGGTGGCCAACCGTCCGTGGACGACATGAAAGCTGAGATGGCGGCCAAAAAGCCCTCAGCGCAAGACAAGCGCGTCACCATCAAGGCTGAAGGTTCTGGTGGCGTCAAAGGCATCGTGGTGCCCCGTCATACGCTGGAAGGCAACGCCAAAGTGGGCGCGATAGGCCTGCATGAGATGAACGAGGCACGCGCCAAGGTTTATGGTGACGAGCACCGTGATCCGCTGACGCTGAACAAGATTGCCCAGCAACACCGCGACACGTTGAAAGAGCACTTTGCCAAGCCATTGGAAGAGCAGACTGCCGCCGAAGAGGCCGCACTCAATCGTCTGCGTGAAGCCAAGCACATTGGCAAGAACGCCAACACATTGGACGAGTCAGAGAAGCTGGACACCGTGCGCCACGAGCACGACGAAGAAGGCCGCACACACATTGGCTTTGCATCTAAAGGTGTTGCTGGCCACGCCCTGTACACATCGGGCAAAGGCAAAGACACCAAGTACCAAGTGATCAACACCTGCCCCGGCCAAACCGAGGGATGTGGTGGTGGTAAAGACGCTGAGGGCATCGTTGACACCAAGAAGGGCACATGCTTCGCGCCCAATGCTGAGTCGCAATATGCTGGTGCCGCCACACGCCGCGCCGCACATGAGCAGGCCAAGCACGACCCCAAGATGACCAACGACTGGATACTGGCTCACACTGGCTCACTGCGCAACGCCGCACGCCTTGCAGACAAGAGCAACCAGCGCCTGCTGTTCCGTCCCAATGTGGTGGACGAAACTGACGTGTCATCACGTCACGCCATCCGTCATTTGAACGAACAGCGCAAGATGGATGACAAGCCACCAATCATCGCCAACTCATACGGTAAGACCAATGAGTTGCATGACCCTGAGAACGGTTACTACGTCACCCACTCCAACGTGGGCCCCAAGGTCAAGAAGGGCCAAGAGATCAGCGAGAACGTTGGGCGCGATAAAGCACGTGTGCGCAACACCATTTTGGCCGCTGATAACAAGGGCGACTTCACTAATGAGCAGGGCAACAAGACACCGCCCAAGGGCTCTTACATGGTGACTGACGTGAAGCGTGGCTCACCCATGGCCAAGAAGATGGAACAGCACATCACTCACGCCAAATACTGGACAACAGGACGCCCTGAAAATGAGTTGACCCATGAAGAGCGCGCAGAAGGCCCAGAAGGCCACTACAGCGGCTCTGGACGCAAGACTTCAGAGGACAAGGCCCACTACGGCCACACAACCCACGAAGGCCTGCGCTACGACTACCAGCGCCAGCACATCCTGCACCCACGACTGGTGCAGGTTGGCCAGAACAAAGACGGCACGCCACACATGATCCCAACCGACTCACGGTTCAAGGACACTGAGTTCTTGCCAAAGAATCGCTTCAAGACCAAGAACGGCAAAGAAGCTGGCCACATCTTGATGACCACGCCCACTGAGTCAACCAGCAACATTGGTCACCAGACATCATTCACTCACAACGTGAGCGACAAGCACATTGAGCACGCCATGAAAAACAATGGTGAGTACGAGATTGACAAGCCAGAAGATCAAGCCAAGGCAAAAGGCAAAGAGTACGTTGCACCGCAGGCAATCAAGTTCTATGCTGAGGGTGGATCAGTTGATGGCCGTCACCGTGGCTTTGCTCACGACGACTTCCACGCATTCCCTGAGCAGAACGTTGTGGCCCAGCGCCACATGGCCATGCGTCACGGTGAAGACGAGCACAAACCCGCCGCTCAGAAGAAGGCTGTTGTTGTTCACAAGAATGCTGGGACAATGCGGTATGAGATGGCAATGAACAAAAAGGCTAAATGATGTCAGAACAAAATCCAGACGAAATCGGTATTCAAGAGCAAGAAGACGGCAGTGCGCTTGTCGATCTGCCTGAGATGGAGATGGAAGAGCAGGACGACGGCTCGGCCATTGTCACGATTGAAGACGGCCCGGAATTCAATCCTGAGTTCTACGACAACCTTGCAGACACTATTGACCCCAGCGAACTAACCACGCTGGCATTCAGATACCTTGATTTACTTGAGACGGACAAAGAAGCGCGGTCACTGCGCGATAAGCAATATGAAGAAGGCATTCGACGCACTGGCATGGGCAATGATGCCCCCGGTGGCGCTACCTTTATGGGCGCATCTAAGGTGGTTCACCCTGCCATGGCTGAGGGTTGCGTGGACTTTGCCAGCCGTGCCATTAAGGAGATGTTCCCGCCTGATGGCCCTGTCAAGACGAAGATTCTTGGCAAGATGGACGACCTCAAGTCGGCAAAGTCAGAGCGCAAACGTGATTACCTGAACTGGCAGATCACTGACCAGATTGAAGAGTTCAAGGACGAGCAAGAGCAATTGCTTACCCAGTTGCCATTGGGTGGCTCACAGTACTTCAAACTCTGGTTTGACGAGCAGAAAAAGCGCCCATGCGTGGAGTTCTTGCCTATCGACCGGGTGATCCTACCGTTTGCGGCAACCAACTTCTACACAGCCCAGCGCGCCGCTGAAGTTCACGAGATCACGCAGTACGAGTTTGAGCGCCGCATCCGCACTGGCATGTACCGCGACGTGAACTACGTCAAAGCCTCTGGCACTTTAGATCAAAACAAAGTCGAGCAAGCCAACAACAAAATTGAAGGCAAGCAGTTTGAAGACAATAAGGATGGCCTGCGTAAGGTCTATCACATCTACTGCTACTTGGAGTTGGAAGACGATAAGAAAACCAAAGGCGAGTACGCACCCTACATCTTGATGGTCGATGAACTCGACAACCAAGTGGTGGGCCTGTATCGCAACTGGGAAGAAGTTGACAAAACCCGCACCAAACTGGACTGGGTTGTTGAGTTCAAATTCATCCCATGGCGCGGCGCATACGCTATTGGGCTACCTCACCTCATCGGAGGCCTCAGCGCGGCCTTGACGGGCGCTTTGCGTGCCTTGCTGGACACTGCGCACATCAACAACTCGGCCACCATGCTGAAGTTGAAGGGCGCGAAGATCAGTGGCCAGTCTCAGCAGGTCGATGTCACCCAGATCATTGAGATTGAAGGCGCGCCCGGCGTGCAAGACATTCGCCAGATTGCCATGCCTATGCCGTTCAACCCACCCAGCCCCGTGCTGTTTGAGTTGTTGGGATGGCTGGATACGGCCGCCAAAGGCGTGGTCACATCAAGCGAAGAAAAGATTGCAGACGTTACCAGCAACGCGCCCGTAGGCACGACACAGGCTTTGATTGAGCAAGGTGCGGCGGTGTTCTCATCGATCCACGCACGCATGCACGACTCGCAAGCCCGTGTGCTGAAGATTCTGTGCCGCTTGAACCGCTGGCACTTTGATGAGATGAAGAAGGGCGACGTTGTTGCCGATCTGGAAATCACCCGCGAAGACTTTGACAAGAACACCGACGTGGTGCCCGTGTCTGATCCTCACATCTTCTCCGAGACTCAGCGCATGGCACAGAACCAAGCCGTGCTGGCGCTGGCCGAGAAGCATCCTGAGCAGTTTAACATCAGCGCCGTCCTAAGCCGCATGCTCAAGCAAATGAAGGTGCCAAACATCAACGAGTTAATGAAGGACGTACCAGCCCCAGAACAGCGTACATCGGCTGACGAGAACGCCGCATTGCTTATTGGCCAACCAGCCTATGCGTACTTGCAACAAGATCACATCGCACACATTCAGGATCACCTGCAATTTGCTTTGAATCCATTCTTGGGCCAGTCACCATTTGCAGACCCAAACTACCTGAACAACCTCATCGAGCACTTGAAGCAACACATGACGTTGTGGTACCTCAATCGTTCAAACGGTTACGTGCAGGACTCTGTTGGCAAGCCAGTGGATGACTACGACGATCCAGCACTCACGGCCACCATCGACAAGGTATACACCACCATTGGCGCGCACGTCATGCTGGATACCCAGCAAGTGTTTGGTCAGTTCCAGCAGGCCATTACGCAGATCATTCAGATGGCCCAGCAACGCAAGAACGCACCTGCGGCATTGCCACCTGACGCACAAGTTGTCAAGGACACCAACATGGCCGAGACACAGCGTAAGACTGCCAAGGATCAAGCCGACATCAAGTTGGCCCAAGATCGTTTGCAGAAAGACATGCAAGAACACCTCGATGACAATCAAACAAAGATTGCGATTGAGAACGCGAAATTGATGCATCAGCCTATCCAACCGATGGCTCCTGCTCAACCACCTGCGGCACCCGCCGCGCCCCTAATGCCACCTCAAGGAGAACCAAATGGCAACGTCTGATCAAGAACAAAAGAGCGTGCTCGTACCTCAGCACAAGCGTCTCGCCATGGGTGAGAAGCTAGATGGCCAATCCATGCAAGCTAAGGGCGGCAAAAGCCAGCCTGCCAAGCGTAGCGGTGGCTTGTCTGGTGCCAAGAAGTCAAATGCTTGAACAACTGATTCACAGAATCAAAATACGCCAAGCTGAGATTCATGTGTCCCTTGCACAAGGGGTGCCGGCATCTTGGGATGGCTACCAACGCATGGTCGGTGAATATCAAGGACTGCAAGCTACCTTGGACATGATCGATAACATGTTGGATGAGGATAAAAATAGAGATTGATAGCCCCACTCCGGGGTGAGACCGCGCTGACTAAGCGCATAACGATGCACCTGAGATATGGTGTTTAGGAGTTGATGATGAGTGAGAAAGAGAAAATCATGGCCTTCGAGGCCACGCACGACACGCCTGACCCGCAAGAGTTGGCGTGGGCATTTCCAGATGTGAATCCGGGAATGGCACCGCTTGGAGGACGAGTAATCGTTCAACTGCGGCGCATTAAAAAGAAAACAGGACGCATCGTTCTGGTCGAAGAGACCAAAGAGAACGAAAAATGGAACAACATGATTGGCAAAGTCATCGCGTTGGGGCCATTGGCGTACAAAAATCGTGACACCATGACCGCATGGCCTGAGGGCGCGTGGGCACAGGTAGGCGATTTCGTCCGAGTCCCCAAATGGGGCGGTGATCGTTGGGAAATAAAAAACCCTGAAGGTGACCAAGACGAAGACCCGGTGCTGTTTATGACGTTGAACGACCACGAGTTGATCGCCACCGTCACAAGCAACCCACTTTCTTTTAAAGCCTACGTCTAACAGGAGGGAACAATGGCTGATCCAAACGATAAACAGGAAGATATTGCGATCATGGAGGAGCAAGATGGCTCCGCAGTGGTCGATTTGCCTGAAAAAATGCTTCAAGGTGAAAACTTTGACGAAAAAGCAGATGGTGGCAATGTCCGTGATGACGATGCAGACCATCCAGATGACGATGATGAGTTGCGTGCGGCTAAACGTGGCCGCCGTAGGGCCAAAAAAGACCTGATTCGCAAGACAAATCAGGAAAAAGACGCCCGTCTGACGCAACTACAGCGTGAAAACGAAGAATTCAAGCGTCGCTTGGGCCAATTGGAGCGAAATACCAAGTCAGAGCACTTGGTTCGCATCGATAAAGGCATTGAGGACGCTCAAACAAGGCTTGAATACGCCAAGATGAAGCTGTCTGAGGCTACTCAGAACGGTGATGGCGAGGCAATGGTCGAAGCACAGACCATGTGGCAGGCCGCGCAAGAGGAAGCACGTAATTTGATGTCACTGCGCCAGCAGGCTGACCAAGAATTGCGCCGCCCTCAGCAGGATAACTCTGAGTTGCCTGATCCACAGGTTCAAAAGCTGGCCGCCCAGTGGATGCGCCGCAATAAATGGTACAACCCAGCGGCTACAGACCCTGATAGCCGTATTGCCAAGAAGATTGATGAGGTCATGTCTACGCAAGGCTGGAACCCAACCGATCCCGATTATTGGGAAGAGTTAGATAGCCGCTTGCAAAGAGAGTTACCTCACCGCTACAATGATTCCAATGACAACGAATCCCGTGATGTCAGACGACCAAGGAATGTTGTGGGAAGTGCAGGACGCGAGGCTTCGGCCGCTTATGGTGGTTCTAACCGCACCCAATTTGTTTTATCTCCTGACCGAGTCAAGGCGATGAAAGAAGTGGGTGCTTGGGACAATCCTGAGCGCAAAGCACGAATGGTCAAGCAGTTCATTGAATTCGATCGTGTCAACGGTCGCCGCAACTAAATCTAAGGGGAAAACATCATGGAATCACGTCTTAAAAAATCTCTCAATGCTGGTGGCCGCAATGATCGCGCAAGCGAGGACGCAAGCCGCAAAGCACCTGAGGATAAGTTCATTTCAAAGCAGGAACGTCGCAAGATGTGGAGCGAGGAATGGACGCAATCAGCATTGCCAAAACTGCCCGACATGGATGGGTGGCACCTTTGCTGGCTTTCGACAACCAACAGCTACGACAGCATTGATAAGCGGATTCGCTTAGGGTACGTTCCCGTTAAATCGGATGAGTTACCCGGCTATGAAGACTATCGAGTGAAGTCAGGTGAGCATGTTGGATATATCTCATGTAACGAGATGTTGCTTTTCAAATTGCCCATGGATATTTTCCAAGAGATCATGACTTATCACCATCACGACCAACCTCGTGAAGAGGCTGAAAAGATTCGTGTTCAAGTGGAAAGCCTCCAAGGACAGCGTGACAGCAATGGTCGTTCACTTGCGAGTGTTGAAGGCGAAGGTATTGGCTCTCTTGATCAGCAACCCAACCGAACGCCCGTATTTTCGGGTTAACTAAGGAGTAAATTATGAGTGCAACCTCTGCTCCGTTTGGCTTGCGTCCTGCGTTCCATCCCTCTGGTTTGGATCGTGCTCAGGCGCTCGCTGGCGGCATCCCATCTGCATACAACACGGCCATTCTCAAGGGCCAGCCTGTACGCTATCAAACTACTGCCATTGGCGGTACTCTCGGAACCATCTGCCCCGCCACCACTTCTGGTGCTTGGGTTGGTGCTTTTGCTGGCGTTGAGTTTACAGACACCACAGGCCGTGCCCGTGTGTCTAACTACTGGCCTGCAAACACTGCATATACCACTGGTACATGCGTGGCTTACTTCTACAACGACCAAAACATCGTTTATGAAATTCAAGCCGATGGTTCAATGGCTCAAACCTCAATTGGTAATGAGTTCAACTTCACAAACGTAGCCGCTGGTTCCACAACCACAGGTTTGTCGCAAGCCACTTTGGGCTCTGCAACTGCCGTGGGCAATGGTTCACAAGGTCAGATGCGTGTTGTTGACATTGCTCCCTATCCGGGCAATGACTGGGGCGATGCTTACACAATCGTGCGCGTCGTATGTGCCAACTCGCAATTCTTCGGTGCTGTCACCGCAATTGCTTAACTAGCCAAGGAGTAAAAAATGGCCGCACCAATGCGCAGTACGGACTTTAGAAGCATCGTTGAACCAATTCTCAACGAGTGTTTTGACGGAGTCTATGATCAACGTGCCGACGAGTGGAGCCGTGTGTTCCGCGAAGAAGACGGCATTCCACGTAACTACCACGAAGAACCCGTCTTGTACGGTTTCGGAGCCGCACCTCAGTTACCTGACGGTACGCCCGTGACCTATCAACAAGGTGGTGTGCTCTTCTTGAAACGCTACCTGTACAAAGTGTACGGTCTTGCTTTCGCCTTGACTAAAGTCTTGGTTGAAGACGGCGACCACATCCGTATCGGTCAGGTGTATGCACGTCACTTGGCTCAGTCTTTGGTGGAAACCAAAGAACTGTTGGCCGCAAACGTGTTGAACACTGCGTTCAACAGCGCCAACCCCGGTGGCGACGGTGTGTCTTTGATTAACACATCGCACCCCATCGTTAACGGCACTTTCAGCAACCAATTGGCTACTGCCGCCAACTTGTCACAGACCTCTTTGGAACAATTGTTGATCCAAATTCGTCAAGCAGTTGACAACAACGGCAAGAAGATTCGTTTGGTTCCACGTCAATTGATCGTGGCTCCCGGCAACATTTTCCAAGCTGAAGTTTTGTTGAAGTCTGTGCTCCGCACAGGCAACGCAAACAACGACATCAACCCAGTTAAATCTATTGGTTTGCTGGACGAAGGTGCCGCTGTTCTGTCTCGTTTGACCAACCCTAGCGCGTTCTGGGTTCAGACCGATGCACCTGAAGGCTTTAAGCTGTTGATGCGTCGTCGTTTGGAGAAGACCATGGAAGGTGACTTCGAAACCGACACAATGCGTTACAAGGCTACCGAGCGTTATGACCTCGGCTTTACAGACCCACGTTGTGCTTTCGGCACACCCGGCGTCTAAAGTGACAGGGGCTGGTGTAAAAAGCCAGCCCTTTTTTTTAAACTGATCATGCTTTTCAAGGAGAAGATCAATGCCTCAATTTTCTGACGACCTATTCTTAGGCCCTGCACAGACCTACATGGGTACTGGCATCCGTAACTACTCAACCACCGCAACTGGTGGCACAGGTGGTTCTTCCTCTACAACTCTGACTGTGACTGCTGTGGGCTTTGGCGCACCAATCACTCTTGGAATGTTTGTTGACGGCACTAGCGTGACCGATGGCACTTACATCACTGCATTTGGCACTGGTACTGGTGGCACTGGCACTTACACGCTGAATCAAGCAATCAACGTGGCAAACACTACTGCGTTGACTCTTCATAATTTAGAGCCCTTTGATAATCCATCTCCTATGAGTTTGGGTGTTGGCCCCTTGGGTCGCATCTATGTGTGGGATGTGGTTCCTCAAGCCGCTGTGGCGAACAACATTGCCGCTTCACAAACTCCTGCCGCCGCTGGTTCATTGACGTTGACTGCTGGCACGAATGTGAAGTCGGTCATTACGACCTCTGGCACTTCTGCTTTGGCACTTGATATGCCTCGCGGTGTTCGCGTGACGACTGCAACTGCCGCAGTTGCCACTTTGTCCAGCGTCGTGATTGCCAACACAAGCGGCGGTATTACCTTTACTTCGCAATCTGGTTTGGTAACTGGTCAGCGTTTGACTATCTCTGGCACTTTGGGTGGCACAGGTACCATCACTGGCTACACAGACCCAACAACCTACGTCCTGACCGCTGTGACAGCCACTTCCGCAACCCTGACTACTACAGCAGGCGCGGCAGTTGTGACCACCGCAGGCACACCAACAGGTTTGACCTACACCTTGGGCGTGGCTCCTGTAACCGTGACCGTGTCTGGTTTTGACATTTACGGTCAAGCAATGAGCGAAGCAATTACTTCCAGCGCCGCTGTAAGCACCGCCGTGAATGGTTTGAAAGCCTTCTACCTCATCACCTCTGTAAGCGTGAGTGGCGCTACTGGTACTGCTCTGACTGTTGGCACAACCAATGTGTTGGGTATTCCAGTTCGCGTTCCTAACGTGGCTTATGTGGTTGGCGTTAAGAGCAACAACACCTTGGCGCAAGATGCTGGTACGTTTGTGGCGGCTGACACCAATACTGCTACAACCACTACTGGTGACGTTCGCGGCACATATACCCCTGCCACTTCATCGAACGGCATCGTTCGTACCGTGATGGCAGTCCTGTTGCCAGCCATCGCTGTCGGCCCTAACGCAACCCGCGTTGGCGCTCTTGGCGTCAC
>Ga0181352_1000069_pt1 | contig 42706 bp, 66 predicted proteins | sample Fa13VDMLBSN_FD_130103 | JGI IMG/M metagenome (GOLD analysis project Ga0181352, IMG submission 130103) | Freshwater viral communities from Lake Michigan, USA - Fa13.VD.MLB.S.N | ecosystem: Environmental > Aquatic > Freshwater > Lake | place: USA: Michigan | collected 2013-09-23 | reverse complement strand
GACGGTGAAGCGGTACTGCTCACCACTCTTGTCGATGAAGCGGGCCGATCCCGGGCGGCCGATCTCCGATGAAGTTGTTGTCTTCCTGAAGACCGGCCCGGAGTATCGGACGTTCGCAGACTTCCTGATCAGTGGCGGATCATCGGGCTGGAAACTCTCCAAGCATCTTGAGGGCCGGTTGCCCACGGTGCAGCCGTTGGTGAATCCCTTGACGCTCGGCCTCCTACCCGAGGCGAGTTTCGCGCCGACTGTGCCGGGGTGCCAGCCGCCGACACCCACCCCGCCGCCAGTCCCGCCACCGAGCACGCCGCCCTATCCAGGCGATCCGGTGTTCGATGCAGTGGGGGTGGCGCTGTTTGCGGATTACGCGGAAGCGGGCCAGTCACCGAATCCAGAAATGGGGCGGTGGTTTGGGCGCACCATTTACGATTGGCTGGCGAAGGTCGTGCCGACGCTCGACGCCTCGATCGCGAAGCATCGGGCGGAATGGCGAGCGGCGTTGGGGTTACAACCATGAATCCATTAGTGTCGGCGTTGGTGGGTGCCGCGGTGCGGTGGCTGATTACCGTCGCGGCCGCGCAGGGTGTCGTGCTCAGCGATGATCTGGCGACCCAGATCGTGTTGGGAGTGGTCGCGCTCGGCACGCTCGGCTGGTCGTGGTGGCAGAAGCGCGGCCAGTCACAGGCGGTCGTGAAAGCTGCAGACACGGGCCTTGTCCCATGAGCCTCACCGACCAAGCGCACAAGGCCGCGATCGATCAGGTGAAGGCCGAGAAGCCGCAATCATTCACCGTGGGCGGGAGCTTTGACGGCAAGAAGCTGCAGGGCGGCGTGACGTTCAACCGGTCGTGGGCGAACGGCTGGGGCGCGACGGCCTACGCGCGGGCGTGGTGGGATGATCTGCCCGTCTCGACACACACGAAGAAGCCACAGGTGGCGGCGGGTGGCGAAGTCTCCAAGCGGTTCTAAGCCCGCCTGTCCCTACTGCGACACGACGCAAGCCCCGGAAGAAGTCGCGCCGGGCGTGTTCCTGTGTCCGTGCTGTGCGCGGAAGTTTCCGTACGCACGTCCAGCACCCGAACCACGATGAAGGGGTGCGGGCCACGTTCGACGATCTCCCTCGCCTCTCGGATCTCGCCTTGGTGGATGGATCCTTCGATCCGCTCCACGCCGGTCACATCGCCTACCTGAACGCAGCCCACCAGTTCTCGGGCGTCCCGCTCCTCGTCTCGATTGCCTCAGATGACGACATTCGCGCCAAGGGCCGTGAACCCTTGCTGCCGGTGGAACAGCGTGCCACGGTGCTGGAAGCCCTGGAGCATGTCGTCGGTGTCCACATCAAGGATCGTCCCACCGAAGCTGTATTGGAGCAGCTGCGACCAACGGCCTACATCAAGGGGGCGGACTGGTCGGGCCGATTGCCCTCGGAGCAGATCGACGTGTGCGCCCGCTTCGGGATTCCGATCCACTACACCGAGACGCCGATGGACTCCAGTTCCAGCCTCTTGGCGGACTGGTCGGTGCGGGATGCGGATCGGCAACTGGACGCGCTGGAGGCCTACATGGCCGCGCAAGCCGTGACCCCACCCGAACGCTACGACCGCGAGTACTTCGAGGGCCAGTGGCGCACGACGGCGCCGGCCTACACGTTGGACGCGCGCCGCAAGGCGGAAGGGCGTCACCCGAAGATCCTCAAGGAACTGTTCGGCGGGATGTCCATCTTGGATGTGGGCTGCGGCCCCGGGTTCCTGGTGCAAATGCTGCGCGAGTTGGGGATGGACGCCGGTGGCATCGATCCGTCAAAGGAAGCCGTGGAGATGTCGCGGCTCACGCGGGATCGGATCTGCTGCTGCCACGTCACCGATGCGCCGTCTAAGGTGGCGGACGTCGCTATCTGCCGTGAAGTCCTTGAGCACCTGACCGTGGCCGAAGTCGCCGTGATGGTGGCGGAGTTGTTCCGGGTCGCGCGCAAGGCGGTGTACATCACGACGCGGTTTCACCACTCGCCGCGGTCGGTGTTCGACGTGACGGACGAGAGGGACGTAGACCCGACCCACCAGACGCTGATGACGCAGCCCATGCTGCGTGCGCTGTGTGTGCTGAATGGCGGCAAGCGTCGGCGCGATTGGGAATCGGCGCTCGATCACCAGAACAAAGGGCGGGTGCTCTGCTATGAAGTTCACTAGTGTAGCGAGCTTCCACACCAACGTTTACGGCTGCGGAGTGGCGAAATTTTCGGCCGAGCTCGCCAAGAGGTTGGGTGTGCCGTTCTGCCCCATCTATGGAGACGTCGGCGCGTTCCCGTTGCTGTCACTGAAGTGGTCCGAGTTGGCTGGCGAGGATGAATCAGCCCCATTCTTCTATCTCGATTCAAAGCAGCCTTACGGGTTGTTCTTGCATGATGCTGGCGTCCCGCAAGAGGTGATTGATGGCGCGTCCGTCGTCTTCTACGCCGATCCCTCTCTCGGCTCTCCCGGTCTGTGGTGCCCGTCACTCCTGACGCCTTCGAAGCCGCGCACCGTGCGCCTGTTCTCCTTTGGCATGGCCCACAAGCTGCAAACGGCGCACTACGCGAAGGTACGCCAGTTGCTGGAAGCGGCTGGCCTGGATTACCGCCTGCGTGTCTCCGTGGGCCTGCACGAAGGCACTAGCCTGGACGACGCCACCAAGCACTTCGATGCGCTGCGCGAGATCATGGGCGCCGACAAGGTGACGATCCTCGGGTGCTTGTCTGATGACGCCGTGGCCGAAGAATTGTCGAACGCGGAGTTCGTGTTGGCGTTCTTTGAGAAGGGTCTGCGGGCGAATAACACTACGGTTCACGCCGCTCTGGAACACGGGTGTCGGGTGATCTCAAATCCCGATCTTGAGACGCCGTCGCCTTTGATCTACGACGTGATCGACCTGGAATTCACCGAACGCTGGCCCTCGGTGTCTCTTGGGTATTCGTGGGAAAGATTGATTTCGAAAATGGAGACACTATGCGAAGCCTCCGCATCGGCCAGCGTCTAATCTCGGACGACTCACCGTGTTTCGTGATCGCGGAGATCGGCTCCAATCACGGCGGGGACGTGCCTACCGCCTGCGACATGGTGCGAATCGCGGCAGCGACCGGCGCCGACGCGGTGAAATTCCAATGCCGCGACAACCGTACGCTCTACAGCGATGCGCTGCTGAACCAGGCGTACGAGAACGAGAATAGTTACGGCAAGACCTACGGCGAGCACCGGGCCGCGCTCGAACTCACCGACGCCGGGTTGATGACGTGCGGCATGGTGGCGGAACAGTCGCGGGTCGCGTGCTTTGCCACGGCCTTTGATGAAGTAAGCGCGGATCGCATCGTCAAACTCGGGATGCCCGCGATCAAGATTGCCAGCGGGGGGCTGACGGACTTGCCGCTCTTGGCTTACGTCGCGGGGTTGGATGTGCCGATTATTCTGTCAACGGGTGGCGGCACGCTCCGAGACATCGCCCGCGCCGTGAATACGTTGGGGCGCCGGTCAGATCGCGTGGCCATCCTGCACTGCACGGCGGCGTACCCCGTTCGGGACTTTGCGGAGTTGAACCTGAAGTGCATCGCCACGCTCAGGGACGAGTACCCCGAGTTCGTGATCGGCTGGTCTGGGCATGACTCCGGGATCGCCATGGCGGTCATGGCCTACACCTTGGGGGCGCGGATCATCGAGAAGCATTTCACGCTGAACCGGGCCAGTAAGGGGACGGATCACGCCTTCAGCCTGGAACCGTCTGGCCTGACGAAACTCTGCCGCGACTTGAAGCGGGCACATGACGCACTAGGGGACGGCGTGAAGCGGTATTACCCCTCGGAAGTCGGCCCGATTGCCAAGATGCGCCGCCGCGAATTGCCCGATGGTTCCCTCCAGATCACAGGTGAGAAAGATGCCCCGAGTTCCGATCGACTTAGCCAAGCTGAAGTGGCCTGAACGGTTTCGCGCCAAGTTCTGGTCTAGAGTCCAGAAATCAACGGCTTGCTGGACTTGGGGCGGCACCAGATTCAGCACTGGCTACGGTCGCATTACCTACTCTAAGAATGTATCGCTATTGGCGCACCGCGTGTCCTACTGGCTATCCGTGGGGCCGATTCCTGATGGTCTTGAGTTGGACCATCTGTGCCGCAACAAGCAGTGCGTGAATCCGGCTCACCTAGAGCCTGTGCCGCACCGCGTCAACACACTCAGGGCTGGCGTTGCGGAACGGCGGCGAGCGGCGACTCACTGCGCGCGCGGGCATAGATTCGACGCCGAGAATACGAGAATCGACCGCGTTGGAAGGCGATCGTGTCGTGAGTGCGCAACCGCTTCACAACGCAGGCGATACCACGCCGAAAGGATTGTGGCATGAGGCCAAGTATTACCCTTTTTCCGCCGCGTGAACTGCATCCCCGCGCGTGGGGCCGAGAAATCGTCATTGCCCAGACCGAGCACTACCTGGTCAAGCTCTTGATCATGAAGGCCGGCGCCGCGGGTGGGTTGCAGTATCACGCCAAGAAGGTCGAATCGTTCTTCCTGCAGGAAGGGCAAGCCTACGTCGATTACGACGCCGGGGACGGCCAGCTGTCCCGCTTGCCGATGTCACCCGGGATGACGGTCCACGTGCCGGCCGGCGCGCCGCACCGTGTGACAGCGATCACCGATTGCACGTTCATCGAGGGCAGCACGCCGGTCTTTGATGATCGCGTGCGGGTCGAAGCCGAATACAACGAACCGGAGACAGGTGGCCTTCCAACCACTACGGCCTGATCTGGATCTCACGGTCCTGATCCCTGCGCGCGCCGGCTCCAAGAGACTGCCAGGCAAAAACACGCGCAGCCTCGGCGAGAAACCGCTGATCCAATGGTCGATCGAAGCGGCCAAGGCGTCGAATGTGGCCGAGGTGATCGTGTCCACGGATGATGACAACGCCGCCGGTCTAGCCTCGGCGCTCAAGTGCCTCCTGCATCCCCGCAAGGCCGCGCACGCCACGGACACCGCTCCCGACATCCTGTGGGTGTTGGACGTCCTGCCGATGGTCCAGACGCCCTACGTGGCCATCTGCCGCCCCACCTCACCCTTCCGCACGGCCAGCACGATCCGCCGAGGGTATGCCGCCCTGGTGGCCTCTGGCGCTGATTCCATCCGGGCCGTCACGCGCGTGACGCACCCGCACCCGGCGAAGATGTGGCGGATGGGTAAGTCGGGGCTGATGGAGCCGGTCTTGGCCGGCACGCACCCGGACGGGACGCCATGGCACTCCAGCCCGACGCAATCGTTGCCAGAGGTCTACGCCCAGAATGCTTCGCTCGAGATCGCCCGAACCGATATGATCCGGGCAACGGGCACGATCAGCGGGTATCGGATCTGGCCGATGCTGACCGATCCGATCGAGAGCCTTGATCTGAATACGCCTTCCGATTGGGCCGAAGCGGAGCGCGTGATTGAGGCGGGATTAGTTTCAGGCGGTTCCGGGGTAGCCCCCGGGGAGTGCTGGCCGACTGGAACGCCTGTCTAGGTTGGAAGTCAGGCCGAAACTGGCCTGTTTAGATGGTGGACGGCACGAGGATCGAACTCGTGACCTCAGCGTTGCGAACGCGGAGACACTACCTCGCAAGTGCTTACCCCTTCAGGAGTTGTCGTCGTAATCGTTCACGCCGGGATTGCCCCGTGACGCCAGACACCAGCGTCACGGCCTCTTGCCGGTGGTCATCCTCGGCCATCACGTAGCCTTGTACGCTGCGTAAATCCTTCCAGCCGCCAATCGATCGCACCGTCTCGATCGAGGCCCCGCGCGCCAGCATGCGACTGGCGCCGGTGCGCCTGGTGGCCGCGTGGAACGTGATGGCGGAGAGGTTGCGGCCGTAGGGCACGCCGGCCAGCCGGCAGGCGCGTTTGAGCATGAGCCGGATGGAGCCGCCCCAGTCCCGGGGGTTCTTGGCGACACGCCGGGGCCAGAACACGTAGTCCGACCCCTTGGGATCCTTGGTGCAGGCGTCGAGCGCCTGACGGAGCCGGGGCGAGATCGGGACGTTCAGCCGTTCGCCGTTCTTGGGGTCCACGATGTCGGCGGTCGTGCCGTGGTCGTGTGCCCATTGGAAGTCCAGTAAGTCACCGCGGCGGGCGAGGGTGTCCAGCCCCATGATCAGCAACGCGCGATCGTGCGGGGACGTGATGACGCGGAGGATGGCCGCTTCCTGTTCGGGTTGCATCCGGGCCTTGGCGCGCTTCGGGCTATGCAGGCGCTTCTTGCCCACGATCAGGCCGGCGGGCGCTTCCCCATGCTCGGCGGCGATCCGCATCAAGGTCTTGAGCAGATCGACTTCGCGGTTGACCGTGCTGGCGCCGACGTGCGCGAGTCGGGCCGTTTCGTATTCGTCGACACGGGCGCGGGTGATGAGGCGGATCGGGAGGTCTTTGAAGAAGCCTTCCAGGTGGACCAGCAGGTAGGCTTCGCGGTCCTTCCCGCGCACCTTGGGCAGCCGGTGAAGACGGTACCAGCCCGCAAAGGCGCGGAACGTGGTCGTGAAACCTTCGGGGATGTCCAGATCCCGTTTAGCCAGCGCCGTCATGGCGCGGTGGTACGCGGTCTGGGCCAGGCGCTTGTTCTCTTTGGTCTGCTGGGGTGACGAGGCGGTGTGCAGGATCTTCGTCTTGCGGCGGATCGCTTTCTGACCCTCGCGCTCGAGGAGCAGGTAATAGAACGGGCTGTCGCGTCGGACGAAGACGCCCATCTACCGTCGAACGCCGGACAGTCTGGACGTGACCGCGGCGAACCCCGGGAAGCCCCGCACCTCGGCGCTGTACGTGAGGGTGCCGGTCAACTGGTCGGACGCGATCCCCGTGTCCCATGCGCTGATGTCCAGCGACAACCCCTCCGTCGATGTCGCGCGGCCGCGCAGGACTAATCGGTCGTTCGTGATGGTCCCGGTGACGGGGCCGGTGACCTCGCCAAAGGCGATCGTCCCGGTGACCGTCGTGCCGGACTGGTTGAGAGCAATCGCCAACTGCAGCACCGTCCCGACGGGATAGATGCCCCCGGGTCGAGATCCAGACGGCGCGCTGCACAGCACGTCTTCGATGGTGCCTTGGCCGCTGCAGCGTTCGATCACGTAATTACCGCGCCATGTGCCGGCGAAGTTGGTGATCGTGGGTGTCACGGGCGGCGGCGGTGGCGTCGTCGGCGGGGGTGTGACCGCCACTGGCGGTGGCGTGGCCGTCGGCGCGGTCGGCGACGAAGACGCGCCGCCACCACACGCCACCAAAACCGACGTTGCGAGTACGAAGATCGTTAGTGGCGCGCGCATGACTGGGCTCCGATTCTCGATCTGTGCAGTGACCTCGGCTGTCACGGTGATTCGGTACGCTTCGGCCTTGCTCTTACCGCTCAACAAGGATAGAACGGTGTCTCCCGTTGTGTGTCACGCATGTGACGCCCCACGCGCATTCGCTCGGACGTTCCCTATGGTCGAAAGGCGGCTCAGATGAAGCCCGTTCGGCGGCGTCGTGTATTGCTCGATCCGGTCGATTATCGCGTGTTCTGCGTCTATCGCGGCCTTCACCCCCGTGGCCGCTCTATTTGCCGGCGGTTCGTGATCGAGTACGACCGCGCGCGGCGGTGGGTGTCCACTCCCGCAGCACTTCGAGGACGATCTTCCGGCCAGATGGCCGTAGGGCTCGCCAGCGTTCTATCACTTCTGCTTCTGTAGCATCGGCCGACGTGTCGAGGAGTTCAAAGATGGTATGCCCAAAGGCTTGCGCCAGCCGGTCGAGGGTTTCCAGGTCGGTATCGAACTCGCCATCCAGATAGCGGCTCATCCACGCCTGGTTACGGCCAATCCGTTCAGCCAGGGCGGTTTGCGTCATCTGAGACGCGGCTAACCAGCGCGTGACCCGCCCTCGGGCGGCGTCGTCCTTCTGTCCCATTTGTGCGGTCATCTTACGCACCTTGAATAATGTGTTGACAGCCAAATTCCGTAAGCGTATATTCCCTTACAGCATGAGCAAGCGACCGAAGTCACTGGCGGACTACATCGACCAGAGCGGCGAAACACAGGAGGCGTTGGCCGCGCGCGCGGGCGTCTCTCAACCCACCATCTCGCGGGCGAAGTCGGGCGGCGCCGTCAGCCTGCGGACGGCCAAGAAGTTGGCGGCACTCACGGGGGTTCCCGTCGAGTCGTTCGGCCAGCAGGACGCGGCGGCTTAATCATGGCGGCGATCCCCTTCGCCTCCCATCTCTCGTACGAGGTGCTCCAGCGCCGCCTTGGCCGCGGTGAGCTCGCGGTCCCGCCGCTGAACGAGCGCAATCGCCGCGCGAATCCGCGATTGGCTCACGCGGTCACGCCCGATCTCGTCCCGAAGCAGTTGAAGACCGTCATCGCGCGTGACGTGTTCGGTGGGGAGGTGCGTCATGAAGGCTAGCTTCGCGCAACCCCAACTCCCGACGCCTCTCCTCGTTACAGAGACGAGCGCACGGATGGCGAAAGCCCACCTCCGGAAATCAGAGATTGACCCGCTGCATGCGCGCTTGGGCGGCTGCATGCGCGCGGTCCAGCACGTCTTCGGGATGACGCTGCAGGAGTTTGCCGCCGCGCTCGGGAAGAACGAAAGCCAGATTCGGCGCCAGATGGATGGCCACGAGCGTCCCCAGATCGAAGCCGTGTTCGCGGTCGAGCGGTTCCAGGGGCCGCTGGTGATCGCGCTGGCGAGACTCGCGGTCGGCGTGGACGTGGACACCGTGATCCATGTGCGGAGGTCGGCGTAATGGCGAAGTCCGCGCGCGGCTATCTCACCATGGCGAAGCTGGCCGACTACCTCGGGGGCTTCAAGGCGGAGCACCCCGAGAAGTCCGCACGCAAGTGGGTGGAGCGCACGGGCATTCAGAAGTACTGGCGCGGCAAAGCCTGGGTGGTGCATCCCGACGACGTGGACGCGATCCTGGCCGGCGCGGTGGTGGAGAAGTCCGCCTAGAAACGAAACGAGCCCCCGTTGCAGCGGAGGCCCCGAAAGGAAATGAACTGAGATGACTATCGCACAACAGCTCCGTAATTGGCAACCCGGCTTGCAGCCCTTGCCGGAACCCTTCGAGCAACAGGCCCTGCGGATGTTCTCCGTCGATCGTCCCATGGCGGAATGGTCCAACCCGATCTGGCGCGACACGCGCAACGCTTATCGGGCGGCCGTGCGGACGTCGGCCCTCGAAACCATCGAGTCGATGACCTGGACGCTGGACACGGCGGGCCCGCTCTTGGCCGAGCAGTCGATTGTCCTGTTGTTCGGGGAGCGCGAGATCGGCCCCGCGATTCGGACGGAAGTCCTGAAGTACGCGGAAAGCTACCTCGAAGACCTCTGGCCCGTCTTCGGCATGCCGGTCATGTCGCCCGGTGGCATCGCTCGGAACGCGGCGGACCTGCGGATGGCCGGAAGGAAGGTGAGCTAGTGGAGGGCGTCAAGGAACTCCAACTCGTGCCGCCGGCTGAATCACAGCTGCAGATGATCGAGCGGATGGCGTCGAACCCGGCGACCAACCCGGACACACTGGAGCGCCTGGTGGCCCTCTACGAGCGGGCGACGGCGCGTCATGAAGAGATTGCCTTCAACGCCGCGATGTCGGCCGCGCAGAAGGAAATGCGCCCGATTGCCGCCGACGCATCGAACCCGCAGACTCGGAGCAAGTACGCCAGCTACGAGAAGCTGGATCGCGGCTTGCGGCCCATCTACACCGATCACGGCTTCGGCGTGTCGTTCGACACGACCGATAGCCCGCTCGCCGACCATACCCGCGTCCTGGCCTACGTGACGCACGCCCTCGGCCATGCGCGGACCTACCGCGTCGATATGCCCTCGGACGGCAAGGGCGCTAAGGGCGGCGATGTGATGACGAAGACGCACGCGGTCGGCGCGGCGATGTCCTACGGCATGCGCTACCTCTTGAAGATGATCTTCAACGTCGCGGTCGGTGAAGACGACGTGGACGGCAACGAGGTCGGCAAGAAGGCCGCCGCGAAAGAGCCGACCGGCTACGGCGACTGGCTGGCCCACATGGTCAATCTCGTGGACGGCGGCTGCAACCGGCTGGCGCTCAATGCGGCATGGGAAGCCTCTGAAGAGGTGTTCACCCGGTATCTGGTGTCGGTCGATCGCGCCATGGTGGAGACGTGGAAGTCGAAGGCCAACGCGGTCACGCGGAGCGTTAAGTAATGCGCGCCTTTACCGTTCACGACATGCCGCAACACCTGGAAGACGGCACGACGGCCAACCCGGATTGGCTGGCGGTGCGGATCGGGCGGATCACCGGTTCCACCGCCGATGCCATGTTGGCGCAAGGCCGTTCGAAGGGCTCCGAGTCTGTGCAGCGCCGGGATCTCCGGTTGAAGCTGGCCCTCGAACGGTTGACGGGCAAGAGCCTGGAGAAGAAGGGCCGGCAGTCAGACGCCATGTTCCGCGGCCTGCAGCTCGAGCCCGAAGCGCGGGGCGTCTACGAGTCCGTCAAGGGCGTGTTGCTCGATCAGTGCGGGTTCCTCGCCCACAACGACCTGATGGCCGGATGCTCGATTGATGGTTACCTCGGAGCATTTGAGGGATTGGTTTCCATCAAGTGCCCGGAATGGGCCGCGCACGTCGCCACGTTGCGCCGAGGGGAAATCGATCTCGGCTACATGCGGCAGATTGTCCACGAGCAGTGGGTTTGCGGGGCGCTCTGGACCGACTTCGTGAGCTACAACCCGGACTTCGACGGCAAGCTGCAGATGGCGATCATCCGCGTCGAGCGCAACCCGGACGCGATCGTGCAGCATGGAGTCGAGGTTCGGCGCTTCCTTGATGAAGTGCAGACCGAATACGACGCGCTCGTGACGTTGCGCGATGGCGTCAAGGCGGTGGCCTGATGGACCCCATCACCGCCCGCGGCATCATCCACTACGACGACAGCAAGGGACGCGCCGGCAAGATGCTCGGCGTGATCACCTTCATGGACGGCAAGTCGCTCAAGGTGTGGGACGAAGAACTTCACGCCAAGTGCCAGGCGTTCGCCAAGTTCCGCGTTGGCGAAGTCCGCTACACCTTCAAGCACTCCCCGAAGTGGGGCGATTCACTGGCGTCGATCTCGCGGGATCAGGCCGACTGGCAACTGGTGGACGCGGCGAGGGCCGCAGACGAAGCGAGCGGCCCGATCAAGCGGGTCACCGGCTACACGCACGACATGATCGGCAAGCGCGTGCAGACCAACGTCGATGCCGACAAGGCGGCTGAAGCGGCTGACCTACTCAGCCGGGAAGGGCGGTATTAGATGGGCGCCCTCCCGAATCGCATTTCCAGTCACTACGTCACGTCGGCGCAGGGGTATCAGCTCTACGTGCTTGACTGCCCGACCTGCGGTGTCGTGTCCGCGACGACCCGCGAGTATGAAGAGACGCGCCGAAAGGACGGCAAGGCGTTCTATTGCCCGAACGGTCACAGCGGAAGTTTCCCGGTCGGCAAGACCGAAGAGCAGCGACTGCGCGAGCAGCTTAACGAGGCCAACCGCGCAACTGAGCGTGAGCGCAAGAGCCGAGAATGGGCCGAGCAGCGCGCCAAGGGCGCGAACATCTCGGCCGGCATGGCACGCGCATCAGAGCGCCGCCTGCGCGCCCGCGTCGGCGCTGGGGTCTGCCCGTGCTGCAACCGGACGTTTCAGCAGCTTGCCCGACACATGAAGTCGAAGCACCCGGAGGGCAAGTGATCGCCCGCCGCTCGACCAAGATCAAGCGCGTCGGCATCGATTGGGATCTGATCGCCCGTCACGGCGGCATCGCCAAGGGCACGCCCATCGTCATGGAAAAGGGCTGGAAGAAGCGCGAGTTCGAGGCGGCGCTGGCTGCCGCCTACGAGGTCGTGAACAAGCGCGATGGCAACCGCTCACGGGTCACCGGGGTGGAGCTCTTCGCGGAGCACGCCAGCGACAAGAGCCGGCGGGAGCATAACCACCTGGGCGAACGCTCGACGCACCCGGAGAAGATCACCGACCCGTCGAACATCTTCCTGTGCTCGACGTTGGAGCACAAATACCTGACCAGCCACGCCATTGAGATCGAGGGCGAGGACGCGAACCAACGGCTGATCTTCCGGTGGAATCTCGCCATGTTGAACGGCAACCCGCCGCCCTTCCGGTTGCTGTCGAAGCGGCGATCACAGAACAGGGCGGCAGCATGAACGAGCCGCTGATTCTCCCTCGCAACTGTGCCAACTGCGCCCACTACGACGGTGATCACTACTGCGCGTTACCGCGGAATGAGCGGTTGCTGGCCGGGTGGATCATCGAACCCGAGCAAGTCGTGTGCGCGAAGCAGGAAAACAAGGAACCTGAGACGGTGGAAGGGGCGGCGGTCTAGATGAGCACGCGCGGCATCTTCCCCGGCATGTGCCACGACAACGGGTCGCTGACTCTGGACTTCCCGTCGAAGGCGCATGAGTTCAACCGGCATCACTTCGCCGGCCACGAAGTGACCATCGAGGTCTACAAGCGCCGGAGCAAGCGGAGCCTTAAGCAGAACGCCTTCCTACATGCGGCTATCGAACCGTGGGCCACACACATTGGCGAGACGGTGACGGGCCTAAAGATCATGCTCCTCGGCGAAGTGTTTGGCTGGACCACGATCCACGGCCACGCGGTTCCGACGAAGGACCACACGTCGGAGTTGAACACCGAAGAGTTCAGCGACGTGATGGCCTATGCGATGCAGGCGGCGGCTGAGGATGGCGTGCTGATCCTTGACCCCTCGCAGTACATCGCCGAGAAGCGCAAGCGCGAGAAGAAAGCGGCGAAGGCCGCCTAGAAACTGAACCCCGCTCGGCGCCGGCAACGGGCGCGTGCGAATGACGTGGGCTGAGCACACACGGTTGATCGCTGTTGGTGCTCAGGCTAGGGAGCGCGAAGCAGGGTGTACCTGCTCGCTGGGTGGGGTTCAGCACGTCGAGATCGTCAACCGAGGCACAGACCGTTCCATATGGCAAGAGGCAGGATGTTATCGAAATCGCTCGGCGCCTCGCGGAAGTTCGCGCGGTGCGGCACTGTGGCCGGCGAGTTTCCGCAGTTGCTGTTCACGCTGCTGGTGCCCCATGCCGACGACTGGGGTCGGATGACGGGTGACGCCTTCACGGTGCGCCTGGCGGTGTTCCCGAGTTCGGGTCGATCCGAGGACGAATTTGAAGCCGCACTGGTGGCGTTAGAACACGCGCAGTTGGTCGTGCGCTACCCGCACGGCGGCGGGCAAGTCCTGCAGATTGTGAAGTTTGACGAGCACCAGCGGGGGCTTCACAAGCGCACGAAATCGGACTTTCCGCCACCCTCTGCGGAATTTCCGCACAGTGCTGCGGAAGTACCCACCCAAGAGAAGAGAAGAGAACCTAAGCGAACTGAACCTAAGACCCCCAAACCCCCGCAAGCGGGGGCTGAAAAAGTCGGGGCCAAGGTTCGACGGGAAGCCGCCAAGGTTCGCAAAGGTTGGGGTATGTGCGCGCATCAGCCCGTGACGTGTGCCTCGGAATCGGTCTGCATCGAGCGGATCGCCGCGGATCTCGTCTCTCGAAAGGCTGCGTCATGAGTTGGGAAATTCAAACCGTCGCGGAGCCGTGCAAGGGCTGCGGGTTGCCGATCTACCCCGGCGAGCCGGCGCGGTTGCTCACGAAGCGCACCGGTCGATTCTGCTGGATGTGTGCCCGCACGCGGTTGATGGAGACCGCGCCGAAGGACATGCCGACGCAAGAGGCAAAACCCTCGCGTGTCTACGTGGGTGATGGTCGCTCGGTGGCACCGGGTTTCTCGGGGTTCAACCGAGCGGAGACGGCCGGCACGGTGCGAAAAGCCATTCGTGAGCAGCGCGGGATCGATCCGGTCGATGCCCGTCGCGTGGGGAGCGAGTAACCATGAAGCCCTTCCTGTCTGAAATCGCCGCACCTGTGGTGGAGCCGGTGCGCCCACCGACGAACGCGGGTCGCGTGCGCCAGTTCCTGCGCGAACGTCCGGCCACCTGGTTTACCTGCCGGGACGTCGCCGAAGGCACGTTGCTGTCGATGGCTCATGCCAACTGTGCGTTATTCGGGTTGCAGCGGAGTCATGAGGTCGCGCGCGATTCATTCGGCGGCACGACGCGCTTTCGATGGAGGCCGGCATGACGCAGTTCGGATTCGACTTCGCTACGAGCCTGCCGGTCAACGGCAAGGCCCCTAGACAGCGCCATGCGAGCTTCACCGGCGCCGTCAAGGCCGCATCTGACCGTCCGGTGCTCACGATGGCGTACCTCGCGCTGCTTCGCACCTTGGGGCCGCAGAGCGATCAGGCCGCATCGAAGGCGCTCGGGTGCGGACTGAGTTCGATCAACTCCGTGCGGGATGGCCTTGGGGCGTCCGTGGTGGACTCGGGACGGTACGAATCGAAGACCTGGCCGAACGGGAGAACCACGAAGCGCACGCGCTGGATGGTGGCGAAGTGAGAGCCCGCAAGATCGACAACACCGCCACGGCCTTGATCGCCTACGCGAAGTCCATCGGCTTCGACTACGAAGTCGTCAACGGCACCTTCGACGGCGTGCTGGCGTGGGGACAGACCACCGTCTGTGTCGATTGGAAATCCAAGGGCGGCGAGCTGACCCCCGCGCAGCAGCGCATGGTTGCTCGGGGCTTTCCGGTGCGCTTCCTCTCGCGGCCTGAGCAGTTGGATGCGCTGAAGAACGAAGTGACCTGGAACTACTTACGAGGGCCCGTATGACGCACACCATTCTGACCTGGCTCCTCGCCCATCTCGGCCTTGTCCTCCTGTGGGCGGGGATCGTGATCTGCGGGGCCCTCGTCATCAGCAAGGCGATCTTCCGGATGATGCGAGCAAACGAGGAACGCAAGCAGGACGAGCAGCGCCAGCGGTTCGAAGCCTTGATCGACCTATCGAGCGAGCGGCGGTCGATGCTGCCCCCACCGTTGGGGGCGCGTCCGCCACGGGCTAAACCGCCGAAGGGCGCTGGGATTCGTGCGCGGAGGATTTCATGAGAATCGTATCTGAGTTGGTGTCGGAGTCAACGATTGGGGCGTTTGCAGACGCGCACAATTTGGTAATGAAAGTCACCGAGCGGTCGGTTGAGTCACGCCAGCGAGGTATACCTCGATATTACGCACAGTTTGAACATTGCGATGTTGGTGGCGACGGGATGCTTCGTGGCGAGTATGGCAACGGCGAGACGCCGGAACAGGCGATAGCGGACTACGCGCCGCGCATCAGCGAGAAGACGCTGATCATCGACGCTATGCGTCCCACGCGCAGGGAAATCAAGGCTCCTCGTTTGCAGTGGATACCCGCCGCCAAGGTGCAGGAGTAGATCATGGACGAGAGACAGCACACGCCGTGGTTGCGAGACGGCCACTTGATTTATGCGCTTCATCAGGACGGATGGTCAAAGGGACAGCCCCGCATGGTCAATAGGTTCTCGGCCTCTGTGCAGATCGGTAACGGGGTTCCGGTAGCCGAGGCAGATGTTATCGCCCAGCGCATTGTTGATTGCGTTTCCGCCTGCGAGGGCCTGGCCGATCCCCAGGCGACGATCATGGCGCTCGTCGAAGCCGCGAAACACGCCGTCATGGAATGGCGACTGCACGGCCAGCTCACGGATTCATGCCGTGTGCTGGAAGCGGCCCTCGCCTTGGTCCCTCCCGCCGCCAAGGTGACGCCATGACGCTGGCCCGCCTGTTCTCGCCCTGCCTGTTCTCGCACGCGCATCCCCAGATGGTGCGGAATGCCGACGGGAAGCCCGTCTGGCAATGTTCCCGCTGCCAGGTGGTGTTAGGGCCGGTGCCGTTCCCGTGGCCCCCGCCGAGCCGCAGACGCCGGAACCGGAGCAGCCGCTTGAGCCGACTGAATGGACGGCGCAGCTGCCACACGCGCACGTCATCGCCAAACAGGTGATCCAGAACATCGTTAACGAGTATGGGGACGAGGTGTTCATCTCGGATGGCTACGCGCCTGGTGCTGATCTGGCCGTTGCGATTTCGCACGCGATTTGTGATGCCTACATGGGTGGCCTCGCCGTCCGTCAGGAGCAGGCCGACGCCCGCCCCGCACGGGATTGGAACCCCAAGGAAACCCTGTTCGCCTTCATGGGCTGGCTAACGATCAGAAGGGAGCGCGTCACGCTCAGCAGCACGGATGACGCGGGGATTGCCTGCGACCTGATTGAGCAATTCAGTAAGCGGCACGGGCTTGCAGAACCGCGTGACGGTTGGGAGAACGCCATCGTGCCAGAGTCAGGCGGTGCCCCTCATGGGCAGTAACCTACGCATGACCATGAGCCAAGAGTGTAAGCACGCCCAGCATCGGAAGTGCGAGTCAGACCAGTGTTGGTGCATCTGTCACCCGGAGAACAAACTGACGCCGAAGGACTGCCCCGAATGCGAAGGCACAGGCGCCGACATTGACCCCGGCGATCAGATTCAGACCGGGGCGCACAGTTCATCGTGGGAAGGTGGCAGTGTGTCCAAGTGCCGCCGATGCGATGGCACCGGCAAAATCGCTCAGCCCTCGTCCCCAGCCCAACTCACCCCCAAGGAGACACCTGAATGTGGAAACGATTCACCTGCTGGCTCAGATACCGACACGATGCCGAAGTTATCTACTTCGACCTCCTCACCGGCAGCGGCGAAAAGCGGTGCCGTAAGTGCGGCCATGAATGGCTCTACTGAGTCGCTGACCTCGCCCTCGTCGCTAGAGGCGCTGCTGAGTGACTCCGCTTTCTTCCTGTGCGAGGACGTTGCGGCAGAAGTAAGAGCGGCCATCCCACGCGCTACACCAATCGGGGATCAAATCATCGTCCGGATGCGTGACGCCCTCCGCGCCTCCCTCGACCGGGAGCGAGAGATGCGGGACAGGTTAGATACATTCCGCACGCAGCAACTAGTTGATCTGGAACGCGCTGAACAGGCCGAGCGTGAACGAGACGCACTCCAGAATGAGATCGAGCAGCTTCCCTCATCGCTAAGAGGTTCGCTCGACCTGTGGCGATCCAACCCCGCTGAATGGCAGGCTGAGTGGAGCCGTAGCCATCAGTTCAAGGTTGATTTGTTGCGTGAACGAGACGCCCTCGCCGCCGAACTCCAGCGCCTCAAGGAAGGGAAGTAGACCGATGGGATTAGATACGTCGCACAAGTGTTGGCACGGCGCGTACTCGGCCTTTAGCCGATGGCGGAACAAGCTAGCCGAGGTCGCTGGCTACACATTCTTCAAGGCTGGTGATCCACCGATTTACGAGACGGCGTGCCTGGATTGGGGCAGCATCAACGCCATACTCGGCGATGATCTTCTCTCGGGGACGTGGCCCTGCATCCCCGTGCGCCCTGACGGCACTCCGGACGCGCTGATCGTGCTGCTGGCGCATTCGGACTGTGAGGGCGAGATTCAGGCCGATATGTGCGCCCCGCTCGCGGATCGGCTGGAGCAATTACTGCCGCTGCTCGACGGTGACGGCGGTGGGCATGTCGGCAACTACCGCGACAAGACGCAGCAATTCATTAACGGGCTTCGTGACGCCGCCGCGAAAGGTGAAGCTGTTGACTTCCACTAAGGAGCCCTCATGAGCGACACCCTCGAACAGGCCAAGGAAGCCGTCAAGGATGCGATCTACGATTTTGAACGCGCCTTGATTGCGGATCGACACAGCACGGCCACCCATGACGCGGGCCGTAAGTTGTTCGACAGCCTAGACATATTCGCTGCCGCCGGGCATGCCGAGGCCCAGCGGGAGGCGTTCGCCCTGGTGGAGCAGGAAGCCCGACGACGCGCCGAGTATGCGAAAGAGATGTGGGGCGCAGACTCACTCCTTGAGCTAGCCAATTTCTGCCGCCAGCAGCGAGAGGGCGCCATCATCCCGTGAGCCCCGAGAAGCGCCAAGCGGAAGCCGATCGCGTGCGCCAGTGGCGTGAGCAGCGCACGGCGGCGGGGCGCTGCCATCGGTGCCCGCGGCTGGTGGAGGGGGCCGGGTTCCTCTGTCGGCGGTGCCGCCTTGAGACGGCGGCTCAGCGGGCCTTTGCCCGTGATGTGCTTCTCCTGGCCGAGGGGCGCTGCGTGGACTGCCGGCGCCCGCACGATGCCCGGACGTGGTTTTGCCGCGCCTGCCGTGGGGTGCAGAAGTTTCCGTACGCGGGTCATCGACAGGTCCGATCATCAACGTGGCCGCATGCGCGTGTTCCCCAACACTCTCCCGCTTCAGTGGCGTCTCTACGCCCGTCACCTCGCCGCCAGCCGGCGCCCGATCCTTGTTGGGCCCTGGCAGAGCGAAGTGGGGTTCGAGCTTCTTTACTGGATTCCGTTTCTCCATAACCTGCGAGAACGGTACGGCATCAGCCGTGACCGCTTGATTGCCATTGGCCGAGGGGGATCGGCCCAGTGGTACGACACGGCGGGCACGGCTGACCTCTACGAGCGCATGCCCCTGGACGAGGCGCGCACCCTCAGCGTGCAGTCCTCGCAGCGCACCGGCTCCATTAAGCAGACCGGCACACCCGCCTGGGAACGCCACGTCTGCGCCCTGACGGCCAACGGCCTTGGCATCGCGAAGTATCACGTCCTCAGCCCGTCGTGGATGTATCGCCTGGTGGCACCCTTCTGGGAGGGCAAGCAGCCCATTAACTGGCTCGATCGGCACCTCCTGCACGCCGTGAAGATGCCGGCGCCGCCGATTGCGCCCGAGCTCGCCGCCCAACTGCCGGCGACGTTCGTCGCCATGCGCTGGTACGCCCGTCCGACGTGGCCGCTGCGTGAAGACCTGGTGCTGTGGACGCGCAAGGCCGTTGCGGCCGTCGCGGAGCGCATGCCGGTCATCCTCATGGATTCTGGCCTGCACGCCGACGATCACGCGGATATGGCGCTCGGGACCATCCCGAACGTGTTGAAGCTGAGCGACTTGGCGCAACAGACCCCGCTGAACAACCTCGCTATTCAATCCTCGGTCATCGCCCGTGCGTCCGCGTATGTCGGCACCTACGGTGGGATGGCCCAAGGCGCGATGCGGTGGGGGGTGCCCACCGTAGCGCTCTATGACCAGTTCGGGCAGACCTCACCCGCCCATTTGCACCTGTCGCAGAGCCTGAGCCTCAAGACCGGCGTGCCGTTTATGGTCGGCCGGCCCGGCGATTTCGATCATTTGCTGTCGTTCGTTTCCGCGAATTCAGGCCAGAAAATGGCACCTCGCCACCGTGTGGAGACGGCAGTTTCTTGAAAAAGAAATCATCCGGCCACGGCGGGAAGCGTGCTCGGGCTGGTCGTCCGCCCGGGTCGTTGAATAAGTCGACCGTGGAGCAGAGGGCGATTGAGGCGGCATTCCATCAACGCATTCTTGGCGCGGTCGACCGGCTGTTCAATTCACAGATCACATTGGCCGAGGGGCGCTCCTACCTGTTCCGGATCGACGAAGTTGGGGAGGGTAAGGAAAAGAAACGCCGGCACGTGCTGGTGACTGACCCAACCGAGATTGCCAAGTACCTTGACGGACAGTTGGACGGCGTTGAGCCTGGCGAGACAGGCGATTACTACTACCTTCAGACCAAGGATCCAGACAACCGCTCGATCGATTCGATGCTGGATCGCGTCTTCGGTCGTGCTCAGCAGAAGGTTGAACTAACCGGCAGTGACGGCAGAGATCTGATCCCGCCCGCGATCACCTTCGTGGTGAACGAGCAGCCCAATTCGGAGAATCAGACGTGAGTAAGCACCCAACCAACGGCTGGGATGTGGTCGACACGGCCCTCCGAGTGTGTTTGTGGCTTGGGATCGCGTATATCGCGACTGTTTACGGCGGGTGTAAATGGTGATGGCCGCTGCTGCCCTGGCTGCTGTCGTCCTGACGCTCCCGCCCCTGACGCACCCCCAGATCGAGATCTACTCGATCGATGAGCGCGAGGAACGCTGCCACGATGTCGAAGGCTCCCCCCGCTCGGCCAAGTCGTGGGGTGTGGGGTTCTGGATCTGGAAGCTGGCGTACAAGTATCCCGGCATTCAAATATTCTACTCGCGGTACAAGGATGAATCCCTGATTCAGTTGCGGGACGTCTGGAACAAAGTCAGTGTGAATTTCCCGGAGTATTTGCACCCGGTCTGGAACGCCTCGGAGCAGGCGTGGGACTTCCCGAACGGGAAGTGGATCGGGAAGGTCTACACGGGTTCTCGGGTCTACCTGAGTTCAATCAAGGCGGGCGAAACCGATCTCGTGGACAGCAAATACAAGGGGAAGACCTTGGCTGTCGTGATCGTGGAAGAGGCGCAGGAACTGCCCTACGTGAATTACGTGGGCCTCAAGGAGCGCCTGAGCCAGTCCCGCACCCCCGACAACAAGCCGTTCAACTACCCGCTGAAGCTGGTCTTGGTTCACAACTGCATCGATGATGACCACTGGATTGCCACGGAGTTCCCAATAGGGGCCGATGGTGATACCTGCACCCGCGAAGGGCACCGGCATATTCGCGCCGATCTCTACAGCAACGCGCAGAACCTTGGCCCGCAGGTTATGGCCGGCTTTGAGTCGGACTATCCCCCAGGCCACACGCTCAGGCGCACCAAGATTGAGGGGAAGCGCGGCGTCACGCTGGTCGGCAAGCCGGTGTATGGGCAGGCGTTCAAGAAGCCCATTCATGTCGATCAGAAGGTGCGGTTCACGCCGTTCTATCCGATCCTCGAGGGCTGGGACTTTGGCGAAGAGAAGCCCGCCGTGGTGTGGTTCCAGTATCTGCGCCACCTTGCGGCCCTTCGGGTGCTCGGGGCGGTGAAAGGCTCGGAGTTGTTCCTGGAGCTCTTCGCGCCCAAGGTGCTCGAGATCCGCGCCCGGCTGTTTCCGCACGATGCGATCTTCCAGTCCTGGTGTGACCCGACCGGCGCGACGGGCAATGGAGGCCTGCAGTTCACCCCTATCACGCTACTGCATCAATTGGGCGTCCCGGCGCGGCCGGCAAAGGACTCGCAGAGTAACCGGGACGGCAACGACGCGGAAGTCCGCTACAAGGCGATCCAGACGGTGGCGGGCTACATGCTCCGGCAGGCCACGGATGGCTCCCCGGCGTTCCAGTTGCACCCGACGTGCATCGAGCTCGTGCGCGAGAACGGCGTGCTGGTGGAGAAGTCCTCGCACATCCTCGCCACGGCGTTTGAAGCGGGCTACATCTGGGACACCAAGGCCCCGAGTGAAGCGGCCCCGAATGTCCGCAAGCCCAAGAAGGGCACCCGCTACGACGACTTGATGAACGCCTTTGAGTATCCCGTGATCGGGGAGGCGATTCCGCTGGCGCCGAGCGTCCAGCAGTTGATCCAGGCGGCAGCGGCGTATCAGACCGCGCCCGAGCGGGAGATGCTGACCCGTCAACGACAGGACGCCTTGGCGCTCAGGCGGGCGCAGAAGGACACCGACGAGTACGACCGTGAACAGAGACGCGGCCGCAGCCGCCGAGGGATGTTGTGAGCTTCATTTTCTCTAGAAAGATAGATGTCCCTGTAAGCAACGACACTCGGGAGCAAGTGGTTGCGGGGACGTGGCTGGTTCGATGGATGTCAATCAAGGACGACACGATTATTACCCCTTCTGTCGACCTGGGAGAGCCGCAAATTGAAGTGTTCGCCACGCAAGCGGAAGCGCGAGCCTTCGTGGATGCGCTAAAGAACGCATACGCCCTCACGCGCTGCGATGGTGGGCGATGGGTTAAGACTGAAAGGCTGAAGTAAATGCAAACCACTGGCACATTTCCCCAGTTGACCACGCCACGCCCCAAGGGCAAAGGCAAAGGCGGCGGCAAGAAGAAGGGCTGCTGATGTTCCTGTCGCGGTGGGTGTATGGCGGCGGCGATCCGGGGCTGAAGCTGTTCACGCTCGCCAACCCCCTGTTGCCTGCGGTGTCGCATCCAGACGTGCTGGAGATTGGCTCCCACGATACCGATTGGGTGCAGCGGGCGCGCCACGCCGACCCGTCGATGTCGGTCCACGGTGTGGATTGGCGCGGAGGGCTGGGCGTGGTGAAGGCGGACATCCTCACGTGGGAGTGCGCCTTTCGAAAGGACGCCGTGGTGTCGCTTTCCGCGATTGAGCATATCGGGTTGGGGCACTACGACTCAGACCCGCTCGATCCCCACGGCGACATTAAGACGATCCAGCGGGTGCGGGACTGGTTGCGACCGGGCGGGTTCTGTTACTTCGACGTGCCGTATACGCCCGAAGGCTACCAGGTCATCGGGACCAAGTGCCGGTGTTACGACGATCAGCGCCTGCTCGAGCGGTTCGGCCCGCATGAGGTGTTGGGCTATACCGATCTCAGCGTGAACGGTTGGATCGAGAAGCCGACACGCAACAACGCGAACGGGCGCCCGTTCGGCTACGTCGCGCTCCTGATTCGGAAGGACTGAGGAATGGCCAAGCAAGCACCCGCCAATACCGCGTGGGACGTGAAGCTCTCCGACGAGAAGCGCCGCACGTTCACGCAATGGCTCTGTGACGAGATCCTGAACGCCGAAGCGGCCCGCACGGTGCCCCTTGAAGACGTGCGCTACTGGTGGCAACTCTACGAGCAGGCCCGTACGCGTGATCAGGGCCTCGCGCCGTGGCAGGACGCCGCGGATCTCACCAGCTACTTCGGCACTGAGAAGGTGGACGCCTTGAAAGCCCGCATCATGCGGACGCTCATGGTCGATCCGGTCTACACGGTCGAAGGCTGGGGGGCGTCGGCCTCGAAAGCCCCGTTCGTCGAGGACTTCCACCAGTGGACGATCGAGACGGAAGGCCTGCAAGGCTTTCTGTCCCGCATCATGCTCCAAGCGTTGGTGGAGCCACGCTCGGTGCTGGAAGCCTACGAGGACACCACCGAGCGCCCCGTCCGCAAGGAGATCAACGCGAAGCTCGCCATGACGCCGGATGGCCGGTTCCAGTTGGATGAAGCGCTGGAACCCATGCTCGAGCAGGACGCCGAGGGCAACTACGTCGAAGTCCAAGACGATGAGGGTGGCACGATTGCGACCGCGGCGACCGTGATTGACAGCACCGAGCGCGTCCGCCGCGGACCCAATTACCGCGTGCTGGACTACGAGCACTTCCTGGTGCTGCCCGGCAACGCGCGCGAGAAGACCGACATCTGGGGGTACGCCAAGAAGTTCACCAAGCGGTGGGACACGCTGCAGGAAGGCGTGAAGGGTGGCCTCTACGACAAGAAAGCCGTCGAGGAACTGACCGACAGCCCGGACGTGGCTTCCCAGTTGTCGCCCTCGGGCCAGAACGTGCCCGTGGCCACGCAGTCCGGCTCACCCCTGGGCGAATCCAGCCAGAACGACAAGGCCCAGAAGGAACTCTGGGAAGTTCAGCTGCTGGTGGACCTGAACGGGAAGGGCTTGCGGTGGTACGTCGCCACGGTGCATGTCGGCCAGCGGAAGTTACTGCGCCTGAAGCACGACAGCGTGGGGCGCGGCCGCTACGTCATCTTCACGCCCTACCCGCGTACGGATCGCTGCCACGAAGGCTACTCGTTCGTCGGCCACAAGCTGGTGACGGTGATCGAGGACCACACGGCGTTCCGCAATGCCGGCGCGGATCGGGACATGCTGAACCTCTCGGCTCCGATCAAGCGGCTAAGCGGAGCGTTGTGGGATCCGGACGATCAGCCCTTCGGCCCCAAGGCCGTGATCGATGTCCGGGACATGAACGAAGTCCAGGCGATGCAGATTCCGCCCCAGCCGGAAAGCGCGTGGCGGCGGGAGCAGGAGATCGTCCAGGCCGCGGAACGGGTGGCGGGCATCAATGACGTGGCCGCCGGCATGACGCCGCAGACCTCGCGCACCCTCGGGGAAACCAACCTCGTGGCGGAGCAGTCGTTCGTCCGCATGGACGACGTGATCAAGGCGCTGCTCGAGCCCATGGAAGAACTCGGGCAGGTGCGGCAGGCCATCTGGATCGCCACGCTCAAGGAGAAGGGCGAGGCCGGGATGCCGGCGCCGCAGAACCTGATGGACGGCCGCGGTGGGGACGTGACGCAGGGCACGCCGACGATCACGGCCGACATGCTGGAAGGCACGTTCCGGTTCAAGCCGCGTGGCTCGAGCGAGACGGCCGACAAGGCCCGGATGCGCGGGGACTACATCCAGTTCATGCAGGGGCTGGCGCTCTTAATGAAGGTGTGGCCGGCGCTGCAGCAGATCATCGGCGGGAACATGCAGGCCGCGAAGTCCGCGATGGAGAACTTCCTCCGCCTGTTCAACATCCCCGACAAGCAGGCGTGGATCGGGAATGAGGTGCAGTGGCAAGTGCCGCCGCCGGCGCCGGGGATGCCGCCCGGGATGCCTGGTGCGCCGCCTCCGGGTGGCTTGCCGCCGGGTGTGCCGCCTGAGATTGCGGCAATGTTGGGTGGCGGTGCGCCACCGGGAGGCATGCAGTGACCGACGAACGCGAAGACCTCGACGCTTTGATCAACTCGCCCGGGTGGCAGCGCTTCAAGCAGCGCGTCGAGCTCGAGTGGGGCACCTCCGAGGGTGGCGGATCACGGTTCGTGACCCAAACCATGGCCATCGCCAAGGAGGACGACGCCACGGCGCTCCCGAAGATGCGCCAGATCATCGCCGCTCAGCGCGAGATTCAGGCGGCCATGCGGTGGCCTGGTGAACGTCTGGACACGCTCAAGCGCACGGAAACCAAGCCGGATAGTGATGCCGCGCCGTTGACGCAATCTCGCCGGGGTGGCCTCTGAGCCTCACGGTGCGCGGCAATCGCGTGCTGGTGGCCACGGAAGACCAGTCCGTGACCGAACACGCCAGCGGCATCGTGATTGTTGAAGACCACGCGCCCTCGGTGATGGGCACCATCGTGGCCTGTGGCGACGTGCGCGACGTGCAGATCGAAGACGTGGTGCTGTTCCCGCCCGAAGCCGGGCAAGAGTTAGAGCATGAGGGCCAGCGATACCTCATCCTCACGGAAGATGAACTGATCGCGGTGTTGGAGTAACCATGGCTGACGAAGACGGACTGCCGACAGGGGCGTTGTCGCTGGAGGAGAACCCCACGATTGTGGGCATCACGGAGAAAGATCCGCCAGCGGCCGATGCGGACGACGACGCGGTACCGGACGGGACCATTGAAGGCACCGGCGGCGTGCAGTTTGCGCCCGTCAAGGCCGTGATTTCCGAACGCACGCAGCGCAAGGAAGCCCAGAAGGAAGCCGCCACGCTCAAGACGCAACTAGCCGAGGCGCAGGCCAAGGCCAAGCAGTTTGACGAACTCTCTGGCTACGTCGAGCAGGCCCGCCCGATCATCGAAGCCGTGCGGAATCGTCCAGACCTAGTGGAGGCGGCGAAGAAGCCCGCCACGCCGGCCGAAGCGCCGAAGCCGATGACCGACGCCGAGGCGATCGAATACGCCAAGGACTTCGACCTCTACAAGACGGACGGCACGCCTGATGTCGATCGCGCCCAGCGCATCGTCGGCCGCGAGGTCGAACGCGCGGCCCGTGCGGCCCAGACCGCCGTAGCGCCCTTCCAGGCGAACGACGCCAAGCGCACCAGCGATGCCATGTTCAACCACATCGCGGCCTTCAAGGACGCCAACGGCCACATGGTGGACAGGGGCGAACTGACGAAGGTGTGGGAGATCGTCCCCCCAGAACTCTCGGCCAAGCCGGAAGTGGCCGCGATCATCTACGACTTGGCCTTGGCCGCGTCCATCCGGGCCGGCAAATACAAGGGCACGCAGGCCCAGCAGCCGGCCGTCTTGCAAACAGAATCACTCGGCGGCGGTGGGAAGGTCACGAGGGAACTGGACGCTGTTGGCGCCAAGTTCGCGCGCGCCGCCGACATGAAACCGGGCGAGTTCGCCAAGCAGTCCGAGCGGTTCAAGCCCGGGCAGACCAATTCACTGGAGTAACCCATGGCCAAGAAACTGCCGAAAGTCTCTGTTATCGATCGCCGCAAGCTGCACCCGTTTGGGGCGCCGTCGCAGCCCGTCACGCTCAAGACGCCGGGGGAGTGGGCCATCCGCATCATCAACAGCAAGTCGCGCACCGGACGGCTGCACGACGTGATCCACAACAAGGGATGGGTCTACGTGACGCCGGAGGAACTGGACGGCACACCGGACGAACTCGGCTTTGAAGCCAAGGACGGGCGCCTGGTGCGCGGCGAGCACGGCGAAGAAGTGCTAGTGAAGATGTTCCAGTCCGACTTCGACGCGATCCAGCAGGCCAAGTCCAGCCTGAACCTGAAGAACCTGGGCGGGAAGCAAACGCGGGATGCCGTGGCTCAGGAAACCGCCGTGGCTCATGGGTCGCAGGCGGGGGATGCGGTGGCGCGTCAGTTCGACCACATAGACATCAAGGACGGCCGCGAGCGGATCGAGCTCGAACCGGAACCGGCGGCGTGACCGCGCCGGTCGAGCGCGATCGTAATTCAGCTTGACACGTTGACGCAAGCGGCGTAGTTTAGAGACTCGGGGTGGCGTGTTGGTGTGACACGCTACCCGGCGGGTCTACACGGCCCTCCGGTCACACCATGCCCCGTCGCCGGGGGCCAGTCTTCACCGGGCGTTTCGTCGGTTTCGGTTCAAGGCCACGGCACGGAGCCTCACCGGAACGGCTTTCAAATCCCGACCATCGTTCATCTCTCGTCGCGGCTACGTGTGTAGTCGCCAGAGGTCAACATGGCAGACTGGACAATCGGCACGGGGTCAGTCATGACCCACGGGCGCACGCGCTACGGCGCGGCCACCCCGGCGATTCAGTATTTCCAGGAAAGCACCTGCCCGAGTACGCAGGTCATTAAGTACGGCGACATCGTGTCCCGTGATACGACCGTCTCCACGGGCGGCCTGCGCGTCCGGCGCGGCTACAGCTCCGGTGGCAACGGCGCCGACCTGCTCTTGATCGCACAGACGATCATTGGCATCGCGGCGGAAGGCTCCACCTCGGACGGCAGCAACAGCGGCAACGTGGACCCGTCCTCGTCGGCGCCTGGCACGCCCATCCGGAAGAAGATCGGCGTCTTCGTGGCCGAAGCCGGCTGCGAATTTGTCGGCTACCTCACGGCGGGGGCCTCGGCCTCCAGCAACAACGGCGACAACTTCGCCGTCCGTTTCGATTCCACCAATCAGGTCTGGCTGGTGGATTCCACCAACAGCACCGTCGCGCTCGTCACCGTCAAGCAGACGGGCATTCCTGAAGGCACGGAGGGCGACACCAACGGCCCGGTGTACTTCAAGTTCCTGACGTCCAACGTCTACCTGGGAGTGCTGTAAATGGCGATCCAAACCCGCGGCACATTTACCGAGCTCTACGACAACATCGACAAGTCGGTCTTCACGATCTTGTTCGATGCCCAGAAGGAACTGCCCAAGATCTGGGCGGACCTGATCAACGTCAAGACCTCGGATCGCAAGTTCGAACGCGTGATGAGCGTCACCGGCGTCGGGGACATCCCGGAGAAGGGCGAAGGCGCCCCCTACACGTCCAGCGTCATCCGGCCCGGCTGGACCAAGGACTTCCTGCACACCGAGTTCGGCGCCATGTTCGAGGTGACCGAGACGGCGCTGGAAGACGACCAGTACGACCAGCTGGCCCAGAACGGCCGGTGGTTCATGTTCGCGTCCCGCGTGGTGGAGGAGAAGCGCGCGGCCATCCTCTACAACAACGGGTTCACGACCGAGCAGTCCCCGGACGGCGTGGCGATCTTCTCGACCGCCCACGTCCTGAAGGCCGGCGGCACGGCGCGCAACCGCCTGACGACCGATGCGGATCTCTCGGCCACGTCGCTCGAGCAGGCGTTGATCGACCTGCAGACCGAAACCAAGGTGGAAGCGGGCCAGATCGTGGCGCCGGCCACCTCGCTCACCCTCGTCGTGGCGCCCGCCAACGAGTTCCAGGCGCATCGCCTGATCAACTCGCAGCTGCGCCCCGGTGTGGCGGACAACGACGTGAACGCGCTGAAGAAGCGCAACTGGACCGTCGTGGTCAACCCCTACCTGACGGACCCGGACGCCTGGTTCGTGCAGGACTCGAACAAGAAGCGGCACGGCATGACGAGCTACACCCGCGTGCCGATCTCGATGCAGACGCCGCGCACCGATCCCCGGACGGGCAACCGCCTGTATCCGGTCCGGTGGCGCCGGTCGTTCGGCTGCTCGTTCTGGCAAGGGACGTTCGGAAGTCCCGGAGTCTAGTTCGGTTCTGGGCTGGGGTCTTCGGGCCTCAGCCCGCCTTTTCCGCAGGCGTCAGTAACGCGCGTGTCTGCCGGTTCCTGCCCGGTACGTAGCTGTCATGTAGACACGCGCTGAGGACAGCAGCACATGGAATACCGCAATCCTGGCGAGGCTACGCATCACAGTAAGGGCTTCATCACCAACGTCGACGGCCTGTCTGGCGTGGAACTGGTCGGTAGCACGGTGCTTCCCGCCAGTGATTCGGCCGCCGCTGGCTTGACCGTTCGCGCGAAGGGCACCGGCACGCTGCAGTTGGGCGATTCGTCCAACACGATCCGCATCGGCGGGTCCACATCCGGCTTCGGCGGCATGAACCGCGGCACGTCCACGATGACGCTCGTGGAACTGCCGGCGAGTGGGTTGGTCTATTCGACCGTGACGGTCCCCGGCTTGGGCGTGAACGACATGCTCTACTTGGCGCGGCCGGAATCCACCCTGGTGAGCACGGCGATCGGCATGGTGGGGTACAGCTGCACGGCGGCGAACGAAGCGAAGGTCGCGTGGCTGAACAACCTCGCGTCCACGGCCTCGATTCTGACCGACACGCCGATCAAGTGGAACTACATCAAAGCCTAAAGGGGGCCACATGGCGGACCTGACCGCTTCACATAAGTGGACCTTCACGTCCACGGGTACGGGCAAGGCGTTTGACGTACGCGGCTACTCGCAGGGGATCACCTTCGGGATTGAGTCCTCGTCGGGCTGCACGGGCGTGACGCAACTGTTGCACCGCATGGGCTCCAGCGCGGGGCCGTATTCGGTGATCTCCACCATCGTCTCGACGTTGGGGGAATTCACCACGGATCAGTTCATGGGGCCGCTGGAGTGGGTGAAGCCGCGTGTCCTGGATAAGACCTCCGGGTCTACCGCGTCGATCACCGTGTACCTGCAGGGGAACGGCTAGATGAACCCGCTACAAATGCGCCCAAATCTTTCGGCGCTTGATCTTGCAGATCAGCGATGTGTCAACGTCGTAGGACGCGGCGATTTGCCTCTGTGTTCTGCTGTCGGCCCTAATCGCGCCGACCTGATCACAGGTCAGCTTGGCGTGGCGATTGCGACTGCCTTGGGTGGTTCGGTTCTTTGTCGCGCAGTCACGAATGTTATTGGCCTGCGTGCCAAGAAACAGGTGCGAAGGATTCACGCACGCTGGGTTGTCGCACTTATGGCACGCCACCAAACCTGGAGGGATCGGGCCATGCGTCAACTCCCACGCCAGTCGATGGGCGTACAGCGTCTTGCCGTCTACGCGAAAACAGCCATACGCGATCTGTGGGTTGGAGTTCTTGCGGCCAGCCGTCCAGAGCCAGCAATCGCCGGACTTATCGACCTTCGACCAGAATCGTTCCTGTATGCTCTTACGAGCCATGCGACCTCCTACGGTCAAGTGGTGAGAGGCGCGTACGGGACTCCACTCCCTGCGCGCCTCGCCTATTTTACCACCGTCAACAAGGCGGTGCTGTCATAAATCCCATCTGGCATTTCGTGAATGGCGTGCCGACGATTGGGGCACCCGTGAACTTCGGGCCGTTGTCGATCACGCAGGCGGCGGTGACGAGCACGGTGCCCGGACAATTCACGGCGCTCGGGATCGGGGTAGCACCGCCGAGTGCGGGGCGTCTTCAAACCAGCGGCAACATCATCGTTGGGAACGATATTTATACCGGCGGGACGGGTGCGATTCGTTTTGGAGAGGGCGCGAAAACCCAACTCTATCCAGGGGCGGGGACGGGCACGGATGGGCACTTGAATCTCACGACTGCGGCTGGGTCGGCCGGCGTGGGCTTGGACTTCGCCACGGATGCGGTGCTGGCGTTGCGGGATCGGGCGCAGACTGGGACCGCACGCCTGACGTTTCCTGGGGCCAACGGTCAGGTCTTTAACGACGTGCAGCAACTGACGGAACTCACCACGATCGCCGCAGCGGCCACCACGGACACGACGATCCAGATGCCCGCGAATGCCGTGATCCTCGGCGTGAGCGTGCGCGTCACCGTGGCCATCCCGACCGCCACCACGTTTACTGTCGGTGACTCCGGTAGCGCGGCCCGCTTCAGCACGGCGGCTGTCAGCGTGAACCTGAACTCGACCGATCCAGGCACCAAGGCCGGGGCCTACTACAACGCCTCCGCGCTCTCGATCCGCATCACGCCCAACGGCACGCCAGCCGCGAACACCGGACGCGTCCGGGTGACCATTTACTACTACTCCGTCACGCCGCCGACGAGCTAACGGGAGGGACACCATGCCAGAGATTGTCACGCTCACGACTCCAGTGACGCCTCCCTCGTTGACCACGTACCGCGTGGTGATGCTGGCGATGGATTGGGACTCAGCCTCGATTGCGATCCGCCTCAAGGGCACCAATGGCGAAACGAAGTTCTGCGGCTACCAGGGCGCGACGGCCACCACGCTGATGGTCGCGCTGAACAAGGCCAACCTAACCTCCAACTCGCTGCAGAAGCGCGTCCTGACGCAGTTGATCGCGGACGGCGAGATCGCCGGCACGATTTCCGGGAGCCCCGACTAAATGCAGCGCCTGACGCAGATCCTCGAAGCCCAACTCGGGAACATGGTCATGCAGATCGCGCAGTTGACCGTGGCGCTGGAACAGATGACGGCTGAGCGTGACGCGCTCAAGACGGAACTCGATGCCCTGAAAGCTATGCCACCGAAGAAGAAGTAAATGGCCAGCTTCGTCAACCTCTACGCCGACGCCATCGACACAGAACTGGGGACGAACGACTCCCAAGTCCTGTTCACGACCGCACGCCGGAAGCACGCGGTCAATGAGGGGTACCGGCAGTTCGCGGACCTGACCGAGTGCCTGACGCGGCAGTCGTCTGTGACCGTCTCAAGCGGGGCGCAGGAATTCAACCTCCTGAGCACGACCGTATTGCCGAGTGGGGACTTCGTGCGGATAGCCGCGCAGGCTCCGGTCTATCAGACGTTTGACAGCAACGGGTCGCTACTCATGAGCCTCGCGGGGGATCAGGACTTCCCTCAGCGCGAAGTGCAATGGCTCGATGCCGCCGACAACGGATGGCGCTCCACCTCGTACGGTGCTCCGACGGGCTGGTATCTACGGCGGTCGGGTGGGCAATTCCTCTTTGGGCTGGATCGGCCTTCGGATGTCAGCACGACCAGTTCGCAGACCGCGCACCTCCTGATCCCCTACGTGCCGAAGCCGTCCTCGATGACGAGTGACACGGATGTCCCGTTCACGATCTCGAGCCAGACGCGTACCGACTTGGAGCCGTACCACCAGGGGATCGTTCACTACGCAGCGCACAAGCTGGAAAAGCTCCGGAAGGACACCGAGGCGAGCGACCGGCAGTTGCAGGCGTTTCTCGGCTACGTGCAGCGGTACATCCAAGCCACGCGTCCGAAGGGCCCTCGGGCGGTGCGGACGAGTAAGAGCTACTTCAAGGCATCTCAGCGCGGCTCTCGCGGGGAACGCTCGCATCTGGGGTCGTACTACCGATGACGATCACCTTTGTCTGCGGCCATCGTCAGGACGTGCCGCGTGAGGTGAAGACGCCGCCGGAATGCCACTGCGGCGAGCGGCGGATCAAGTACGTGAGCGGGGCGACCCCGCGCTTTTCGGGGGCCTGTCAAGGGCCTCTGGTGCAGAAGGGACCAGCATGATCGCGGGCGTGAATTTCCAACCGGGGCAGCCGACGGCGGGGACGCCGGTCCGGCCGAAGACCGGCAACAGCGTGCAGGAGGCGATCAAGATTCTCTCGCTGCGCTTGCCGAAACAGGTGGGGCCGAACGCCACCGCCCCGGCCGCGCTCTTGAACGCGCAAGGCTCGGGCGGCAACACGCGCGTCGATAGCGTTGTGAACACTGTTCTGGGGCGGTACCTCCCTGGTGGGGCCGGCGCGGGACAGGCGCCGCCATCTGCGCCGATGATTCCCACCGGCGCCGGATCGACCTTCTCGCCCGGATCGAACGGGACGCCTCCCCCGAATATGCCGTTGGCGGACTTCTTTCCGTCGATCGCGCGCGCGCCGCGGATCACGCCGGCCGATGCGCCTGGGCAGCGGATTGACGTGGTGCCGCCCGCGCGGCCGGCGCCTGAACCGGCACCTGGATTCCAACCCCAGCCGACGCTGCCGACGTATGACCGCGAAGAAGGATGGGGCGCGGCGCCGGTCGCTCCTCCGGCGCCGACGCAAGACCCCTGGGCGGACCTGATGGAGTATCTGCGCCGCCAGCCGGCGCCCCCGCAAGAGCCGTACAGCATCTGATGCCGAAAGTCGCCACACGTCGCGCCGTCGCGCAGCCCGTTTACCAGACGATTCCCGTGGGCGATCTCACGGGCGGGCTGGACTTGCGCCGGACGCCGACGCTCCTGGATGACCAGCGGTCGCGGGTCTGCCGGAACTTCTCCCTCGCAGAGCCGGGGGCGTTGCGCGTACGGGCGGGCTATGAGTCGTTCACGACCTCCGTCTTGAGCACCAAGACGGCGCAAGGCGCCCACCGGATCTATCTCGGCTCGACACAGGGCACCCTGATTGCCGCCAACGGTAACGTCTACCTATTGCCTGATTCGGGTGTGTGGCCGGCCACGTCGGTCCTGAATGGGCTGTCCACGGCCAACCAGGTCTACTTCGTGCATGACCGGGAACTCGTGGCCGCGCTCGATGCCGCGACCACGCCGCAGAAGTCGACCGATTTGGTGACATGGACCCGGTTAGGGATCGCCTCCCCGGCGGGCCAGTCGTCCCTGGCGCTGTCCTCGCAGACGTCGACGCTCAGTACCTCGACGTTTGGTCTGGTGTGGACCTATAAGGATCGCGGGGAGAGTTACGAGTCGGACCCCTCGACGTTCCAGAGCACGATCAGTCTGACCTCGACGGGGAACGCGATTGTGGCGCAGATCCCCAACTCGACCGACGCGCAGGTGGATGCGATCTGCGTCTACCTGAAGAACATCACGGCGGGGGAAACGGTCTACCGCAAGCACTCCTCAGCGGCCCAGAGCGTGGGGGCGTCCAGCACGTTTGTGATCACGTCCTCCAACTGGAGCGCGAACGACGAGGCGCCGTCGACGCATGGCGTCCCCCCGCTCTTGGCGTTCGGGGTGAGCTGGAAGAACCGCTGGTGGGCGCGGCATGCGACCGAGCCGACGCGGTTGCACTTCACCGAGATATTCACCCCCCAAGGGTGGCCCGCGCTTTACTACATCGATTTGCCGTTCACCAACGGCGAGGAGATTACCGCGATCCAGCCACAGGGCGACACGCTGCTGGTCTTCGGGCAATCGCAGATCTTTTTGGTGATCGGGCAGACGTCGTTGGACTTCGAGGTGCGGCCGTCGCTCGGCGCTCAGGGCGGGGCGCTGGGGCCGCGCGCGACGTGTGCGATTGAGGCGGGCGTGGCCCATGCCTCTGCCGAGGGGGTCTTCGTGTTCGACGGGGCCACCGATTCGCTGCTGTCGAACGACCTCACGCCCGGCTGGAAGGACATGGTTGACAACTCGCCCTCTACGTCCGTGGCCAACGTCGCCATGGTCTACGACTGGAGTGAGAAGGAAGTCCGGATCGCCGTGCCGCGGTTGTATCCCCGAGCGGCGCGGGGGGAATGGGTGCTGGACCTGTCGCGCACCCGTGAGTCAGAAGCGCCCGCCTGGGCGGACACGGATCGCAATGTGTCGCTCTATATCTTCTGGGACGGCGACGAACCCGTCCAGGGTAATCGCGGAAAGCTCCAGACGTTGCCCTCGACGGCCACGAAGGTCTTTACCGAGTCGGAAGGCACGACCGCTGACGGCGCGAACATGAGCGCGGAATACAACGGCCCGGCGTTGTCGGCGGGGTTACACCGCGCCCGGTTCACCGACCTGCATGTGGAGTATGAGCCCCACGCGGGATCGTTCACCGCCGAAACCATGGTGGACGGCGTGAGTCAGGGCCAGATCTCGATCAGCATCGGGACCGGCCTCGCCTCGTATGGCTCGGCGGTCTACGGGGTGGACAGCTACGGCGGATCGGGGCGGCGGAAGGGCTACACGCCGCTCCCCCTCGGGAGTGACGGCCGATCCGTCCAGCAGAACTTTGTGTACGACGGGCAGGAATCGTTTGCACTATTTACCTATGCGCTTGGGATGGTGCCTGAGCCGCAGCCTCGTCAGATGAGCGAATAGATCATGCCAGCGAGTTACCCAACCAGTGCGAAGGCTTTCACCACGAAAGTGGACGGCACCGGCAACACAATCCTGGCCGCGCACATCAACGACCTGCAGGCCGAAGTCACGGCGGTGGAGACCGACCTGATCGCGGGGCTACCGCTTGGGCGCGGCGGCACGGGCCTCACGTCACTGACGGCGAACCGCATCCCCTACAGCACGGGGAGCGCGTTCACGTCGGCGGCGGGCTTGGCGTTCGACGGGACGACCTTCACGGCGCCGGCCGCAACGATTGCGGGCTTGGTAGATCTCTCGGGGGCCAGTGCGGGGCAGGTGAAGTTCCCCGCCACGCAGAATGCGTCGGCCGATGCCAACACGCTCGACGACTACGAGGAGGGCACCTGGACGCCCTCATTGGGCGGATCGGCCACCTACACCAGCCGTGAAGGTCGCTACACGAAGGTCGGCAACAAGGTGACGTTGGTCGGCTCGATTGTGGTGAACAGCATCGGGACGGGATCAACCACGGACATTACCGGCGTGCCGTTCGCGGAGGGGGGAGCGGGGACGGCCCCTGTCGTGGTGGGTGTGTATTCTTCGATTGCCACATCCTCGGTGGAAGTGAAGGGCGCACTCAATGCCTCCACCATCTCCATTCTGGCGAAGAACGCGGCCAGCACGGGGAACGGCACCTCGGCGGTGTTCGGCAATGGCGCGGCGGTGGATTTCTCTTGCACGTATCTGGTGTAACGCATGGCAGATAGCTCCTACGTCCAATCCTTGTTCGGCGGCGTGGCCGAGGACGTCAAGAAGGCGGCCGTGGCGGCGTTTCGCTACGTGTTGGACAACCTCAAGCTCGGCCCCTTCAACGAGGGGCGGCGGGCGCTGAACTTCCAGTGGTATTGGTTCTCGGGCACCACGGCGAGCGTGGCCGGAACCGAGTTCTCGATTGCCCACGGCATGGGACGGATCCCGATGGTGGTGTTGCCGGTGCTGCCGTTGGATCAAGTCGGATCGCAGATCGTCCCCTTGCGCGTGAGCCGGGCGGCGGATGTGAACCGGATGTATTTCACGAGTTCGAGCACATCGGCGGCCTTTGCCGTGTTGGTTGAATGATGAGCGAACAGAAGCCAGCGAAACGAATCTGTATCTGCGGTACGGCACCGACCTGGCGCGATGCGCCGTTCGATGATCCGTCTATTGAGTTTTGGATGCTGAACGATATGCACCTGCTCAATCCGCCTCGGTCGGATCGGTGGTTCGATCTGCACCCGCTCGACAAGATGTTCTTCCGTGGCGCGGGCCAGAAGATCGCAGCGCACGATGTGCCGGCTGGATGCTTCCTGCGCCCGAAGGGCCATCTGGAGTGGTTGCGGAAGCAGCAGATCCCGGTCTACGTGCAGAATGCGGCGGCGCTCGGGTCGCCCAGTGCCCGCACGTTCCCGCGCGAGGAGATCGTGAAACGCTTCGGGCCGAACTTTGCGTCCTCGCCGGCCTGGATGGTGGCGTTGGCGATTCTGGAAGGGGCCACGGAGATCTACATCTACGGCATTCACTTGGCCACCGAGTGGGAGTACCTGAAGCAGAAGCCCAACCTGACGTTCCTGATGGGGATCGCGGCGGGGATGGGCGTGGTGCTGCATCTGCCGAAGGGCTGCCCGCTCTTGGCTGAGAAGCACCAGTACGGCTACGAGCCGGATCCTGATGTGCCGAAGGTGCAGGCGCAGCGCCGGGTGCAGCAGTTGGAGACGGAGCGGATCAACACGAAGCGATCTGCGCCGAAGCGCCGCTGGTGGCAGCGGGAGGATCCGAATCTGGCGTCTCGCCTGTCGTGGCTGGACGCGCAAATCATGGACGCCAAGCTTGGTGTCCAGTACATCGTCGCCGGGTCACCCCCGGCAGGACTGTAGGAACTTTGTATGCCTGACTTTGGTGACGGCTCCGGCCGCGACGACACGTTCGGCACCGTCGACCCGTACGCCCCCAGTGTGGCGAACGGCCAGATCACGCCCGCGCAGTGGGCGGAGTATCAGTCCAAGCGGAAGAAGGACGCGCTGCTCGGCATCCTCGGTGTGCTCGGGGGCACGACGGCCCTGGGCGCGGCGGGGATGGCGCTTGGTGGCGGGACAACGGCGGCGAGTGCGGCGCCGGAGTTCGGCTTCGGCGCGGCCAATACCGGGGCGTGGACGATGCCTCCGGCGGTCGGTGCTGGGACTGGTGCGGTCACGGCGGGGAGCGCCGCCAACACGATTCTCGACAAGACGAAGGACTTGGCGCCGAAGGCGGGCGGCTTGATCGGGGGCTTGGACTCCAAGGATCTGATGGGCCTGATCGCCGCGCTCACGGCCACGGTCGGGGCGGTGAAGTCCAATCCGCCGGCCACGGCGCCCACGTCTGCGACGACGGATCCCGCGATGGCGGAACTAGTGGCGTTGATGCAGGGCCGCTTGAAGAAGTCTGAACCGATGTTCGATTCGGTGCAGAAGATGGCCAACGGCTTGTTGCCGACGCAGTACCAGAACGGAGGGCGCGGCTAATGGCCACGGTTGATCTGATGGGCGGGGATGCCCAGCGCATCCGCAATCAGTACAAGACCTCGTTGCAGCGTGACGCCAGTGACGATGAGGTCACGGGTTGGCTGAGCGGCAGCTATGGCGGCGGCGGCGTGGATCAGTGGGCAAACCAGATCGCGCAGTCGGATGAGGCGCGGCAGCGCGGCACGTACAAGCCTGACAGCGGGAATCCGCCCCCGGCTGGCACGGTGGTTGGGGGGCAGAACCCGAACGAGAGTGGCCCGCAGACAGCGGAGACGCCGTACCAGAACACCGATTGGTGGAGTTCACAGGGCGTCCCCGTCACGGACATGTTCGACCTGAACACCGGGCAATTGAAGCCGGGATGGTCAGCGACAGGGAAGGGCTACGAGCGCACGACCAACACCAGCAACAGCCCGTGGGATGTGGACCCGAAAGGGAACTTCCAAAACTGGTTCCTGCAGAACGTCGGCAGCTTGGCGCCGTCCGGCAAGGCTCTGGAAAGCCTCGCCCCGTACCTGTCGAAGTTCGGCCTCAAGCTCGGGGGCCGCAACGCACAGGGCATGATCGACACGATCATCACCCCGGACGGTAAGGCGTGGGACGTGATCGAATCCGCCACGATGGACGGCGGCAAGCGCTGGCAGTGGATTCCTGCGGGTGGGTCAGGCCCGGGCGGTGTCGGTGGTGGGCCCCTCCCCACCAATCAGTATTCCGACGCCTACACGCAGTTGATGGAGATGCTGATCAAGTCGCGGATCGGCACCTTACAGCAGCCGGTGAACGACCCCAACCGCGCCGCCTACGAGCAGGCGCTGAAGTCGCGCGCAGATTCGCTGGCAATGGGGAACACCCAGCTCACGCAGTTGATGGACTACTTGCAGTCGCGGTTCACCGAACTGCAGGGACCAGGCTACACCGGGGCCGAGAACGAAGTCATCCGCACCGGCGCGTTGGACCCGATCGAGACGGACCGGACAGCGGCGAAGCAGCGCGTCTTGGAACGGCTGTCAGCCCGTGGCCTGACCCCGGACAGCGGTATTGCTCAGCAGGCCCTATTGGAAGTGGACAAGGCGTTCGACGGCATGCGCGGCACGGCCCAGACGACCCTGACCACGAACGACCTGAACCGGCGGGAAGATCGCCAACAGCGCGCCGCCACGATTGGTGGCCAGATGGTGGACATCAACGACGCGCGATCGCGTGAGCAGTTGGATGTCTTCCAGGCGCTGGAGATACTGTCCCAGACCATGCGTGACGAAGAAGAAGCCCGCAGCCGTGAGGCGATTGGGTATGCCGGGGGCCTCAATGATCTGAGCGCGCAGCGCTTGGAAATGGCCATGGCGGCGGCCGGCATGGGCGGCAACCCGTCCTCGCTGATGAGCGGCCTGCAGGGTATTGCGAGCATGAACCAGAGCGCGTCGGCGCTGAACCGCGCGAACTCGGGGAGCATGTGGAGTGGCCTGGGCTCCATCATGGCCATTCTGGCGGGGAGCCGATGAACGACCTGATCCAGAAGCTCGCCACGTTCGCGCCGGCCTTGGTCGCCCAGATCAAGGGTAACCCCGTCGCGCTCGAGGAGTTCACACGGGGCTACCAGGAAACGCTGGCGCAGCAGAACGAGCAGCGGCGGCGCGATCAGGCGATGACGATCGCGGAAGAGGATCGCACCTACGCACGTTCCCGGCAGGACTCACAGGACCAGATTGCCGCACAGGCCCGCGCGCGCCAGCAAACCGTACAGGGCCAGCAGGACGCCTTAGCCGGATTGGCGGTGCCTGGCCAGTTGGCCGAGCTCGGCGCGACGGGAGAAACATCGGACGACGCGAAGGCCCTGATCGAATCGGTCATGCCGCGCATCTTGGAAGGCTTCGGCCCGAACGCTCTGGCGTTTGGCCAGCCGGCCGTCGAGATGGCTACGCGCACGATCACCGGCCGTCAGAAGAAGGCGGTCGAAGCCTACGTGGACGCCGCGCTCAAGACCTCGTTCGTGGCGGACAACCCGGATCACGATCCCGAGCTCGCGCAGTTGCCGGAGCACATCGCCAAGATCGTCGGGAAGCCCTCGGCCAAGTTGAGCGAGTTGCAGACGTTCGCCCAGTTGCCGGTGGGGAAACCACAGGGCAAGACGCGGACGCCTCCGGCCGCTGGCTCGATGGAGGAATACTCCGATCCCGCGACGACGCCTGAGCGGAAGGCGCAGATCGAGAAGGACCGCAAGGCCTACATGCAGTCGGACGATCGCGCCCCACGGGTAACGGTCAACACCGGAGGCCCAGACAAGACGGCAGCGTTGAAGTTCCAAGACGACTACGCGCGCGACAGCAAGCCCTGGTTGTTGATTCGTGACGCCTACCAGCGGGTGCAAACGGCCGCACAGAAGCCCGATGCTGCGGGTGACCTGTCGATGATCTTCGCCTACATGAAGATGCTCGACCCCAACTCCGTTGTCCGGGAGCAGGAATTCGCCAACGCACAGAACGCCGCTGGTGTTCCGGATCGCATTCGCAACATCTACAACAAGGCGATGGAAGGCACCCGCCTGACCCCGGAGCAGCGGACGCAGTTCGTCGGACAGGCGAAGGGCTTGCTCGAAAACGCCAAGAACAACCAGGCGCAAGTCCGGCGCACCTATGGGAGCCGCGCGAAGCAGTGGGGCATCCCGGAATCGATGGTGTTGGACGAGGAAGATCCGCTGTTGGTTGGTGGCGGTGGTGCCATGCCGACCGGGGCGAAAGCGCCGGCCGCGCCTGGTGATCGTCGGACCATCAAGGGCCAACTGGCCGAGTGGGACGGCAAGGGCTGGAAGCCGGTTCAGTAATGCAGGCCACGCAGTATCTCTCCGTCGATCCGAACGAAGGAGAGCCGGTCGAACAGGCCGGTGGGTACCTCTCTGTCGATCCGATGGAGGGGGACGAGCCCAACTTCCGCGCGGACAACGCCGTGGACGAAGAAGGCAAGAACGTCGTGGTGGAAGGCGCAGCCTCGCGCTTCGGATCCAATCTCATCAAGAACATCCTGCCGTCCACCGTGCCGAGCGATTACGTTGAAGGCCCACTCTACGCCGCACAGCACCCCATGGATTCGATTGGGCTGGTGCTCCGTGCCTTATGGGACGCGCACGCGGGGCAGGCCGGCAAGACGGGTGAAGCAGCCAAGCGCGTGTTGAGTGAGCCGACACTGAGCGGGAAACTCGGCGCAACATCCGAAACGCTCGGGCATGGGCTGGCGACCGCGTTGCCGCTGATTGGCCCAGCCGCGGCCAATGCTGGCGAACAGATCGCCTCCGGTGACATTGCCGGCGGACTCGGTGCCGCGACAGGCATCCTGGCGCCGAGCGCCGTAGCTGCGTCCGGCCGTCTCACCGCGCCGTTGCGCGAGATGGCCGCGAACAAGTTGCACACGTCGGCCTTGGCTGGTGTAGAGAAAGCCATCAATCCCGCGCGTGACGCCGCGAAGGTGCAGACCAGACGCATCGCGCCAGAGATGCTGAAGCGCCGGGTCAAGGCTGGAGATCTCCAGAAGTTGGAAGACCTCGCGGCGGACAAGTCCACCGCGGCTGGCGCGAAGGTCGACCAAGCCCTGACGCCGCACAAGGCCGACACCGTCGACGTCATGGGGCTGGTGGACGAGCTCGAGAAGGCCAAGGCCACCTATACCGGCAAGACCACCACGGGCGGCACGGTCATCAACGACAAGCAGCGCGTCGGACAGATTCAGAAGCTGCAAGACACGCTGATGGAGTACGGCAACGACATCTCCGTTGAGTCCATGGTGCAACTGCGCCGGAACTGGGACGAGATCGTCAATGCTGGCAAAGGCTTCACCACGCCGAAGGCTGGCGTGAAAGCCGGCGCCGCGCGCGCGGGGCGTCAGGTGCTGCGCGATGAACTCGCCAAGACCGTCCCCGATCTCGACAAGGTGAACAAGGACTACAGCTTCTGGCAGACACTGGAAGACGTGACCCACGCGAGCAACCAGCGCAAGACCGGCCAGAAGGGCAATCTGGTCTCGACGGTGGCCGGCGGTGCCGGGGCCGTGGCCGCCGAACTCGCCATGCCAGGTGGCGGACTCGTGAAGGGTGGCCTGCAGGCGGCGATTGGCGCGAAGGTGTTTTCGTCCCTTCGCCGGTTCATCGACTCGCCGGGGTATCAACTCTGGTCCGCCGTGCAGAAGGAACGCTTGGCGGACGCGCTCATGGCGGGAGACGGCACGCGGGTGCAGGGGTTGATTCACCACGGCATGGTCACGGCTTCGCAGTCGAGCCGCGCGGCGGGACGGATGCAGAGTGGGCGGCCGGTGCCGAAAGCGGCCGAGAACGAGGCTACAGACCAGCCAGGGACACAGCGAGCGTCAAGACGAGGACGCCCGCGATGATGGCTAGTAGGCCGAGTAGGAAGTTGAAGTACGCCGCGCCAGCCTTAGCGGCGATCGAGGGTTTGCGGCGGGGAACGATACGCAGCACGCGCAAGTCAGTCAGTGTAGCACCATGACCGGCCCCAGCTCGCACCTGTCGTGGACCGAATTGGCCTGTAAAGACGGGACGCCGTACCCCGAACACTGGCGGGCCTCTCGTGCGATCCCGTTGGCGCATGAGTTCGAGCGCATCCGGGCCGCGGTGGGGAAACCCATTCCGATCCTGAGTGGCTACCGGACGCCGGCCTACAACGCGAGGATTCCAGGGGCGGCGAAAGCCAGCCAGCACGTGCAAGGGCGGGCGCTGGACTTGCGGCCCCCGAAGGGCATGACCGTCTCGGATCTCTTGCGTACGGTCTTGCTGGTGGCGAAGCGGCCGGATTCTCGGCTGCGCGGCGTGGGGGAATACGGGTGGGGGGTGCATATCGACATCCGCCCCGGAGATCGGTTGGTGCGCTGGTCAGGCGCGAAGCCTGTCCAAGTCGCACGGTGAGAGCCATGACACATTTGGCTGTCTATATCAGTAGCAGGAGTGGGGCCGCGCCCGTGGGTAAGACGAACGCGACCCCGAGTGACCACGGACACGACAGATGCCCGTGCCCACCGCTGGGATCTATCGGCTGGGGGCCATCGTGGCGATAGAGGCAGCCCCGATGGGCGACGATACGAGAGAACTGCTCAACGCACACCACGCGGCGATTCTCCGCGAACTGGACGGCCTCGGGCGTGACGTCCGCACCGACATTGCCCGCCTCCGTTCCGACTTGGCCGGCACTCGGGATCGGCAAGACGAACACAACGCCGAAGACCATCAACGCTTCGGCAGCATCGACAAAAACATCAGCGTCTTGACCTGGGCCTATGGCTTAGGCGTCATCATCATTGGGGCCCTCCTCGCCAAGATGGGTTGGGGGTCGTGAGCCATGGAACCCTTCCGCTCGCTGGGGGCCATGCTGATCACGGCCCCGTCCGACACGGAGCGGCTGTATGAGATCGCCGTACGCGTGGCGCGTGCGGAGATGCGGCCCTTACCAGGCCATGCGCTGTTCCCGTGGATCACGGTGCGGGCGAATATCGAAACGGGTGACGTGCGGTTAGCCGCCGTGATCAAAGTGAAACGAGCCGACCCATGATGAAGATACTCGCGCTGGTGCTGCTGTTCGCGGTACCGGCCTCCGCACAGACCGCGCAAGACACCATTGGCGCATTCGTGGACTTCTACGGCGCGGAGCTGACGCGGACGGGCTTCGTGCCGGACGCCAGTTCCACCCGAGAGACGCGCATCCTGTTTCTGCAGGAGACGGTGAAGCGGTACTGCTCACCACTCTTGTCGATGAAGCGGGCCGATCCCGGGCGGCCGATCTCCGATGAAGTTGTTGTCTTCCTGAAGACCGGCCCGGAGTATCGGACGTTCGCAGACTT